>SPJK01102520.1_pt1 | contig 16750 bp, 17 predicted proteins | sample 3741771 | NCBI WGS metagenome assembly SPJK01 (sample SAMN10925997, study PRJNA522277) | cold seep metagenome | isolation source: Elba SIP-enriched marine methane seep metagenome, extraction at timepoint T2 | place: Italy: coast of Elba, Mediterranean Sea
GGTGCTTTACTGGTGCAAGAAGCTGGTGGAATTGTTGGTGATTTTGAAGGGAATGAAAGTTGGTTGCAAACGGGTAATATTGTGGCCGCTAACCCCAAAGTATTCGCACAAATGTTACAGGTACTAGAGCCGCATTTAACGCAAGTGATGAGAACACCAGCTTAAACGTTTTACTTAACAACCCGTTATAGGCTTAATGGGTTGTTTCTTCTGTGTCTTCATCCATCTCTAATTTACGGTTGATTAAGTCCGCCTTATAAAACAAGCGACTATCTACTTTAGAAGCAATGCGCTGGCAGATATCTGAACGGTATTCACTATCTTGATCTAAGCGTTCGAAGTCTACGGACCCCATGACTTCTTTGCATTCTAATAAAAACTCGGCATAAACATCAAATGGACTTTCTTGCATGGTACTTTCCTATCATTCAATAAAACTTAATGAATAGGTTGCAGGTTCTATGCCAAGCATAGTTAATGTCGTTAAATTGTTGATTCTTAAGTATTTTTAATTATTTCTGACACGGTATAGTGTTGAAAAGTCTGCTATAAGCGATGAGAATTAAACAGCGTTGACGATATAAACGTTTTGCAGCTTGTTGTCGCTCATGTCTTTTTCCTCTAAAGTGACGGGCTAATAATGAAATTGATTTAACGCCCCACATTGATATGAACCTCGAAAAACAGACCCCAATGATGCGTCAATATTTGACGTTAAAAGCGCAGCATCCAGATATGCTGCTATTTTTTCGCATGGGTGACTTCTATGAGTTGTTTTTTGAAGATGCGGAAAAAGCGGCACGTTTATTAGGTATTACGCTGACGCACCGTGGTAAGAGTAGTGGCGAGCCGGTTAAGATGGCGGGTGTACCTTATCATGCTGCTGAGCAGTACCTGGCGAAACTAGCGAAGCAGGGTGAGGCTGTTGCCATCTGTGAGCAAGTCGGTGAAGTGCCACCAAAAGGCAGTAAGGTTCCTGTCGAGCGTGCTGTTACGCGTATTTTGACACCAGGTACGCTTACTGATGCAGCCTTATTGGATGAAACAAAAGATAATGTTTTGCTAAGCATTTGTATTGGCGATGGGTTGGTCGGCTTAGCGAGTTTAAATTTGGCGTCAGGTGACTTTGTGTTAAGTGAAGTAGCAAAAGGGCACTTGCCGCAAGAGTTGGAACGGATCAATCCAGCAGAGATTATTTGTGCTGATGATATGCAGCATCCAGCGATCGAGACGCATGCTGCAGCAAAAAAACAGATGGCTGCTTGGCAGTTTGATATTGAAACAGCGACCAGTGTATTAACCAAGCAATTTAATACGGCGGATTTAAATGGGTTTGGTTGTGCTGAGTTAAGCGTCGCTGTAGCCGCTGCGGGAGCGTTGCTAGAGTATGCAAAACATACACAGCGTACCAGCTTGCCGCATATTACGGCATTGCGCGTTGAGCAAACTAGCCAATATATTCAGTTGGATGCGGCAACGCGGCGTAATTTGGAGATTGACACCACAATACGTGGTGAACCCTCACCCACTTTATATTCTTTATTAAATACCACAAAAACAGCCATGGGCGCGCGACTATTGCGTCACTGGCTGCATCATCCATTGCGCGACAATACCTTGGTTGAGCAGCGGCATGAGGCAGTAGCAGAAATCTTGCAGTCAGAGAAGCAAGTGTTGTTACATGACTTGTTGCGGCAGGTGGCAGATATCGAGCGCATAGTTGCCCGTGTAGCATTGAAGTCAGCACGACCAAGAGATTTGTCAGCACTAAGAGATAGCTTACAGCAGTTGCCTAGCTTGCAAACAGTACTTCAAGGCGTACAGAGCAATTTGTTGCAAACATTGAGGACAAGCATGGAAGCGCCAGCGCAGGCGATGGCGTTGTTAACACAAGCGATTAAACCAGAGCCTTCTGTGGTGTTGCGTGAAGGTGGTGTGATTGCCGATGGCTTTGATGGGGAGCTGGATGAGTTGCGTGCTTTGCAGACGGGCCATGGCGATTTTTTGCTTGCATATGAGACGAGTGAAAAAGAGCGCACTGGGCTGAGCAACCTAAAAGTTGAATATAACAATGTGCATGGCTTTTATATTGAAATTAGCCGTGCGCAAGCGGAGCAGGCGCCTACTGAATACCGTCGCCGGCAAACACTTAAAAATGTTGAACGCTTTATTACACCAGAGCTAAAAGCGTTTGAAGATAAAGTCTTAAGTGCTAACGAGCGCGCTTTAGCGCGAGAAAAAGCGCTTTACGAAACTGTGTTGGATCAATTGCTGCCACATATTGAAGGTCTGCAAATGAATGCAGGTGCAGTGGCCAGTTTGGATGTGCTGTGCTGCTTTGCCGAGCGGGCAGAAAGCCTACAGTATGCCCAACCACAGTTTGTACAGGGCGCTAGTGTCGTGATTGAGGCAGGTAGGCATCCTGTTGTCGAAGAAATTGCGCAACCGTTTGTATCTAATGACGTCGATTTAAATGCATATCGGCAATTATTGCTGATTACTGGCCCGAACATGGGCGGTAAATCGACCTTTATGCGACAGACAGCATTGATTGTGCTGCTGGCTTATTGTGGTTGCTATGTGCCGGCAAATGTCGCTAAAATCGGCGAAATAGATCGCATATTTACTAGAATTGGTGCTTCTGATGATTTGGCTGGTGGCCGCTCTACCTTTATGGTGGAGATGACAGAAACCGCGAATATCTTGCATAATGCGACGGGTAAAAGCTTGGTATTGTTGGATGAAATCGGACGTGGCACCAGTACGTTTGATGGCCTAAGCCTCGCATGGGCAGTAGCCAAGCAGCTGTTGGATAAAAACAAGTCATTAACCTTGTTTGCGACGCATTACTTTGAGTTAACCCGAATTGTGGATGACTATAAGCAAGCCGCGAATGTGCATTTGGATGCCGCGGAGCATGGCAAGGGAATTGTGTTTTTACATAAAGTAGAAGAAGGCGCTGCTAATCAGAGTTATGGTGTGCAAGTGGCACAGTTGGCCGGTATGCCAAAACCGGTGCTGACTGCTGCAAAAAGAAAATTAAGCCAGTTAGAGAATAATCAATTACAACAAAATCAAGATCAGCCTGATATGTTTGCTGCCAGCGACTTACCAGAAGAAGCGCCGCCGCATGAAGTGGTTAGTGCGATAGAGACTGTTCAGCCTGATGATTTAACGCCAAAGCAAGCATTAGAGCTATTGTATAAACTAAAAGGCCTACTGTAATAGTAGGCCTTTGTTAGCGCTCAAGTAACCGTCTCAGCAGTTTGTTTAATCGGTTTTAATCACGACTGAGTTAGCTATTTTGTCATGCCATCCTTGTTTCTTTGCATCAAAGGCTACCCAGATAAAACCAAGAAAAAATACTATTTGGCTTGGGATGTAGCCTAGTAGACGTAAGATGGCTTTTCCCCATGAAAGATTGTCACCTGTAGTAGCATCTACAATTTTAGTTTTCGTTAGCATTTTGCCAGGTGTCGCGCCTTTGTTAACCCATAGCGCTAAAACGGCTACGATTAGCAGCACATATATCATGACGAAAGAAGTGGGGATGCCCTCGGCCAATGCAGCAGGGTCTGCGCCAGCGCCGAGCATAAGGAAAGGTATTGTGAGCACTAGTCCAAAAACGATATTGTCGATGATTAATGCAAATGCTCGAATCCAAAAGCCTGCATATTGTTGATTTTCCATTGTTATCTCTCCCTTTTAAAATTGGTTTTTATTGTCGCAGAAAAAATATATCAAAATTTAATGGTGGTGACCACCTGCACCGTGAACATGTTTGTGGTCGACTTCTTCCGTGTTTGCTTTGCGCACATCAGTTACTTTTGCGATAAACAATAAACGTTCGCCAGCCCATGGGTGGTTGCCATCGACGACGACTTTGCCGTCAGCAATATCAGTAATGGTATATAGCACCACTTCACCCGAGGCGTCTTCACCTTCAAACTGCATGCCTTCTTTCAGGTTTTCGGCTGGGAAAGCACTTTCCGGCTCGATTTGCACGAGCTCTTCATCATAGTCGCCAAACGCATCTTCTGGGTCTAATGACACCTCTACGGTATCACCAACATTTTTACCATGCATGGCTTCTTCCACTTTCGGGAAGATGTTGTCATAACCGCCGTGTAAATATGCAACAGGCTCCTTGCTTTCTTCTAGCAGTTGGCCTTTGCTGTTTTTGAGTTCATAAGTCATGGTGACAACAGTATTCATTGCGATTTGCATATGGGTTCCTAGCGAGGTTGAGTAGATGAATTAGAATTTTAATCGGTTTATGTGTTTTTTGCAGAGCTTATTGTCGTTTTTGTTGCGCTTTGTTTAGGTATCGCCATACCCAAGGTGCCGTCGGCTTTTTCTCTTGCCATAAGCCTAATTTTTGCTCACGTGCAGAGCGTTCTTTTATCGCCAATAATTGGTTGGATGAATACTTGGTATTAAACCAGGCATGACCATGTTGTAGCATATAGTTGGCGACATCGGTTTCGTTGCACGCTAAACTGCCTAGCTTTCGTTTGTAACGATCTGTGCCAGTAATGCGTACTTTAACATTGGCATGCGAGCAAAGCTTGATGAGTGCGCGGCGCGATTTTTTGCCATAGCTTTGATTGCGCTCTGGTGCATCAATATGTGTAATTCGTAGTTTATAGCTCACTTTGCCATCGATAATTTTGACGGTGTCACCATCATAAACATAGTCAACGTTAACCGTTGCATGGGCTCTGATGCTCAGCGCCAGTAAGATGATGAGTGCAAGAAGGAAATAAATGATAAAACGGGGCATATCGGGTTTGTTAATGTCCGTGTTTGTTATCTAATAAGCTGTAGTTTTTGCCTGGGGTTAGGATCGTCGCTTCTGCTGTCTCTAATAGTTCTGGGCAGTCTTTACTATAGTGTAAACCACGGCTCTCACGTCTTTCCATTGCACTTTTTACAATCAGTTCAGCTACTTGTAGTAAATTTCTTAGCTCAATTAAATCATTGCTAATTTTAAAGTTACTATAAAACTCATGGACCTCATCACGTAACATATGAATGCGATGCAAAGCACGACTTAAGCGTTTATCTGTTCTGACGATACCAACATAGTTCCACATAAAACGACGTAACTCATTCCAAGTGTGTGTAATTAATACTTCTTCGTCCGCATCGGTTACACGGCTTTCATCCCAGTGAGGTAGCGTGATTGATGGTTGCGGTTTTGCCGCCAGTATCTGTTGCGCAGCAATGCGTCCAAAAACCATGCATTCTAATAATGAGTTGCTGGCTAGCCTATTGGCACCGTGCAGGCCTGTACAGGCCGTTTCGCCAATAGCGTATAAGTTTTCTATATCGGTGTGACCTTGGTTGTCCGTAACGATGCCTCCGCAAGTGTAATGTGCGGCCGGCACAACAGGGATTGGTTCTTGCGTGATATCAATTCCTAACTCTAAACAGCGTTGATGGATGGTTGGAAAATGTTCTTTAATAAAGTCAGCTGACTGGTGTGTAATGTCTAAATAAACGCACTCCAGCCCGCGCTTTTTCATCTCAAAATCAATGGCTCTTGCCACGATGTCACGCGGTGCTAACTCTGCACGTTCATCGTGTTCAGGCATAAAACGCGTGCCATCAGGCAGTTTAAGTAAGCCACCTTCGCCGCGTACTGCTTCTGTAATTAAGAATGATTTTGCGTGTGGGTGATACAAACACGTCGGGTGAAACTGAATAAACTCCATATTGGAGATGCGACAACCGGCGCGCCATGCCATGGCAATGCCATCACCTGTGCTGACATCTGGGTTGGTTGTGTATAGATACACCTTACCAGCGCCACCCGTCGCCAAAGCAGTTTGTTGCGCGGCAATTGTGACGACTTTCCCTGTATCATTGTTAAGTACGTACGCACCTAAGCAGCTATTTTTAGATGACTTTTTTAGCTTTTTGCTTGTAATAAGGTCAACCGCAATGTGATCTTCTAATAAAGTAATATTGGCATGCTCACGAATCTTCTGAGCAAGCGTTTTTTGAACGGCACGCCCTGTGGCATCAGCGACATGGACGATACGGCGGTGACTATGGCCACCTTCTCGGGTGAGGTGGTATCCCGTTTCACTGTTTTCTTCACGGGTGAACTCAACACCTAAGTTAATCAGCCATTCAATGGCTTCTCGGCCATGTTCAGCGACCATGCGGGTAATCTCAGCATCGCATAAACCAGCGCCTGCATCGAGCGTATCAGCCACATGCGCATCGATGGTGTCCTCACTGTTCAACACAGTTGCGATGCCGCCTTGCGCCCAGCTGCTAGCACTATTATTCATTTTACGCTTGCTAACAATACATACTTTTTTTTGGTCAGCGATTTGTAGTGCGAGCGTTAAACCCGCTAAGCCGCTGCCGATGATGAGCGTGTCAAAATGTTGTGGCATAAATCTTAAGAATGAATGAACTTATCGTAGTTTAACTGTGTCTTGATAGTTAGGCTAGCAAAGTATAAAGCCGATTATGTTGAGATATGGCTAGGAGAGGGCATGCTACAAACAAAAAATATAGAGCAATTATCACGTTCTGGTTTCGTTGAATCATCACTTACATCGTATACTAGCGATGTTAAAATGAAAAAAACAGATGAACAAGGACGGCAGATGGCGAGTAAGCCAAATGATATGCCAGTAAATGAGAACCGGCAGCTTGATCAGGTGTTGGTTGAGCGTGCGCAGGCTGGCGATAAAAAAGCCTTTGGTTTGCTGGTGGAAAAGTACCATCGTAAACTAGGTCGTTTGTTAAGTCGTATGATGCGTGATCAGACCGAAGTGGAAGATGTCGTGCAAGAGTCGTTTATTAAAGCGTATCGTGCTTTGCATAACTTCAGAGGCGATAGTGCCTTTTATACATGGCTATATCGGATTGGTATTAATACTGCGAAGAACTACTTAGTTTCACTTGGGCGGAAGCCGCAAGTGATTCAAGATGTTGAGATTGAAGACGTAGAGAACTTTGAGGGCGGCGATGAAATGCGCTCAATGGAAACGCCTGAAACGGCGATGGCAACGAAGCAAATTGCACAAACGGTCAATGACGCCGTTGCAGGTTTGCCCGATGATTTACGCACGGCAATTACCTTGCGTGAATTGGAGGGTTTGAGTTACGAAGAGATAGCAACGATTATGCAGTGCCCGATTGGCACTGTGCGTTCGAGAATATTTAGGGCGCGTGAAACAATTGCTGGTAAGTTACGCCCTTTATTAGATACCCCAGACCATAAGCGCTGGTAAGGTTTGATTGGGTTGACTTTTTTTTAATGGTTTAATGCTTTAGAGGTATGGTATGAAAAAACAATTGTCCGCATTAATTGACGGCGAAGTTGAGATTGACGATTCTGAACACGTCATCACAGCGATGAAGTCAAATGAGAAGGTGAAAGATGCATGGAAGCATTATCACTTGATTGGTGATGCTATTCGTGGCGATGCTGAGATGCAACCAGATTTTAGCGAAAAAGTATTGCAAGCCTTAGAAGCAGAGCCGACAGTGTTAGCCATTAATAAGCAAGCGCAGAGCACTCCAGCTAGTAAACGGACGATGAAAACGCCAGTGTTCTGGTCTGTTGCGGCATCCGTAGCGGCTGTCATGTTTGTAGGTCTGATGGTATTTGAGCTAGAGCTGGGCGGTCAGGAAGAATTAGCACCTGTAGAAATTGCCAAAAGTTTACCAATTGAGTATTTACAAGCACACCAATCTTTAGCACCAAGCGGTTCATCTTATTATATCCAGTCAGCGAGCTTCACGGAGCCCCAGCAATAATGTTTCGGCTTGGCTTGGCGCTCGTGCTGTTCGCAACGAGCTACTGTGTATTAGCAGCTGATGACACTTCAGAAACCCAGCAAACACTAGATGCATGGCAAGTGCTTGAAAAGTCTGCCTATGCGGCACGCGAGTTAAACTATGAAGGTCAATTTATTTATGTGAATGGGGAGCAGTCGCGAACCGTTGAGATTACACACATGAATCATGGAGGCCGTGAAGTGGCACGAAACGTTGTTTTGGATGCTAACCAACGTGAAGTCTATAGCAAAGGCAATGATATTGTTATTTTTCAGCCAACCAATAAAAATGTCATTATTAAAAAACGTCGCGGTAAAAACCTTTTCCCAGCGATGTTGCCAACAGATTTAAGTATCATTAAAGCAAACTATAGTGCGGAGTTGGCAGGGACAGAATTTGTGGCCAATCGTGAGGCACAAATTGTCGAGTTAATGCCTGTTGATGCCTACCGCTATCGTTATAAGGTGTGGACAGATGTTAAGTTTGGTTTGATCCTGAAAATGACTCTGTTGAACGAAGGAAATAACACCTTGGAGCAGATTTATTTTAATAAAATCAGCATGTTGAATTCTCAGAACCCCAACTGGTTTGAGCCGAAAATTGATATTAGCAAGCAATATGTCACAGAGAAAAACGGCCCTGTGACTGAAGTTGATAATAACTGGCAAGTGACAAATTTACCGGCAGGCTATCAAAAAATCAATCATATCCAACGGCATGTGCGTGGTAAAAATACCATGGTTGATCAAATGGTGTTTTCAGATGGTATCGCTTCAGTTTCTGTTTTTATTGAGCCGCTAGCAAAAGGGCAGCGGCCTAAAAAAGGACATATGTTGATGGGGTCGACCAATATGTGTGCCAATGTCATCGAAGGTCACCAAGTGATTGTGGTAGGCGAAGTGCCAGAAATGACGGTGCAAACCATCGCAAAAGCCGTTAGTCTTAAAAAGTAAACCTTTTCATAAAAATACCCACTAAGTCATTAACATGATAGAGCAATCCGCAATTATTTTAGCTGTTGAGGCTAACTCAAATAAGCAACCACTTGCCACGATAGAGGTCGTACGCAAAACAGCGTGTGGCCTTTGTGGTCAAACGCGTGGTTGTGGTAACTCTATTTGGGGCAAAATATTTGCACATAAAGCGACTAGCTTTAAGGCGCAAAATACGATTAATGCTACTGTTGGACAAAGTGTTATCGTTGGCATTGACGAGGTCGCTGTGATGAAAAGTGCATTGCTTTTATATATCGTACCTCTTGTAACCATGCTAATTGGCTCCATATTAGTATCACAACTGCACACTTCAGATGTGGCGGCCATGATAGGCGCTGCTATTGGTTTGGTGCTAGGTTATTTCTGGGTAAAAGGGCATGCAACGGGTCACACTTATTACCAAAGTCAGCAGCCTAGAATTTTGCGTCTAGATACTGTAGAAGCAACAGAAAAAACGATTAAATTTCAATAAAGTAAAGGTAAATTAATGTTGAATAAATTGATATCCGCAATTGCCATTGTATTAACGTTCACTTTTTCGCAGGGAGCACATGCATACGCTACGAGCCTACCTGACTTCACTGTGCTTGCAGAACAGCAAGGCCCAGCAGTGGTTAATATTAGTATCACGCAAGTAACGCGTCGTGGTGGTAGCCCCTTTCATGGCGACCCGAATATTGAAGAGTTCTTTAAGCGGTTTGGCATCCCTGGTATTCCTGGCGCGCCCAATCAAGGTAAAGAATACAAATCTCAATCATTAGGCTCAGGCTTTATCATTAGCCATGACGGCTATATTTTGACAAATGCGCATGTTGTGAATGCGGCAGATGAAGTGCTAGTGAAACTATCTGATAAGCGTGAGTTTAAAGCGAAGATTATTGGCGCAGATAAGCGTACAGATGTTGCGCTACTCAAAATTGAAGCGAGTAACTTACCTAAGGTTAAAATTGGCGACCCTTCCAAATTGAAGGTAGGTGAGTGGGTGGCTGCAATTGGTTCTCCATTTGGTTTAGAGAGCACCATGACCGCAGGAATTGTGAGTGCGAAAGGCCGTGCATTACCGCAAGAAAACTATGTGCCATTTATTCAAACAGATGTTGCGATTAACCCTGGTAACTCAGGTGGGCCACTGTTTAATCTGAATGGAGAAGTGGTCGGTGTTAATTCACAAATCTATAGTCGCAGCGGTGGTTCAGTCGGCTTGTCATTTAGTATTCCTATCGACGTGGCTATTGATATTACTAAGCAGCTTAAAGAGACAGGGAAAATATCACGTGGTTGGTTAGGTGTGGCGATTCAAGAGTTAACAAAAGAGTTGGCTGAATCGTTTGGTATGAAAAATACCAAAGGAGCATTGATTGCTGGCGTTGAAAAGGATGGCCCAGCTGATAAAGGTGGTTTAGAAGCGGGTGATGTTATTACCAAGTTTGATGGTAAAACAATTACAACTTCTAGTGATTTGCCACGTGTTGTCGGTTCAACTAAGCCGAACAAGTTGGTGGCGGTCGAGGTGTTACGGAAAGGTAAAGCAAAAAGGCTGCATTTCCGTATAGGTGAAATGCCAACCGATGGTGTGCAAATTAGCCAAAATTCCAAAGCGCCGGCGAAAGCAGCCGCTAATCGAATTGGTTTAACGTTGAAGGCGTTAACCGCACAGCAAAAGAAAAAGCTGAATGGCAAAAATGGTTTGCTGGTGGTGAATAGTGAGGGTGTTGCTGCAGAAGCAGGCATTCGTCGAGGCGATGTTGTTTTAGGGCTGAATAACAGCGAAACGCAAAGTGTTAATCAGTTTAATAAGCAAATCAACGCAGTTCCAGCAGGCAAAACGATTGCCATATTGGTACAGCGAGAAGACAGTACTTTATACGTGCCAATTAAAGTGAAGAAATAAAAGCTGTACAAAAAAGCCCGCATGCTCAATGCGGGCTTTTTACTGCTTAATCATGATTACGTTCTCAGAGAATCGGCAATTTTTTCTGCTACTCTTATCGCATTTGCTGCAATTGTTAGGCTTGGGTTTGCTGCGCCACTTCTCGGCATAAAGGATGAATCAACTACATATAGGTTCTCGATATCATGGCTTCTACAATTTGCATCGAGCACACTCGTTTTAGGGTCGGTGCCGAACTTACAAGTTCCGCATGCATGTCCATGGTTAATTTCTATTGATGGCATGATACGCAAGCTTCGCCATGGCTTTACACCCTTAGAGAATGCTTTATATAAGATGTCCGCGCGTTGCTGAATGTCCTCAGTAATTTGATAGCTGAAACTAGCACCGTTAGGCTCGTTTTCATTAAGCACTACGCGATTATCAGCGCTGGGGTCATCTTCAATATTGATGCCGAACAATGTAGCTTTACCCAGCACTAACGAAGCGATGGTGGCTGGGATCTTTGCTATCAGCTTAAGCGCGAGTTCATTATGGATGCCGTATCGCCGCAACATATCTTTGATAAACATTGTAATATGGCCTTGGCCTGCATCGACCCCTAGACTTTGAATATGTCCAAGACGCAATCCATCTTTGACATAAAAGTCTCGGATTGAAATAGACTTTTTTTGTTTGCCTTCTCGGCTTAACTTTTTATTAGCCCAGACTGCATACATATCGCCCACATGGAACATTAAATTTCTGCCGACTTGGTCTGAGCTATTTGCTAGACCATTAGGCCAATAAGTGTTGGCTGATTTAAGTAAGATAACTGGCGAACTCATTGCGCCAGCGCTGAGGATTATTTTTTTAGCGCGTAACTGAATGCTTTTGCCTTGATGATTTGCCTCTATGTGTTGAATGTGTGATGCATTGGCTTCAAGCTTAGTTACATCACAGTGGTCTAAAATTTCGCAATTTGGAAGCGCAATCGCTTTTTCTAAGCAGCTTGTGTTCGCCTCCCTTTTGCATTTTCGTGGGCAAACCTCTCCAATGCACTCGGTGCATTGTTGGTCGTATTTAATTGCAACATTTAAGCGTTCTGGTTTAAGTCCGTTTCCTTGCATTACACTAAGAAAGTTCTGATCCCATTCTGTAAGCGGCGGCCGATCTCCATTGATGCTGTTCGTAATGCCGTAGAGTGTTTCTGCTTTTAGGTAGTAAGGTTTAAAACTTTCAAATGAAACTGGCCATGCTTTTTGTGATGGGTCGTGACTGTTGAGCGTGTCAAAGTCGGTTGCTTCAAAACGTTCTAATGATCCGCCATAATGAATAGATGAGCCTCCACGCGCGCAACCAACAGCAATGTGGTAACGGTCAAACTTTCCAGAAGGTTTTTGCTGGCTAAACGGTTGGGGCCACCACCCATCAGCTAAGCGTTTCTCAGGGTTTTGCTCATCAGTCCAGCCGTCATTACTTTGGACGTCTCCACCTTTTTCAACAAAAAGAACCTGAAAGCCTGCTTGTGCTAGTTTGTAACCGACAGTTGCACCACCCATGCCAGTTCCAATGATAATAACATCCCATTCTTGGTTAATGTTTTTGTTTGATTGGTTCATGAAGTGTATTTCTTGCTTGCTGCAGTGAGGGGTTAAAAAATAGCTTACTTAGTAGATGCCGCTATGCATCAACATACACTCAACATTTTAACATCTAGCGTATTGTTTTGATTATTTAAATTAATGGGTTGTGTTAAAAGTTGTTGAACACAGGAACGCACCCTAAAACAATTAATTACAAACCAATCAAGCATTTGTAGTAAAATCACGCCAATTGTTAAGAGCGCTATTAGCGCTCTATTTGTTTGTCTAAATTAGAAGATCATGAAGAACATCCGTAACTTTTCCATTATTGCTCATATTGACCATGGTAAATCGACGCTCGCAGACCGCTTGATACATCAGTGTGGTGGCTTAGAAGATCGAGAAATGGAAGCACAAGTGCTGGATAGCATGGACATTGAGCGTGAGCGTGGCATTACGATTAAAGCGCAAACAGCAACCCTGCAATATAAAGCGAATGATGGTGAAGTCTATCAACTGAACTTAATTGATACACCGGGCCATGTTGATTTTAGTTATGAAGTCAGTCGCTCTCTCTCTGCTTGTGAAGGCGCTTTGCTGGTCGTTGATGCGAGTCAGGGCGTCGAGGCACAGAGTGTAGCGAACTGCTATACCGCGATTGACTTAGGTGTTGAAGTGACGGCTGTGCTGAATAAAATTGATTTACCTTCGGCAGAGCCTGAACGGGTGATGCAAGAGATCGAAGATGTGATTGGTGTCGATGCCAGTGATGCTATTCATTGCTCAGCAAAAACTGGTGTGGGCGTGAAAGATGTGTTGGAGGCGGTTATTGCAAAAGTGCCAGCACCAACTGGTGACCTCAATGCACCGCTTAAGGCATTGGTGATTGATGCTTGGTTTGATAATTACGTTGGTGTTGTGATGCTGGTGCGAATTATTGATGGCGAGCTTAAACGTAAAGATAAATTCAAGATGATGGCAACGGGCTCGCAGCATTCGTGTGAGCAAGTGGGTGTATTTACCCCTAAGTCTTTAGAGAAAACTTCATTGAAAGCCGGTGAAGTAGGCTTTTTGATTGCAGGTATTAAAGAGTTGGCAGCAGCAAAAGTCGGCGACACGATTACCTTGGTTGATAACCCAGCGGCTACGCCTTTAGACGGCTTTCAAGATGTGAAGCCGCAGGTCTTTGCCGGACTATATCCTGTTGAATCAAACCAGTTTGAAGCGTTAAGAACTGCGTTGGAGAAACTTAGCTTGAATGATGCAAGCTTGCTATTCGAGCCAGAAAACTCATCAGCCTTAGGTTTTGGCTTCCGTTGTGGCTTCTTAGGTTTGCTGCATATGGAGATTGTACAAGAGCGTTTAGAACGTGAGTACGACATGGATTTAATCACGACAGCACCGACTGTGATTTACGAGTTGTTGCTGAAATCGGGTGAAGTGGTGCAAATAGAGAACCCATCAAAACTGCCAGAGCCCTCTATGATTGAAGAGGTGCGCGAACCGATTATTAACATCAACCTGTTAATGCCGCAAGATTATGTGGGGCCAGTCATGACCTTATGTAACAATAAACGCGGTATTCAGAAAAATATGCAATATATGGGCAGGCAGGTCATGCTGAGTTATGAAATGCCTTTAAATGAAGTGGTTTTAGACTTTTTTGATCGTTTGAAATCAGTTTCGCGTGGTTATGCATCCATGGATTATGAGTTTTTAGAATTTCGTGCGGCAGATTTAGTAAAACTTGATATTATGGTGAACGGTGAGCGTGTTGACTCGCTGAGTATGATTGCACATCGTGCAAACAGTGTGCATCGTGGTCGAGAAGTTGCGGCGAAAATGCGCGAATTAATTCCGCGTCAAATGTTTGATATTGCGATTCAAGCAGCAATTGGCGCGAACATTATTGCGCGAGAAACGGTCAAAGCGATGCGTAAAAATGTGCTGGCTAAATGTTATGGTGGTGATGTGTCGCGTAAGCGTAAGTTGTTAGAAAAACAAAAAGCAGGTAAGAAGCGGATGAAGCAAGTTGGTAATGTGGAAATTCCACAAGAAGCCTTCTTAGCGATTTTAAAAGTAGAGGATAAGTAATGGAGTTTTTATTTTTTGGCTTAATTCTATTGGGACTGATTGGGGTCTATAACGGCGTCATTGGTTTTCCAATGTTTATGCTCCTGATTCTTTTGCTGACTGGTATTATTTGGTTGATTGATTATTTATTCTTCCAGAAAAAACGTGCAAAAGATGCCACAGAACCAACTGCAGTAGAGTATGCAAAAAGCTTTTTCCCTGTGATTTTGGTGGTGTTTATTATTCGTTCGTTTATCGCCGAGCCCTTCAAAATTCCATCAGGTTCGATGATGCCAACATTGCTAGCGGGCGATTATATTCTTGTGAATAAGTACACTTATGGTTTACGCTGGCCTGTATTAAATACAGTCTTTCTTGACGTTGGTCAGCCAGATCGTGGTGATGTCGCGGTTTTTCACTTTCCACCCAACCCTAAAATCGATTATATTAAACGGATTATTGGTGTGCCCGGTGACCAGATTCAATATCAAAATAAGCGCTTGACCGTGAATGGTCAGTTGTTAGCGGTTGAGAATAGTGCCAATGCGAAGCCAATGGGTGATGGTGTAATTTCTGTCCAACACTTAACTGAGCAGCTAGGTGATATTGCGCATGATATTTTAGTGCATGACGTGCCTAATCGGTATGAACCAAATAGTATTGGCGATCGATTCTTGAATGGTGAAACGATCACTGTTCCTGAAGGCAGCTATTTTGCGATGGGCGACAACCGAGATAATAGTTCGGATGGCCGCGTATGGGGGTTTGTCCCAGACCAGAATTTAGTAGGCAAAGCATTTTTTATCTGGTTTAACTTTGATGAGTTCTCACGGATTGGTAACGCAATCCACTAATTGAAGGAGATAACATGTTGAAAAAACAAAAGGGCATGACATTTTTAGGCTTTATTATTGTGGCGGCGATTGCGTTGTCATTGCTGTTGGTCGCAATGAAAATCGTGCCTGATTATATGGAATTTTCAAGCGTAAAAAAAACCATTAAAGCCATTGGTGATGATCCTAACTTCAATAGCATGACCAAACAAGAGATAAGAACTTCGTTTGATAAGCGTGCGAACATTAATTACGTGACCGTTGTGAATGGTAAGGATGTTGTGATTTCTAAAGATCCGAGTGGGCGGAAAGTGGTTAGCATTGAGTATGAGGTGGTTAGACCATTAGCATTAAACTTGAGTGCTTTGATGGATTTTAAAGCTTCGACCGCGGATTAGATGACCGTCGAGAGGTTGCAAAAAACGCTGGGCTATCAGTTTAATAAGCCAGCATTGTTGTCACAAGCGCTCACACATCGGAGTTATAGCAATAATAACAATGAACGCTTAGAATTTCTGGGCGATGGTGTGCTGAATTTTATCGTTGCGCATCAATTGTTTGATCGGTTCCCAAAGTTGCCCGAAGGGGATTTGAGCCGTTTGCGCGCGCAACTCGTTAAAGAAGCAACCTTATTTGAAATTGCACAAACACTGAAACTTGGTGAGCTATTAAACCTTGGCGAAGGTGAGCTTAAAAGTGCAGGTTGGCGTCGGCCCTCTATCCTGTCAGATGCGCTTGAAGCTATCATTGGCGCCACGTATTTAGAGGGTGGTTTTTCTGCAGCGGAAGCGCTGGTGCTGAAACTGTACACCGAAAAGCTGGATAAGATTGACCCTAAGGTTATTGATAAAGATGCGAAATCAAAGCTGCAAGAATATTTGCAGTCCAAGAAAATTGATTTGGCGAATTATGAAGTTGTTTCAATTGAGGGTGAGGCGCACGCACAAACATTTACAGTGAACTGCACCATTCAAAAGCTGAATATAGAAACAAAAGGTGAAGGCACGAGCCGCCGCAATGCAGAGCAGCAAGCTGCAGAACTGGCTTTAGAAGCAATTTCAACATAGAGAATAACGATTAATGACGACAAATTTTAGATGTGGCACAGTGGCAATTGTTGGTAGGCCGAATGTTGGTAAGTCAACGCTGCTGAACCATATATTAGGCCTTAAGTTGGCGATTACCTCGCGGAAAGCACAAACAACGAGACATCGCTTGCTTGGCATTCATACTACGGAAGACACACAGTATTTATTTGTTGATACACCAGGCTTTCAACAAAAGCATCTCAACGCACTCAATAAGTCGCTCAATCGAACGGTGACACAAGTTCTGACTGAGGTCGATGTTGTGCTGTTCGTCATTGAGCCGATGAAGCTGGGAGAAGCTGACGAGAGAGTGCTGCAATTGCTGCCTAAAGATAAACCAGTGATTTTAGTCGTCAACAAAGCCGATCTAATGGGAGATAAAAATAACTTACTACCATTGATTCAGGATTTTGACCTTCTGCATCCTTTTGTCAGTATTGTGCCAGTCAGCGCGAAAAAGAGCCTGCATTTAGACGACTTGCTGGAAGCCGCTCGTGTA
>SPJK01011032.1_pt1 | contig 16749 bp, 23 predicted proteins | sample 3741771 | NCBI WGS metagenome assembly SPJK01 (sample SAMN10925997, study PRJNA522277) | cold seep metagenome | isolation source: Elba SIP-enriched marine methane seep metagenome, extraction at timepoint T2 | place: Italy: coast of Elba, Mediterranean Sea
CAATGCTGAAGTATACGTAGGTTTCTTTAGGAACGTTAATGCCTTCATTCTCAGGGCCATCCAATCGGGTGGCCCTTTTGCTTTGTAAGACCAGTATCACAGGCTGATATAACGTTATATCACTCGTTCACGGGCCGTCCTTCGGGGCGGCTTTTTCTTTGGAGAGATGATGCAGCTACCCAATCCGACATATCAGCGAAACCGGCTGGGGCAGACGCCATTGATCCCGTCGTTGAGCACCGGTGCGGTGCTGGGGGCGGCGGGGGCGGAAGCGGCCGCCACGAACCCGTTGTCCTCTATCTTCGATATCGCACGGCTGGCAGGCGCACGGCATGTCCCCGACACTTTGGATGGGGTAAGCGATACGCCTTTCCTCAGCATTGATGAGCAGGAGCGTCGGCTCACTGAACTGGGGCTGAACGGCAAGGTTACTCCCTACGAAGGGGAGACAGAAGATGGTCTTAGTCTCCGAATTCAATGGAAGCAGGATGAACTGAAGCGCCAATCCATCATGGCCAACCACGATGGTGGGATTGGCACCACGGCGGCCATGTTCGGGGTCGGTTTGGGAATTTCCTTTGGCGACCCTTTGAATATTCTCAGCGGGTTTATCCCAGTGATTGGGGCAGCGAAATACGCAAAGATGCTGCAGCAGGCAGGCGGGCCACTTGGACGCCTGGGGGTTCGGACACAGGTCGGTGCGGCTGAAGGCCTGGTGGGGGCTGCCGTGATTGAGCCCCTTGTGTTAGCCGGCGCGAGCACGCGCGAAGCGGACTATGGGATCTACGACAGTGTCGCCAACCTGGTCTTCGGGACAGCCTTGGGCGGCGGATTGCACGGGCTGGGCGGTGCATTGTTGGATACGGTACAGGGTCGCCAATTCATTGCGGAGATGGATGCGCTGCCGCCTGAGGCGCGTGGTGAGGTTCTGTCGGCAGGAATTGCCGCCGTCGCCGATGGTCGCAAGCCGATCGTTATGGAGCCGCTGCTACGGTCAAAGCTGGACAGTGGTGTGTCGTCGGCGGCACTGGTCCGGGATACCACGCCGATTATCACCCGTGGTATCGATCTGCCCGAGACACCGGCCCATCGTTCGGTTCGTGTCCAAACCGCCGGGCCGGATGGATCAGCGCAAACCTTCACGAAGCGAAGCGATGCCGAGAAGCACGCGGCAACACTTCGACGGCAAGGACATAAGGTTCAGGTCCACAAGGTCGCCGAGGGCGCCTTCAAGGTCGAGATCGATATTGACCCGGATGTGTTCGTTAAGTCGGAGGCCGGGGAGTTTCTGAGCTATAAGCGGAAACAATCCGCGCGCGCCGAGATGCGTCGATTGAAGCGTGAAGGGCGTTTGGAGAATGGTGAACTGATCCGGGTTCGTGATGAATGGATGATCGCAAATGAAAAGGACGGAACGAAGCTTTCTGCCCTAAAGGCCAATCCAGAGGAAATTGATATTCCTGTTGTTCTTCCATCGGGAGAGCGTGCGGCGCCATCGACAGGAAAAGCAATAAAGGGGGCCGATCAGCCGATGCAGGATGCGCAGCCCCGTCCCCAACCTCTACCGAAAGAGATCGGGCAGCGCCGGAACGCCCAATTAGATGATGCCGCGCGTCGGGCCTTGGACAACAGCAATCGGATCTTCGAGCCTGAAATGCGGCGTGGCCTAGAGGAAGTCGAAGCAGAGCGTATCCGGCATCCGGCCAATGACGATCTGGGCACCTTAAGGGCAGAAGCGGACGCCGCAGTTCGCGAATTGGCGGAGATGACTATTGGGACCGGGGAGAGGGGGCCGCTTGCCAAGAAGCCGAGCGCCCAATCACGACAGGCCGCAAACGACGTCGAACGGCAGTTGAAAGAAGCCGGACGTCCCGACGATCAAGCCAAGGCCGAAGCACAGGTCCATGGTGCCTTCGCCCATGTCCTGGAGACGGAATACGGGATCGCGCCGAAGGAGGTCTATGGTGAATTGGAAATTGAGAAGGCGTCTGCCGTCGGTGCTGGTCGTGGGGGATTGAACCAACCGCGCCGAACTTTCGATGCCAACCTTCAGGCATGGCGCGAGCGTGTTGAAAGCTTGAGAGCGGGGAAGGAGCCTAAAGGTGCGGATAGAACAGCGCTGCTTGGCCGGTCGCAGCCGGTGCTGCGGGCAGTAGAAATGCCCGATCATGCCTTGGTCATGACGGATTCCAAGATTAGGCGCGTTTGGCGTGAGCACGAAGAACTACCACCCGAGGTCATGGATGACTTGCCAGCCTTGATTGCCGACCCTCTTCTTATCATTGATGATCCTGAGAAAAACACGGTTCAGGTCTTTCTGGACAGCACCGATGCCAATGGTAATCCCGTTCGTGCCATTGTCACCGAAGGCATATCGAAGCGAGGCCAACCGCAATTATACGTCAAGAGCGTGTATCCCTTGGACAACGGAATGCAGCGCATTGCCAAGTGGTTGCGGCGGGGAGATGGGCTTTATGCCCGAACCAGGAAGGTTCTGGATCTGTATCGAGAAGTTGCGCCGGCAACGTCCGAATTCAGTCACCCCAACGTGACGAGACCCGGGCAAGAAGCCCGATCGCTGAACCGGCGCAAGGAAAAGATAGTAACACGCGAAGATGTTTTCAAGAAATATGGGCGGATTTATAGACAGGGTGTTGAGGAAACGCCGCGCGGCCGCATTTCTTTCGGCGGCGACAAGACCCTAATTCAGCTTTTTGATGGGGCCGATGCATCGACGTTTCTGCATGAAAGCGGGCATTTCTTCGTGGAGACGCTGCAGGCGATCGCCGAGCGGGTGGATGCGCCGGCAAGATTGGTCGCCGATATGGCGGTGCTGCGGCGGTTTGCCGAGATTGGGGACGGGCAGCGGTTCACTGTGGAAGGGCATGAGAGGCTGGCCCGTGCTTTTGAAGCCTACATGCTGGAGGGCAAGGCACCGACGCAGGAATTGGCGGGTGTCTTCTCCCGCATTCGGGATTGGCTGGTACAGGTCTATCGCAGCATTCGGGATCTTGACGTTGAGTTGACAGACGAGGTGCGAGGCGTCTTTGACCGGATCCTGGCCAGTGACGACCAACTGGCCAAGAACCCGCTGCCGCCAGAAATTCGGGCAGAGATCGACGCGGCGGAAGCGCATGTCGGTTTGGTAGAGGCACGTGGCAAGGCGATGCGCCAAGCCGCGGAATGTGTTCTAGGGGCAATTTAATGGCGATTGATCACTGTGTTCAAACCGTACGAAGCGCGGCACCGAGCCTGTCTCCCGATGAAGCAACGGATCTGCTTGCCGTGGTCGCGGACATTGCAGAAGAAAAGCGTGCGGATCAGGCCGTTGCCGACACGACGACGGCTGTGCGCGAAGCCGTTCAGCGGAAGGTGGAAGATGCGGAGCGCGCAGCTCTGATCGAGAAACGCAATGCGGCCCTCAATGCACAGGTGCGCGTCCGTCTGCGGCAATCGATCAACAACCTGGTAGATACCGGGCGTGCGGCGGAATTGCCGGATATGCTGGAGGCCATCACGGTCGGGCAGCCGGGTGACTCCCTCTATAAGGAATCCATAGAGCGCTCTGCGAGAGCCCTGGAGGCGCAAGCGCATGCACTTTTTGCCTCAGAACTGCGTAAACGCGGCATTGAGGTCAAGGAGGCCGTGAAGTTCATGCGCAGCCGAAATGTTGCGTCCGCCCTGCTGAAGGAGGCCGATGAGCCCGGGTCCAGTGGCAACAAGATGGCACAGGCCGTGGCCGAAGCGATGGAAGAAACTCAGGACTTCATGCGCAAGACGGCCAATCGATATGGTGCGGATATCGGAGAGATGCCGGGCTATTTGGTAAAGCAGGGCCACGATCCGGACCGGATGCGGCGTGGGGCGAAGACCGACGCGGAGGCCCTGGATCGGTGGACGGATTTCATCCTGCCGCTGTTGGATCACGACCGGACTTTCGGCCCGGGCATGGACCTTGGAAGGAAACGCGATTTCCTGGCTGCGGCCTATAAGAATATCGTCATGGGCAATCCTGCGGATATGATCGCCGACATGTCGGGCAATCCCCCAGGGTTCAAGGGGCCGGGGAACCTTGGAAAGCGTCTATCGCAGCGCCGCTCGCTTCACTTCAACCGGGATGGTGATTCGACCTGGCGGTATATGCAGGAATACGGCGTGAAGGATATCGCCAGTGCCTTCACAACCGGGCTGCATGGGGCTAGCGGTGCCACGTCTGCCATGATGCACCTGGGCCCCAATCCGAAGTACATGCTGGGTGAGGCATTCGATTACGCCCGGGACCGTCTGCGCGACATGAACGACCCGGCGACGGCGGCATCCTTGGATAAGACACGCAATAGTGCTGAGGCCTTGTTCGAAGAAGTGGCCGGCGGGGCAGCAGCTCTACCATCCTCCTTGAGCTTCCAGGGTAAGTTAGCACGGGCGGTGAACTGGACCCGTAACCTAACCGGCTCTGCGTTGCTGGGGGGAACCTCCTTGGCGGCGATCGCAGACCTTGGCACGGCGTCGGCACGCCTGGCGAATATCGGCGTCCCGTTTCTGGAAGCACACCGCAATATGATGTCGTCGTTGATCCGGGGGCGAGGCGCTGGTGAAACCCGGGAAATCGCGCATAGTCTAGGCGTGGGGCTGGAAGGGTTGATCTCGACAGTGCAGTCACGGTGGATGGGCAGCGACGCGGAAAGTGGACAGGGGGCCTTCTTGGTGTCCGGTGTTCTTCGTTTGACCGGCATGCAATGGCTGAACGACGCCACGAAATCAGCCGCCGCCCTGACGTTGTCGAACTTCGTGGCGCGTCGGGTGAACGACAGTTTCGATATGTTGCCGGATCAGCTGCGCAGAGAAATGACCGCTTATGGCATCGACGGTTCAGCCTGGGAGCAAATCAAGCGCGGCGCACGCAACGTTGAGGGCAAGGAATACATCGATGTCGCTGCGATTGATGATACGGGGGCGGCCAGACGGTTCCGGGAGTTCGCGGTCGGGTTTGCAGATAGCGCGGTTCTGACGCCGGGAGTGCGGGTGACGGGCTTGTCCCGGCGCATGGGCCCCCGAGGCGGGCCGCTCACAGAGATGGCCCATCTCTTCCTCCACCTGAAATCCTTCTCCATCTCTTACTTTCAAGAGCATCTGTCTCGGGTGTACCGATCCGGCGAATGGCAATTCGGTTATGCGGCGCATTTGACGCTGTCGGCGTTGGTCTATGGGTACATCGCCGGGACCCTGAAAGACCTAGCCGCTGGCCGTGAACCTAGGTCCTTGGATGATCCCGACCAACTCCCCGCTATTATGGGGGATGCTTGGTTGACCGGCGGTGGTGCGGGTTTCTATGGCGATATCTTGTTCGCCATGATCGATGGTAAAAAGCTACCCGGACAGGGCTTACTGGAAATGACCGGGGGGCCGGGGATAGGCGTGGTCCAACGCGCAGCGAATATCATGGGCGACCTCGTTGAAGGGGATGCCACGGGCGCCGCGACCGAGGCGAGCCGGATCGTGAAGACGGTGACGCCCGGTGCGAACATCTTCTATTCCCGCTTAGCCTTGGATTACTTCCTTTACTGGCCGATGGCGGAGTATCTGCGACCCGGATTCGCGCGACGCGTGGAGAAGCGAGCCGAAGAGGAACGAGGGCATCAATACTGGGCGGGTCCTGTAGCGGCGACACAGAATTAGGAACTCAATGCAGCTAGGTCACGAGCCGTCCTTTTGGGCGGCTTTTTCTTTTGGAGGGCAAATGAATGGCACTGACAAGCACCATTGTTCGGGATCCCTATAACGGGGACGGGGTTACCACCAGTTTTCCTGTCACGTTCGATTTTTGGGACGACACCGACGTTACCGTTATTCACACCGACGCCGCGGGTGTTGAGACGACTTGGGTAAAAGGCACCGAGTATACGATCGTGGGTGGCGATGGATCGACCGGCACTGTGACCGTCAGCACCAGCCCAACGGACTATACACCGGCAAGCGGGGAGAAGTTGACGATTCTCAGCGCTGTAGGTGATACGCAAGACACCATACTGCCAGCAGGCGGAAATATACCGTCGGGGCCGTTAGAGATCCAATTGGATAAGATTGTGCGGATGATTCAGGAGAAGAATTCCGAGATCGACCGCAAGATTGGGCTGGCGCCGAGCGATGGCGAGACGGCGTCACTTTACCTGCCGTCGGCTTCGGATCGTGCATCCCGGATGCTTACCTTTGACGCGAGTGGGAATGTTACCGTCTCCGGCTCAACGGTCTCCCAAATCGAAGATGGCGCGACAAATGCTGCGGCAAGCGCGACGGCGGCAGCCGGCAGTGCAAGCGCGTCATCTTCGAGCGCCACGGCGGCGGCGACATCTGAAGGCAATGCATCGGCAAGCGAGACCGCCGCAGCGGCTTCGGCTACGGCGGCGGCAGCGGCGGCCGCATCGAACCTCTTCTCAAAAGTCACCTTGGTAACCGACGCGGAAAGCCCCTACACGATCACGCCAGATACTGAAGATGGGACGATGTACATAGTCGATAGCTCAGCGGGCAACGTGACGATCAATCTGCCTTCAATCGCAACAGCGCTGGAAGGGGAGCGATACGGGGTAATCCGGACGAGCAGCAGTAATGATGTCACGCTTGTTCGTGACGGTACCGACACGATGAACGGCGTGTCCGGCGATTACACCATGGCGCAGGTTGCCGACGAACTAATCGGGCTTTTCGCTGACGACGCCAGCCCGGATAACTGGGTTGTCATTCCCTGGTCACAGGCAGTCGCAGACGAAACCTCGCTGACCAAGTCCGAGTCGACAATCAGTGTGAAAGACGGTGGCGTGACGCTGGCAAAGCTCGACGCGACCGCCAAAACGCAATGTATAGCGATCGCATGTTCTGATGAAACAACCGATCTCGAAACTGGAACGGCCAAGGCAACCTTTCGGATGCCATATGCATTCACCCTCACCGACGTCCGAGCGAGTGTCACGACGGCTCCAACGGGGGCCACGCTGACGGTGGATATCAACGAAGGTGGGACAACGATCCTTTCCACGAAGATCACTATCGACGCGTCTGAGAAGACCAGCACGACTGCAGCGACGGCCCCGGTGGTTTCAGATTCCGCACTGGCCGATGATGCGGAGATCACCATCGATATCGACCAAATCGGGTCCACCGTCGCAGGCACCGGCCTCAAGGTATACTTGATTGGATACCGGACATGATGATCAATCCATATCGCTTCGCTGGCCTGACATATCATGGCCTGGACGATACAGACCGCACCGGATCGGTGAACATATTTTCCGATGAAGCCAACCCCTCGACGATTGCAAACGGTACAGACAACGAAGCGGCTTACTATGCGGTAAATGGTGCAGCGATATCGGGGGATTTCGAATTTCTCTTCACGCTCGATGATCTGTCTTCAAACGGAGACAACTGGATGGCCATCGGCGTTTTCCGATCTGACGAGACCGGCACTTTCAGTGCGAGCAGTTCGAACGGCGGTGCGAGCAGCATGACAGATAGTTTCTTTGTCCGGCTTAGGGACGGCGCGAATCCCGGCTTCTACAAAGCTGGCTCACTCAATCAAGCTTACACGTTTTCGACTGGTGAGGCGGTGAAGCTGGTTCGCTCTGGCTCAACCATCTCTTGGTACGTCGATGACGTCCTTCAGCACACAGAGAGCAGTGTGGATACAGGCGATATGTACGTGATTTTTGCTCACCAAAACGGCACCCCGGACGAGGTTAAAACCTTATCGGGCGTCCAGGTGGGGATTTCGTGAAGTTAATCCTACATCGATGGAGAATGAGATGTCCGAGAGGGGATATGAGGGGCCGGAGCGTCGCAACGGCGGTGTTGATCTGGAGGGGCTGATAGAGCGCGTCACCGGTAGGGTTGTTGAAGAGGCTGTTCCGAAGGCAATCAACAGCGCCCTCAAGCGGTTTGGGATAGACGCAGACGACCCGATCCAAGTGCAGCGACAGATGTCCTATTTGGAGGAGAGTGCAGCGCGTTCTGGGGATCCCGAGGTGATTTCCGACAGGGCATTCCTCCGGCAAACGCGGATCCGCTGCGAGGCCTTCTGGAACAAGGTTTACGACACATTCACGGGGTTCGTCGCGAAGGTTTTCTATCTCGCGCTGCTCGTCGGCGGCGGCGCATTGATTGGCGTCCAGACCGGCGCATTGGAAGGATTGATCAAATGAAACTGTACCTAGACCGCATCCACTCGACGGATGACAGCACGCTTGGCCGACTATGGATCGATGGTCAATCGACCTGCTGGACGATGGAAGACGAGTTCCGGGCTCGTAAAGTGAGGGGCGAGACGCGGATCCCGGCTGGCATCTACGAGATCAAGCTGCGATCCGAAGGCGGGATGATCCAGAAGTACAAAGCCCGATACGGCGACTGGCATACCGGCATGCTGCATCTGCAGAACGTGCCTGGCTTCCAGTATATCTACATCCACACCGGCAACAGTGATGACCACAGCGAGGGCTGCATCTTGGTGGGCCTGGGGTGCAACAGCCCGTCCGGTGGCGAACCGACAGTCCAGGCCAGCCGGATCGCCTACGAACCGATCGCACGGGCGGTGCATGAGGCCATCGGTCGGGGTGAGCGCGTCACCATTGAAATCGTGGATCGTGACCGATGAGCCGGCGCAAATCTTGGAAGCGGGAAATCGCGGCGGCGGGGCTTGCCCTGTGGGCTGTCGTGACTGTGCGCCTCTTCGTGTTCACGATGGACGCGCAATTGGTAGAGGCCTTGGGCACGCACTACACGGCGTTCTCCACATCGGTCTGGCTCTACGCCGGCGGTGTGTTCGGGCTGCACGCCTATCAGGATCATAAAGAAAGGGCGGAAGGATGACGAAGTACATTGTCTTCGGCGCGGCAATCGTTATCGGCATTCTGTGCGCGGCGCTCTGGCTCCTGAAGGGCGAGAACGACCGGCTGCATGAAGATCTGGCAATTGAGCGGGTGAACGTCGTAACGCTTCAGGCCGACGTCGCCAGCCGGGACGAGGCCATCCAGCAACTGGAAGTGCAGCGGGTTCGAGACGAATTCGAACTGAGCCGGATCCAGGACGAAATGAACGACATCGATCGCTCGCGCGCAGAAGCCGAGCAACGCTATGACAAGCTGAGGAGTACACTTGATGCTGAAACTATCGACCGTCCTGCGGTGGTCGCTCGTGCTGCTCGCATCGCTATTGGTGGCAGCATGCGGGACGCGCAGTGTGCCACTGACCGCGAATCCTGTGACGACGGTGACGCTGCCGCTGATCCAGCCGAGACCGAGCCCGGTGTTCGCGCCGGCGACGCCCCAGCCGGTGGCGATGACGTCTTCCATAGCCCTCCAGTGGAGTGAGGAGATCGCAGCGGGCGAGCGGCTGCCATACGCCCTGCTGTGCTTCACGACGCAGGACCGGCTGTCCTATCAGGCCTGGATTGATGATCTGATCCGGTATATCCGCCAGCAGAATGTGCTGTTGGATTACTACGAGCGGTCAATCCGAGATGCGCGAGATTTGAGCGACACCGATTAGACACAAATCGGTTTGTCGCTCACGACGCGTGGATTTTGATCCACAAGCTAGGCTACCCGCAGCAGCTTGGTCACTTCCTTCTTCTTCCTCGCAATGGCCTTCCGGCGATCGGTCAGTTCTTCCAACTGTGCCCAAAATTCCTCGTCCTCCTCAGCCCGCTTGAGTGTTCGGCTGAGTGTCGATGGCGAGACTTTGAATAGACCTGCGACATCGCCGTGAGTAACCAATGAGCACTGGCTTCCCCTCCTTGATGTACTCCAAAGAAAACACTAGATTGTTTTTGCTGAGCTGATTTCTCGGCAATGCGGTGCTAGCTCAACTGGACAGAGCACCCGACTGCTAATCGGGAGGTTGGGGGTTCGATTCCCCCGCGCCCGGTAGGCTCTTTCGAAAACCCTCCTTCTTACGATATGAAACTGGGTTATCTTGAAACTTCGATCTCCCTCTCTAAGTACATTGGGTCTGCGCACAGCAGCTTCCGAAAGGGGGTGATGGTTATGAAGTTCAAACTTCACATGCGTAGAACCGGAAAACACAGAGTGTAAGAACCATGCGTCACCGGGCCCGGACAGGCGGGCAATGACGAACTAACATGGGGTGCTGCCCGCCGCAGCAACGTGTGGTACGGTTCAAACCCGTAGGGTAAAATGCGAGACTGCTCCTGATCGGCCCTCGCACCCTTACGCGACGCGATACTTGTGCTGCTGCATTGTGGTCGGAAAGCATCCGAACCCTCCTTATCGCTTCTCTCGGTATGTGTACGTCACGGTCTTGATCTCGCGCAGACCGAGCGCGTTTAAAACGATGCGCGTTGGTCGGCGCTCGCCGTTCAAAATCTGGCTGATGTACGGAGGGGAAACCCGTAGGTCGGCGGCTAGGGCTTTCTGGCTACCAGCCCCTTCAAGAAGCGCCTCAAGCCGTGCCCGAACGTCATCGATGCTTAGATCCGAGTGGCCGTTGTCCAGGAAACTCCCGATGGCGTGGGCCGATAGGTCCGGCTCTAAAACCTTTTGCATAGGTCGCTCCTTTTCTTAGACCCGCGCTTTCGGGTCTTGTTCCAGATTGCGCAGGCGTTGACGGGCCTTCCGTGCCTTGGGGCCGGCTCCTTCTGCCTGCCGCTTCCATCGGCTGATGGTGTCAGCCCAACGTTCCGGATCGCGTTCCCCGCGATGCTCGATGGCACAGCTTGCGTGCTGGACTCGCCAGCCACCACGAAACCGTTCGAAGTGACCTTCGCCAGCGGCTACATGGCCGTCGCAGCGGTAACAGGTACCTGGGAATTTGTTCCGCATATCTGGCTCCTAAGTGAACAGCGGCATTGGTGCCGGTTCGTTGGTTGTCTGGGGGCGCTGCGGCGTGGACGGATAGTCCCGCATCCACGGCTTAGGGGCGTCCAAATCTCCGCCCTCCTTCCAGGTGAAGTACCCGAGGGCACCGCTTGCAGGGATCGGGTTAATCGCTTCCGGACAGGCGAGAACAAGTCCGCGCGGACCAAAGAACCAAGGGCTTTCGCTTTCGAGCACAACGTCCGTCACCGTGACCGCGCCAATGATCCCGCCCCGAAACAGGGCGTCCGGACGTGGCACCTCAAGCCTAATCTCATCCTCTATGAACTCGCGGGTCTCTTCATATTCACGCCGGGTCATACCTTTCGAGGCGTGAACCGCGATGCGTCGGCAGGTCATACCGTGGCGGACGGCGGCGGCGGATCTGTTCTCGATATCCTTGCCCGCGTGGATGATGGCTCAGGCCCATGGTTGGCGAACCGACAGCGCAATCTCTGGCAATTCAGACAAAATCGGCATGGTCAAAACTCCGTTGAATTCTGCAGACCCATAAAGCAACGGTTCTGACAGGGGTTGTGATTAAAAGCCGTCTGTTCTAAACGTGTTCGCATGACAGAGACGCGCGAAATCACCCTCGAAACTTTGGAAAACATCAGGCTTTTGCTGGCCTCGCCGGGTCGGAAGGGTGACCACGCGCAAGAACTGCGAGCCAAGACGTTGAAGGAGGTCGAGACGCTCATTCAGCCGCCCCGACTTCCGGTTGACGTTCTTGGTCGTCCGATAACTCCGTCGAGTTGACGGACGACATTGCGAGCAAAGGTGTTGCGCGCATATCTTCCGCATGCCGGCGTTCTTCAGCCTCGGCGTCGAGACGGGTCGCTGTGCGTGGATTGACCCAAAGAACTTCAGTTCGTTCCCGGGCACCATCGGCCATGGCGGTCTTTTCAGTCCGTCGCCAGCCGTCAAAAGCTTCGTCGTACATCTCAGATGGATATCCGGAAACCACCACCATCCCATCCAAACTGAAGGCTTCTGAAAGGAAGTCCTCGTGGTCCGTAACGGTCATTTCATGCGTGTAGGCGTGATAGCGAATCTTGCCACGCCGGCTTTTCTGGCTTCGGGTGTCGGGAAGGTAAGGGGGATCGAAGTAGGTGAGGGTTTCGGGGCCGGCGTGACGCTTAGCGACATCAAGGGCCGGGCGGTTTTCTATCACGACACCTTGGAATCGCGTCACCACCGCCTCAAGAGCGTCGGGTAGGTTCGTCCAGTCATGTGCCGGCGTGGTGCCGGATCTATTGCTGTTCGCTCTGAAACCCGTTTTTACAGCCCGGTTATGACCATCTGATCCAAAACCCATAAAGGATCGCGCTACCAGCCGCCGGGCCTCCTCGACAGGATTAGAGGCCACTTCATACGACAGGTTAAATTCGGATCTGGAAAACGGTGTCTTCCGGATCGCGTCGATCAGTTCATCCGGATTGTCCCGCAGGACATGGAAAAGGTTAACAACTTCGTCTGCCAGGTCGTTATAGATCTCGCCATAGCTTCGCGGCTTACGAATTAGAACCGACGCCGCGCCGCCGAATGGCTCGACGTAAACCCGGTGCGTCGGAAAGTGTTCGATGATCCAGGGGGCGAGCAGCCATTTGCCGCCATGGTATCGAAGAGCCGGCCGCGTCGGGACCATGTCAGGAACCGCATTCATTTTTCGGTGTCTCCATGGAAGCATTTGTCGGACCGGGCCGCATCGGCGCTTTCAATTAGCTGCGCACCGATCTCCGTGCAGTAGATTCCGATCTCTCGTCGGGTCACCGGATCCGTTTTCATCGCGCCCGTTCGGATGTTTCCCAAGGCAGAACGTGCCTTCTGTATCCTCAATTCATTCATTGGCCATCTCCGCGATTGCCGGAGGTGATTAGTTCGATCTTCCCGACGACCCGGTAGAAAGGTTGTCCCGGCTTGATTTTTTCGTCCAGCTCTAGGAACGTGCGCAACCAATCGCCTTGTCCTGGCAACGGTTCTTCAGCGCCAACCCCTATGCCAGTTATCGCCTTCCCGATAATCAGATCGCCGCCAATCTCGACAGCCTGGAACTCCTGTTCAAAGAACTTGCCGTCATGTGTTTTCATCGGTCGTTTCCTCCGAGCGTGTAGGGGACGCAGTTTCCAACTCGATCATCACGCACTCATGGAAGACGTCGAGTAGGTCTTTCGTACGATCCGGGTAGCGCTCGATATACGCCCGCAGCGTCGCGTGAGACATGTCCTCTTCGATGATGAAATCGTCCAGAATGTCTTCCCTATTCGCCATCGGATTTGGTCTCCCGTTTGTCGGACGTGCCCGCGCGATACTGATTCCGATGCAGCGTTGCCAACTTGGACGAACGAGACGATGTCGCTATCGTGTGGCTCGTCAGAACGTCCACTCGCGCGCGAAGCACCTCGATTTCACCCAACAGGTCTCGGATCAAATCGTGCAGGAAAGTCGGATGCTCTGAAGCCTCTAGTTCAGCATAAGCAGCGCGGACGTGTTTGTTCGGCTCGCTCATTCGCTCGTCTCCTTCTGATCGCAGTTGACGGAGGTCTTTTCCGTCATAGCGTTGACCACGCGCCGCACATTGCTTGGCGTGCCTTCCGGCTTAACGATTGCGTCTCCTGTCACCAGTTCGACGGCATCGGCTGCGGCGGCAACAGGTAGGGCGATCAGGCCCGCGAAAGCCTTTTCAATCTTCATTGGTTTTCTCCGAGCAAATGAGGGAGGTCTCGTATGCCCGCGACAGGGCTTCGATGGCCGGTGGGACTTCCGACAACAAGTCTCGTATGTAGGGGCCGATTAGCAAAAGACCGGGGTAGTGGGGCGAGGTGAGTTCATACCAACCCTCTTCCTCTCCGGGTTCGGCTTCACGTTGCTTGACAGCAAGGCTGTAGTGGCGCGGTGTCATGGCTTGGGCTCCTTCGTTTTGGGGGACCGGCTTGCATCGTCCTGCAGGTTCAAAAATGCGTCTGAGCATCCGTCACACCAGCCGACACCATCCTGATCGAGGCGTGTTGCCAGTGTGTCGTGCCCCGCGTCGGCGCAGCATTCACATTTGACGGAGGAAGACAGTTTCGACGTTGTCCATGTTATCCGGTGATGAACAGAGACGCGGAAACTCCTGAGGCAATAACCACAGTCCAATTCGGTAAGGTCTTCGTCGAAGTAATGTGCTTCGTCCGGAGTGAACTTTGTCCCGCAATGAGGACAGATTGGCCCTGCCTCGCTTCGAAACTCACCCATTGTCAGCCTCCTGCTGTTTGGGGGAGGTTTTGAGGAGAGCGTTTATGTTTCGCTTCACCTCGCCTGTTTTCTTGCCCCGCCGGTCCTGAAACTCTTTCATGTCGGCCTGTTCGACAGAGCCGTACATCGCGTCAGATAGCGATTTCCCAGGAGGCCATTTCCCCGTGTCGCGATAGAACGCCATCAGCAAATCGTCTAAGTCCTCGCTGATATTTTCGGGGTTGCAGAGCAAGAGCGCCGCGCTCATCAGAGCCGTCTGAAGCCGTTCGATCTCGTCGGCTGCCTCTTCACGAGACACAAGACCGCTGGTCGAACCGTCTCGGCCTCTGAGCCGTGCTACGATGTCGTCAGACATGTGAGCCTCCCCGTATGTTGAAACCATCGAGGAACCAAGGCTTAAGCACGCCCCATTGAAATTTGCGGGGTAATACGATATTGAAACTTATGGAGAAACTCGGTAGATGTACCGCCCTTTCACGGCGGCAACACGGGTTCGAATCCCGTAGGGGTCGCCAATATTTCAAGCACTTAGCAGTAGTCGGTTTCAACTTTTCAACAAAGTTTCGACTCATTGTTTCTTCCACCGTTTCTGTGCGGCTTGAAGTGCTGCCGCCTTATCTGGAACAACATAGACATCCAATATGCGCGATCCGCGCGTGTGACCGCTGATCGAGATGATTTCTGAATCGGTTGCACCGCTGTTTCCAAGCTCTGTCAGGGCCGTTCTGCGAAGGTCCGAGAACCAAACATCTCGCTCTATTCCAGCACGCTCTCGGAACCGTTTGAAGATCCGGGCGAAGGATGTCTGGCGACTCCGCTTGGTCGAATCCGGTGGATCGACAAAGGGTGTGCCGGTCTCTTCATCGATGATGACGTGGGTCCCCTTGCGGTCAGACACCTCAATCATCTTCTTTGTTTCTTCGGTGACCGGCAGGTAGAGCCGGCGTTGACCGCGATGTTTTTGCTGCGTGACGGTGAAGCCAACCCCGTCCCATTGATCCCAGGTCAGGTTCAGCACGTCGCATTTTTGCTGGCCTATGTCGTAGGCTATCGCCGTCGCTAGAGCCACCGAAGGTCTGGGGGGGATCATATTGCCGGAGACTGCCTTACCGCCTGTCAGTGCCGCTGAGATGACCGCATCGACCTCTTCGGGTTTCCAGACAGTCTCCCGAGCCTCAGGTTCCACGATAGAGAGTTCCGTTGCTGGATTGTCGTCGCGGACGCCGATCTCCACGGCATAGCGCATCACGCGTCGGAAGCACTTCATCGTGTCCTTCGCGACGTGGGGGCCATGCGCCTTGAACAGGCTTGTGTAGATAAACCTGCAGTGCCTTCGCTCTAAGGACTTGGCGCGTAGGTCGCCATACTCAGGTTTCAGTCTTCGGAACATTCGGTCGTAGCTTTCCTGCGTCCGGTAGGAGAGTTTCCCGTACCAGGCGGGGTCCTTCTCAAACTCATCGAACAGCCAGGATATTGTACCGCTCTCGATTTTCTGGGATGGTTTTTCTTCACCCCGAATTTTGTCCCATTCAGCATTCAAGCCCGCGGCCCGTTGGTTCGCTTCAAACAAATCCGCGCCCAGCGACTCGTTGCGGAACCCAGCCTGCTTCATGGCTTTCGTCGGTACATAGTACCAACGGCCCTTCCTTTGGACTACGTACCGCTCACGCTCTTGTTTGGTCATTGGAGCCCCAACCTTTCATCCCATTCATTCGGTTTGTCATCTTGGGGCCTGATGCCTTTGGGCTGCAAGGCTGCTTCTATTTGAGGGCGGGACCATCGCATGGGCCGGCGCGTATCATAGGCTTTGGGGAAAACTCCATCGTCAACGGCACGGCGGAACTGAGCATCGGAATCATATCCGAGGAACTCAGCCGCTTCCTGCGCCGTGAGAAGGAGTTTCGTCACCATCGTTCCCTACTCCGCTGCGACGATCTGAAGGTGCGGCTGCTTGCCGCTGGCGGCGCAAGCCTTGATCAGGTTCAAGATCTGATTGCGGACGGCTTCGTCCTCAATGCTGTCGATCTGCTTGGCCATGTGGATGGTCCGGCGGGGGAGGAAGTCCTCCTTCACTTCAACTTCATACTCCATGCCGTCGAAGAAGAAGGATACCGGCAGGCCCAGGGCATTTGAGAACTGCCACAGGCGGGAAGCGCCGATGCGGTTGGCCCCCTTTTCGTACTTCTGGACCTGCTGGAAGCTGACGCCGACTATATTGCCGAGCTTCTCTTGGCTCAGGCCCAGGGCACCACGGGCTTCACGGACGCGTCGGCCGACTTGAACATCTACTGGGTCAAATGGCATTTTGGTTCTCCTTTACATCGCCAGCAGGTCGTCAGTGACCGGCGGCGGGTTACGTTCGTCTTGGGTGGCGTCCTGCGGGTCCTGCGTCGCCTCACGGGGCGGGACGCCGGGGAGGGACTGGCCGGTGGCCTCATGGTACGGGTCGTCCAGTTCCATGACGTAGCCGGAGAGGCCCTGGGCGCACATGGCGGTGATGGTCGGCTCTTCACCCTTGAAAAGCATTACCAGGCCGTCGGGGTCGCCCTTGCCGCGTTCAATGATTCCCAGCATGCGCTTTGCCCATGCGTCGGCGTTGAAATCGGCGGGGAGGGTGAAGCGGGGTTCTTCCGGTTCGGGGGCCGGG
>SPJK01028077.1_pt1 | contig 16726 bp, 10 predicted proteins | sample 3741771 | NCBI WGS metagenome assembly SPJK01 (sample SAMN10925997, study PRJNA522277) | cold seep metagenome | isolation source: Elba SIP-enriched marine methane seep metagenome, extraction at timepoint T2 | place: Italy: coast of Elba, Mediterranean Sea
ATGATGCCTTTCAAAGCGTTTTATCAGTTTAATAAATATTTCCAGCTATTTTGTTACACACTATTTCAAGGTGTCGTAGCTCAAGCCAGTCATGCTGAAGAAAATCTAGCCTTGATTGAATTGTCTGATGTCACTGTGGCAGCAGAGTATCGCGGTCAGGCTTTGTCACGCACACCGTCGTCAATTGATGTCATAGATGGGGAGGAAGTTAGCACCCAGCATATCAATACCTTAACTGATATGAGTAGTAATGCTTCAAACCTATTGATTCAGTCTGCGGAAACTTACAAAACCATTACCATCCGTGGCGTTGGCGGCGGCGGGCGGCATGCTGGTTTTGATTCACGCGCAGGTGTTTATGTGGATGGCGTCTATATGGGGCAAGGGATGGCGCTGGATAGTCCTATTTATGATGTTGAGCAGATCGAGATATTAAAAGGCCCGCAGGGGTATCTCTTTGGAAACAGTTCAGATGCTGGCGCCATCAATATTGTGACGAAGCAACCTTCGCGAGAGGCTGGACAGTCAATCAGGGCTGGCGTGGGTAACTTTGGCTATTTGGAAAGCACTTTAAAAGCCAATGGCGCACTGGGAGACAGGCTTGCTGGGCGTCTGATTGTACATAGTGAAGATCAGGATGGTTTTGTTCGCAATCGTTTTGATAACGAAAAGCTTAGGCAGTTGTGGCGTTTTGGTACCCGAGGCCAGTTAAAGTTAGAAGCGACGGATCAGCTGGATATGCGGTTAGCGGTTGATTATAGTAAGAGCCGGCCAGATACTTATTTGCTGCAAGGACAAACAGCTATGTTTGGTCAGCCTGCTAACCCATCGCCAGTATTTGATCAGATCGAGGTAAATGATTCGCCAAGTTCGGTTCTTGAAGCTGGAGGTGTGCAGTTAAATACGGATTATTTTTTTGAAGATGACGGGCAGTTCACCACGATTTTAGCTAAGCGCTACTCACAAAATAATCTTGTGAATGATAATGACTATAGTCGGGAGGATGTATTGCATGCTGAGTTTGAAGATACAACTAACCAGACCAGCCAGGAGTTTCGTTATACTTCACCAGACTCTATTGCATGGCCATATGTGATTGGTTTGTATTTTTTGCAACAAGATGGGCGGAATAGCCGCCGTGCTTTTTTAGGCGAAGACCTTGATACATTGGTCACAATCCCAGGATTTGGGACATTGCCTTTTGAAACGGCTTTTGGAGTGAATCGCGGTGCTGAAGTCAGCTTGGATGGCAGGGTGAAAACCAATACAAAGGCCATCTATACTAATGTTGAACACCAGTTTAACGATGTGCTTAGGCTGCATATGGGTGGGCGCTATAGTATTGAAGATAAAAACCTGGACTTTTCACTCGACGGCTCACAGAGTGGCGCACTGGGTATAACAACACTGAACCATGAAAAGCGCAGGCTTAAGCAAAACTTTTTTTCGCCGATGATTGGCCTGACCTATCAAATAGGTGCAGACAGCCATGTGTATGGCAAGTTTTCGCGTGCTTATAAAAACGGCGGCTGGAATGTCGAATTTTTAAATGTCGCGCAGGTAACCGACGGGTTTGAATATGCTCCGGAAAGCGTGAACGCATATGAAATTGGTTATAAATATCAAGGTAAGGCAACACAGTTCACTTTAGCCGCCTTTGTTAATCGCTATAAAGACTATCAGGTATTTCAGTTTGCTGACCTTGGCGGTAACACACTTGTTCTACAGCTTAGGAATGCTGCGAATGTAAAATCGCAAGGCCTTGAGCTAAGCGTTAAGCATTTGTTCGATCAGCACTGGAACATTGATGTGCATTTAGCCTATTTAGATGCGCGTTTCGAAGAGTTTCCCAATGGTAGCACTAATGGTGCGGATGCAAGCGGGCAGCGCTTGCCAGATGCGCCTGAGTTCAGCGGCGCACTAACGGTAAACTATCAGTCAAATATGGGCTGTTTGCCTGCGCCGATTAAACTCAGTGTGCAAAACAAATTTCAATCTTCGTCCTATAGCGGCGTGAGCAATGACCCCAATAGCGCCAACATTGCTGGTCGCAATATTGTTAATGCCAGCATGGCTTACACATTTCCCAATCAAAAGTGGGATGTTAATTTCTGGGTAAGAAACTTAACAGATAAGGTCTATGCGCTTGCAAAGGGCGTCGACTTTTTAGGAAACGGTATTCATTTGTATGCCCGACCTAGAACCTACGGGGTTTATGGTACCTATCACTTCTAATGGTCTGATTGGAATAGTAGTTATGCGATTGTTTATTGCTTATATTTCCATGTTATCAGGATAGCTATATTTTTACGCCTTGCTTATAATGTTGGTGAGTGCTTGCAGTTTAATTACTGCAACTTAAACCCAAATCATTGATACACTTGTGAGGCGTTATGATTGAAAGTTTGCCATTGACCCCGGCTGAAAATCTGGATATCTCGACTTGGAAGCTTCGGTTGAAAACGTCAGTGATGGTTGCCTTAGCGGAACTCTTTGGCTTCTGGAAGCACCCTGTCAAAACCGCTGCTGCTGCGGTAGAAGAGATGACACGCAACGATATTTATTACTGGGTGTATAAATCTAAGCGCCCAATCCAGCGCTGGGAAAGTGGTGAGACTGTTAGCCCAACCTTGCAAAGAGACGTCAGCGAGATAACCCTGCCCCAAGGCTTTTTAAAACAATCTACCGTTACCATGGGTTCAGTGGGCGACCTGTTTCGTTCAAGGGGTATTGCTGACTCAGAAGATATCTTGTACGAAAAGATAGCAGATCTTTTGTTTGATCAGGATATCTCCTATGCAAATTTTGAATCTCCTATTACCGATCAGCCGCTTGTTGAGGAAGTCATTAGTGACACAGCGCCGCCAACTGAATGTTGTTCGCGCAAGCAGTTTGATGTTTTAAAAGGCCATAAAGGCAAGCTGTTTAATGTGCTGAACACTTGCAATAACCACGCATTTGATATGGGTGTTGAAGGCCTAGACACTACGTATGAGGTGTTGACTCAACATGATATTTTAAACGTTGGCGTCAATCAGACAGCTGATGATTATGGAAAAGCACAAATATTGACTAAGCAAGGGGTCAAAATAGGTTTTGTGTCAGCGACGTTTGGGTTAAATGGTCGACAATTATCAGAAACAGAAGCACATAGAATTAATGTGTCTCAATTATCATCAAAGTTTGCCGAACCTGATTTAGCTTTGTTGAAGCAGCAGATTGATCACTGTCATGCTGAGCGGTGCGACTTTATTGTGGCATCCATGCACTGTGGCTTTGAGTTTGAGTGCTTTCCACGGGAGCGGCAAGTCATCGCAGCGAGGGCGTTAGCAGAATATGGGGCAGATGCGATAATTTGCCACCACCCTCACGTGATTCAACCAGTCGAGTATTACCAAACGCAAAGAGATCCTAATCGATCAGTGGTGATTGCCTACTCTCTAGGCAGTCTTGTCTGGGGGTTTAAAGCCCCTCACCTTGTTTTGGCAGCTATTCTCAACTTAACCTTGGCCAAAGGCTTATACGAAGGACAGGTGCGTACTTATATTGAAAGTGCGTGTGTCACCCCTGTCTTTCGCAGCGTTACAGCGGCAGCAGATAAGACGATTACGCGAATAGAAAAGCTTGATGACTATATTAATAAGTCAGATGCAGATCATACACAGGGTTACCTCAAAGAGATTAAACGCTATGCCAGCCTCGTGTTGGGGTAGGCGACCCAAGGTTAAGGAAGTCATTTAATTTTAAAATGGCGTATGACTTATTTCGATGGTTAAGCTTTTTACCCAGCCGTATTATGAGCGCACTTCTGCTAGTAATCTTAGGTAGAGTTTGTTTGAAAAAAACGAATATGCTATAGTTTGGCGTTTAATTTTTGTAGCATTCATGCAATATATTGTTGGCTTCGAAACAATTCGTAAGATACCGTCTATCCGAGTCAACTTTTATTGGCTTTATCAATTACCAATACAAATGAATAACATTCACAATCATGATGAGATGTGTGGGTTTAGTTATTGATTAAAATACTCCTTAGGAAAACACAAGCATGGCAATAAAAAATGTTGAGAACGTTAGTGAACTAGAGCGTCGTTTGACGATTACAGTGCCGTTAGAGCCGCTAAAAGCGCAAGTGGATGCGCGTTTAAAAGAAGTGGCTAAGACTGCAAAATTCTCTGGCTTTAGACCAGGCAAAGCGCCGATTGGTTTAGTGAATCAGCAGTATGGTGATCAGATTCGCGATGAGGTGTTTTCGCATGCGGTGCAGGAGTCTTTTGGCGAGGCGGTGGAAGAAGAGAAGTTGCGTGTTGCAGGCTTCCCAGACATTGAGCATAAGCCATTTGATGAGCAGTCTGAAACGCTTGAGTATGTTGCAACGTTTGAGATTTTTCCTGAAGTGAAACTGGGTGACTTGTCTAAAGCAACTGTCGAACGCCCAGCATTAGATATCAAGGCGGCCGATGTAAAGCGTACGCTAGATGTATTGGTTAAACAACGTACTACATATGAACCAGTCAAGCGTGCAGCTAAAGAAGGCGATCGTGTCAATGTGGTCTTAAAAGCGTCAATTGACGGCGAACAAGTAGAGTCTACAGGTGATGAAGGAATTAACCTGGTGATTGGTGAAGGTGGTCGTGTGGCATCGTTTGATGAGGCTTTGGCTGGTGCTAAAACTGGTGATAACAAACAATTTGATGTGACATATCCCGATGATCATCAACCACAAGCCATTGCTGGCAAAGTAGTGACTTATGACGTGACTTTTAATGCGGTTGAAAAGCCAGTATTGCCTAAAGTCGATGAGGAGTTTGCCAAGAGTTTGGGCGTTGAAGACGGCGATATTGATCGCATGAAAGAAGAAATTAAAGAAAGCTTGCAGCAAGAAGCAGACAAACGAGTAAAGGCTAAAGTCAAAGAACAGGCGTTTGCTGCGCTCGTTGATACTGCCGATTTTGAATTGCCAAAAGTGATGGTTGAGACTGAAATTAACCGCATGATGGAAACTGCGAAGAAGAACCTTGAAGAGCGTGGCACAGATCCTGCAACAATTCCAATGTCATCAGAGATGTTTGAGGAGCAGGCAAAAAGCAGCACCAAGCTACGTTTGATCCTTGGTGAAGTCATCAATGAGCATGGCCTGCATGCAAATGTAGATCAGATTAAAGACATGGTTAATGTGGTTTCTCAAAGTTTTGAAAAGCCTGATGACGTAGTAAAGTGGTACTACGATGACCACAAGCGCTTGGAAGAGCCAACAGCGCTGGCGACTGAAGAGAACGCTGTTGACTGGGTGTTGTCACAAGTTACAGTCAAAGATAAAAAAGTTAAATTTGAAGAGTTAATGGAAACTAATAGTTAAAGGAATAGTATGCAACGCTTGCCTGACATTCAAAATATCCAACAGGGATCACAATCTATCAGCGATTTTTCGCCTCAAGGCCTTGGTCTTGTGCCGATGGTGGTTGAGCAGAGTGGCCGAGGTGAGCGTTCATATGACATCTATTCTCGTCTATTAAAAGAGCGTGTGATCTTTTTGGTTGGCCCAGTGAATGATGCCAGTGCTAACCTGATTGTCGCTCAACTATTGTTTTTAGAAGCGGAAAATCCTGACAAAGATATTTCGTTGTATATCAATTCACCTGGCGGTTCAGTGACAGCCGGTATGTCGATTTATGACACCATGCAATTTATCAAGCCAGATGTTTCTACCTTATGTATTGGCCAAGCGGCGAGTATGGGGGCATTATTGCTAACTGCTGGTGCCAAAGACAAGCGCTTTTGCTTGCCAAACTCACGTGTGATGATTCATCAACCATTGGGTGGTTTCCAAGGGCAAGCATCAGACATTGAGATTCATGCCAAAGAAATTCTCTATTTAAAAGAAAAGCTAAACGGCATCATGGCGCACCACACGGGTCAGCCAATTGATGTGGTGGCCAATGACACCGATCGTGATAACTTTATGAGTGCCGAAGCCGCACAAAAATATGGTTTGATCGATAAGGTTATCGACGCTCGCACAGCTTAAAGCATAATTTTGCTTGAAAACTTTTAAGTATTAGATCAATCTAACGTTATAGTTATTAACACTTGTTGTAGGTGTGATTGGTCTTAAACATAAAACAGGAATAAAAAATGGCAAAAGATTCTGACGGCGATAAATTACTGTATTGTTCATTCTGCGGTAAGAGCCAACACGAAGTGAAAAAGCTGATTGCCGGCCCTTCAGTCTTTATTTGTAATGAGTGTGTTGACTTATGCAACGACATCATTATCGAAGAGGTACAAAGCACAGACGGTTTAAGTTCTACTAAAACCAGTCTGCCTACCCCGCAGGAAATCAGTCAAATTCTTGACCAACATGTGATTGGTCAGACGCAGGCTAAAAAAAGCCTCTCTGTTGCGGTATACAACCACTACAAACGTTTAGATCATCACACGCTTGCACAAGGCGGTCAAAAAGATGAGGTGGAAATTGCGAAAAGTAATATTCTGCTGATTGGCCCAACAGGCTCTGGTAAGACTTTATTAGCGCAAACATTAGCGCGCGTATTGGAAGTGCCTTTTGTGATGGCAGATGCGACCACTTTAACCGAAGCGGGTTATGTGGGTGAAGATGTTGAAAACATCATGCAAAAACTTTTGCAGAAGTGTGATTATGATGTGGACAAAGCCAAGCGCGGCATTGTTTATATTGATGAAGTAGATAAGATTTCACGTAAGTCTGAAAATGCATCCATTACTCGTGATGTTTCTGGTGAAGGTGTGCAACAAGCCTTGTTAAAACTTATTGAGGGGACAGTAGCTTCAATTCCACCGCAAGGCGGCCGCAAGCATCCTAATCAAGAGTTTGTGCAGCTTGATACAACTAATATTCTGTTTATCTGTGGCGGTGCTTTTGCAGGCTTGGAAAAAGTCATTCGCGAACGCTCTGAAAAAGGCGGTATGGGCTTTGGTGCTGAGGTTAAAAGCAAAGATGATGACCGTGCCGTTGGTGAAATTCTCTCTGAAGTCGAGCCAGAAGATTTGATTAAGTTTGGTCTAATTCCAGAGTTTATTGGACGTTTACCAGTTGTGACGACATTGGATTCTCTCGATGAAGATGCATTGGTATCTATTCTGACGGAGCCAAAAAATGCATTAACGAAACAGTATATGAAGCTCTTCAAAATTGAAGGTGTTGAGTTGGAGTTTAGAGAAGATGCATTAAGAGAAATTGCCAGAAAAGCATTGGCTCGCAAAACGGGCGCGCGTGGTTTGCGTTCTATACTCGAGCATGCACTGCTGGAAATTATGTATGATCTTCCTTCAGAAGAAAATCTGGAAAAAGTTGTCATTGATGAAAATGTGATTTTGAACAATGGCAAGCCTAAACTAGTCTATTCAGAGAAGAAATCTGAAGAGGCGGTCGGGCAGTAGATATCACCATGGCTGGTAAAAAACTACCAGCCATCATTGATACAAGAATATTACATTTATTTCCTTGTCACTTCATAAAATCAGTGATAAAAAGTGAGTAAGCCATTCACTTTTATCAGTCATCTCATAAAAACAGGTTGAGGGGTTTTATTCTCAATATCTGTCCCCATATAACTGATTAAGTTTATAACCAAAGTATTTTAAAGGGTTGTTTGTATGTCCGAAGACGAAAACGAAAACTTAGCAGTAGAAGAAAATGAAAATGGGGTTTTACCATTACTCCCACTCAGGGATGTGGTCGTTTATCCTCATTTGGTCATTCCGTTGTTTGTCGGACGTGCAAAGTCAGTCAAAGCCTTAGAGGTTTCCTCAGACAGCAACAAAAAAATCTTTTTGGTGGCGCAAAAGTCAGCTAATAAAGACGAACCTGATGCCAAAGACCTCTATGAAGTAGGTACAGTGGCCAATGTCTTGCAGATGCTTAAACTGCCTGACGGTACTGTTAAAGTGCTTGTAGAAGGTATTCAGCGCGCGCGCGTTGTCGATTTCAATGACTCTGAAGACTATTTCACCGCTAAAGCGGAGCTGATTCCAGATACGGAAAGTGATGTCGAAGTCATGGCTTTAATGCGTACCGTGTTTGCGCAGTTTGATCAGTATGTGAAGCTCAACAAAAAAATTCCGCCAGAGATTTTAACTTCTCTAGCGACGATTGATGAAGCTGCGCGTTTGGCAGATACCATTGCTGCGCATTTGACCTTAAAGCTAGATGAGAAGCAAAACATCCTTGAGATGATTGATGTTTCTAAGCGTTTAGAGCATCTTCTGCGCTTAATGGAAGGCGAGATTGATATCTTACAGGTTGAAAAACGGATCCGTGGTCGTGTGAAGCGTCAGATGGAAAAAACCCAGCGCGAGTACTATTTGAATGAGCAAGTGAAGGCGATTCAAAAAGAACTCGGTGAGCATGACGAAAATGCTGAGATGGAAGAGCTGGAGAAGCGTATAGAATCTGCCAGCATGACCAAGGAAGCACGCAAAAAAGCTGAAGCTGAGATTAAAAAGCTGAAGATGATGTCACCGATGTCAGCGGAAGCGTCGGTAGTGCGTAACTATATCGATACTTTGGTTAATTTGCCTTGGAAAAAACGCACCAAAGTTAGCAAAGATTTAGAGAAAGCCGAAGTGGTGCTGGATGATGATCACTATGGTTTAGAAAAAGTCAAAGAACGCATTGTTGAGTACATCGCTGTGCAACAGCGTGTCGATAAAATCAAAGCACCAATCTTATGTTTGGTAGGCCCTCCTGGTGTGGGTAAAACCTCTTTAGGTCAGAGTATTGCCAAGGCGGTAAACCGCAAGTTTGTGCGTATGGCCTTGGGTGGTATGCGCGATGAGTCTGAGATTCGCGGCCATCGCCGTACTTATATTGGCTCTATGCCAGGTAAGATTTTGCAAAGCATGAGTAAGGTAGGGGTTAAGAATCCTTTATTCTTACTAGATGAAGTCGATAAACTTGGTCAGGATTTCCGTGGTGACCCAGCATCAGCCTTATTAGAAGTGTTGGATCCAGAGCAAAATCACACTTTCTCAGATCACTATGTTGAAGTGGACTATGACCTTTCGGATGTCATGTTTGTCGCAACCGCAAACTCGACTAATATTCCGCCAGCATTATTAGATCGTATGGAAATCATTCATCTGTCTGGTTATACCGAAGATGAAAAAGTCAGCATTGCTATGCGCTACTTGTTGCCTAAGCAAATAAAGAATCATGGTCTAAAAGAGACTGAATTAACAGTGCCAGAAGAGACTGTTCGCGATGTCGTGCGCTATTACTCTCGTGAGGCCGGTGTGCGTAAGCTTGAGCAACAGCTTGCCAAAATCTGTCGTAAAGCGGTTAAAACGATCATCAGCAAAGGTAAAGTCAAGACAGATGAGCCTGCAATGATTACAGTCACACCAGAGAATTTGGATGATTACTTAGGCGTACAACAATACGACTTTGGTATCGCTGCGAAAGAAAATCAGATTGGTCAGGTAACTGGCTTGGCGTGGACGTCTGTTGGCGGTGAGTTACTGACAATCGAGTCTGTGCTGTTACCTGGTAAGGGTAAAACCATTACGACGGGCAAACTGGGTGAGGTGATGCAAGAGTCAACGCAAGCTGCGATGAGTGTGGTGCGTAGCCGAGCAGATCGATTAGGTATTGCCGAAGACTTTTACGAGAAACATGATATTCATATTCACTTCCCAGAAGGCGCAACGCCAAAAGACGGACCAAGCGCGGGTATTGCCATCACAACAGCATTAGTGTCTATCTTGACTGGTATTCCTGTGCGTGCCGATATTGCTATGACAGGCGAAATTACTTTACGCGGTGAGGTCTTGCCTATTGGCGGCTTAAAAGAGAAACTCTTAGCAGCGCATCGCGGGGACATTAAAACAGTGTTGATTCCGCAAAAGAATGTCAAAGATTTGGCGGATATTCCTGAGAATATTAAAGACCAATTAGAGATTCATCCAGTGCAATGGATTGATGAGGTATTGTCATATGCTTTGGAATCACAACCAATCCCACTTGAAGCAGAAGTGACCAGTGGAAAGGTAGAGTCTGTAGAGGGTTCTGAAGAGTCTTTAACGACCTCAACCAGTAAAACAACGCATTAAGCGCACAATAGCAGGTACTTTGCTTGACAGTCGAGCGAGGTGCTTGCTATAAAGACAGTTCTATTTAAAACAAACAAGATAAGGGGAAAGTTGTGAATAAATCAGAGCTGATTGATGAAATTTCTGAAGCTGCAGGTATTTCCAAAGCGGCTGCTGCGCGAGCACTCGATGCGACCACAGCAGCGATCACTGACTCACTGAAAAAAGGTGATGATGTGACATTAATTGGTTTTGGCACTTTTTACCTTGGTAAGCGCGAAGCACGTACTGGGCGCAACCCGCGCACTGGTGCAGAGATTAATATTCCTGCGGCAAATTCACCTAAATTTAGAGCTGGTAAAGCATTAAAAGATGCTGTAAACTAGCGCTCTTGTTGCAGTCGGCAGGGTGCTTAGCTCAGTTGGTAGAGCGTCGCCCTTACAAGGCGAATGTCAGCGGTTCGACCCCGTTAGCACCCACCAACGACCTGCACTAATGAACAAATAATAAGAATAAGGAGCGGTAGTTCAGTTGGTTAGAATACCGGCCTGTCACGCCGGGGGTCGCGGGTTCGAGTCCCGTCCGCTCCGCCAACAAATGTAATAAAGCGAGTCTTAATGGCTCGCTTTTTTTATGCATGGCACTTATTGTAAGTATAGCTGACTAATAGCAGGAGTCATGCTGGATTAGCCCGCAATAATGGTGCAAGCCAGCATGAGTATGGTATATTGTTGTGATTTTTTAACGGACCTTGTTGGCAAATGCTGCCAAAAGATTTGAGTAGATAAAACTATGTTTGATTTAATTCGTAATCTGGCTCACGGTTGGGCTGGTAAATTGATTCTGATTTTGATTACCGTAACGTTTGCTTTGTTTGGTATTGAAAGTTATTTGACCAGCGCAAGTAGTAATATTGGTGTAGCAGAAGTGGATGGTCAACCCATTCCAGTACAGCAATACGATAATGCTATTAAAAATATGCGCGGTCGTTTGCAAGCTCAAGGTATGGATCCAAATGAGTTAGATAACCCACAGATGAAAGCATTGGTCTTAAACAACTTGATCGATCAACGCATTGTGCAAAAAGCTGTGCAGCAAGAAAACTTTGCCATCAGTGATTCGCACCTGACTACCTATATCACTGGCATGCCAGAATTTCAAAAAGAAGGTAAATTTTCTCAAGAACGTTACGACTTGTTACTCACACAAAATCAGCTAACCCCGAGTAAATTTGAAGCGGGTACGCGCTCTGATTTGTTGGTACAGCAAGCGCAGGATGGTATTACAAAACTAGGCATCATGACCCAGGGACACCAGAAAGCGATTCTAAAACTAATGAATCAAAAAAGAACAGTGAGTATTGCTGAAATTAAAACGAAAGATTATCTCGATCAAGTGCAGATCGAAGAAAAAGACATCCAAGCTTATTATGATAAAAATAAAGATAAACTATTAGTGCCAGAGAAGGTAAAGCTTGAGTTTTTGGTGATGTCAGCGAGCAGCTTGATTACACAAGTAGAGGTAAGTGATGATGAGGTTAAAAGCTATTACGAAGAAAACATCACTGCCTATCAAGGAAATGAGCGTCGTAAAGCCAGCCATATTTTAATTAATATCCCAGCTGATGCTACAGAAACACAAAAAACTGAAGCCAAAGATAAAGCTGAGGCAATTTTGGCGCAACTTAAGGTGAATCCTGATAGTTTTGAGAATGTCGCTGTCAAAGAGTCGCAAGATCCAGGCTCAGCACAAAAAGGTGGTGATTTAGGATTCTTTGGCCGTGGTGATATGGTGCCAGCTTTTGAAAGCGCTGCATTCAGTATGCAGCAAGGTGAGATCAGTGACCTGGTTGAGTCTGAGTTTGGCTATCACATTATCAAACTGACTGGCATCGAAGGTGAGTCAAATGACTTTGATTCGCTCAAGCCCAGCATTAAGGGTGACTTGATGTATAAAAAAGCACAGGAGCGCTTTTTAACCCAGGCAGAAGAATTTAATAATATGGTGTATGAACAGTCTGGCAGCTTGGCGCCAGCTTCAGAGGCTTTTAATCTGGATATACAGACTAGTGACTGGCTATCAGAAAAAGAGGCGATGAAATTCTTTAATGATAATGCACAGTTTGCCAGTTTACTGTTTGCCCCAGAAGCGATTGAAGAGCGTCTGAATACAGAAGCTGTGGAAGTGAAACCTAACACGATAGTGTCTGCACGTGTGGTTGATTATGCTGCATCCAAGCCTCGCGAATATGCAGATGTAAAACAAGCGATTGAAGATTTACTTAAATTGGAAGAGGCTTCCAAGTTGGCTATATTAGAAGGTAAAGGCGCCTTAAAAATACTGCAAGAAGGCATGAATGTTGATACTTTGGATTGGTTGTCTGAGGTGACGGTTGATCGTAAGCATGCTGAAGGCTTGACCGATTTGGCGATGAAGCAGGTTTTTAAAACCAGCGTAGATCAGTTGCCTGCTTATTCAGGTGTCGAGGACAGTAGAAAAGGTTTCTTAATTGTTAAAGTGTCTGATGTGCAATACCCTGATGCAAGTGAAAGTGATGCAGCGGGCGTACAGGCTGAAGAGTTACAGACAGCGCTTAATGACGAATACTTATCCGCGTATAAAGGAACATTAAGAGCTGATGCAAAAGTAAAAGTTAATGAAACGTTGTTATTAGGTCAGCCATAAGCTAGCTGATTTATTGAATATAATATTAAAAAAGCCACTGAAGAACAGTGGCTTTTTTTGTATCGCAGTGCTTGTTATTAATCGATTTGACCCGCGGCTGTGATATTCATACCACCATCTACATAGGTGATTTCACCGGTGATGCCAGAGGCCAAGTCACTGGATAAAAATGCTGCGGCATTACCGACTTCATCTATGGTCACATTACGGCGCAAGGCAGCATGTTTCTCATTAAAGCCAATCATTTTGTCAAAGTCAGAAATGCCAGACGCTGCTAGTGTTTTAATCGGGCCAGCAGAAACGGCATTCACGCGAATACCACGTGGGCCAAGGCTTTGTGCTAAATAGCGCACATTGGCCTCTAAGCTGGCTTTGGCCACGCCCATGACATTGTAGTTAGGCATCGTACGTTCTGCACCAAGGTAACTTAATGTAAGCAAGCTACCACCACGGCCTTCCATCATTGGATATGCGGCTTTCGCCATCGCGGAAAAGCTATATGAGCTGATGTCATGCGCGATTCGGAAGTATTCACGATTAACATTATCCAGGTAGTCGCCATCCAGTGCGACTTTTGGCACAAATGCAATCGAGTGTACAATACCGTCCAGACCATCCCAATGTTCGCTAAGCGCTGGGAACAGGGCTTCGATTTGTTCGTCTTCTGCGACATCACATGGCAGGACAATTTTAGAGTCAAAGTCTGCAGCCAGATCAGCCACACGTTTTTCATGTTTGGGTATTTGATAGGTGAAGGCTAATTCTGCACCTTCACGTTTCATCGCGCTTGCAATGCCGTATGCAATTGAACGGTTACTGAGCAAGCCAGCGATTAAAATTTTCTTTCCTGATAGAAATCCCATCGTTTTTCCTATATTGAATAATGAACAACCATCACTGCTGATGGTTAAACGGACTTTCTAGGGTCAAGCGCATCGCGTAACCCTTCGCCAAGCAGATTATACCCTAAGACTGTCAATAGGATTGCAAGACCGGGGAATAGGGATAACCACCAGGCAAACTGAATATATTCTTTACCATCTGTCAGAATATTGCCCCAAGAGGCTTGCGGCGCTTGAACCCCAAGACCTAAAAAGCTCAGTCCTGATTCGAGTAGTACCGCACTAGCAACACCTAATACTGCACTAACAATCACGGGTGTCAGACTGTTTGGGAGTAAATGTAACCACATCAGACGTTGATGACTGGCGCCTAAAGTCCGTGAGGCTTGTACAAACTCGCGTTCTACCAGGCTTAAAACCTCAGCACGAACCAGTCGTGTGACGCCCATCCAGGAAGTGAGCCCAATAACGATCATGATGTTCCAGATAGATGGTGTTAAAAATGCAATCACTGCAAGAATCAAAAAGAAGCTTGGGATAGAGAGCATGAGATCGACAAAACGCATAATCGTCGTATCAACCCAGCCGCGAAAATAGCCAGCCAATACGCCTAAAACAACACCAATCAGTGTAGAGATACCGACGGCTACGAAGCCGACTAATAGCGAAACCCGCCCGCCATAGAGCATACGGCTCCATACATCGCGTCCTAGGCCATCTGTGCCCATCCAATGTGTGTTGGAGGGGCTCAGGAGAATTGCTTTGACATCGATGGCATCTGGGTCATAAGGCGCTAGCCAAGGGGCTAAAATAGCCAAGATAAAAATCAATAGAATAATTACAAAGCCAGTGCGAGCGAGCGGGTTAGTGAGGGCTTGGTTTAGTGTGGACTCATTTTGCATGATTGTGTCCTTAATCCTGAGCTACGCCACGACGGACACGTGGGTCTGCTAACCCATATGCAATATCAGCGATAAAATTGCCTAACAGGGTTAGCGCCGAACCAATCGTCAAGATACCCATGACCACTGGAAAGTCACGACTCATCACTGAGTCATAAAACAGTTTTCCCATGCCATCAATGGCAAAGATAGTTTCAGAAATCACAGAGCCGCCAATTAGGCCCGGGATCGATAAACCAACAATCGTAATCAATGGTAATAAGGCATTGCGCAAGGCATGTTTGTAAAACACGGTGTTTTCTGACAAGCCTTTTGCTCTAGCAGTGGTGATGTAATCTTGGCTTAATACATCCAGCATACCGTTTTTAATAAACAAGGTAATACCCGCCAGCCCTGTTAAAGCAGGGATTAGCACAGGCATGATTAGGTGCCAGATTTCATCTTTGATTTTTCCCCAGGTTGAGAGTTGTTCATAGTTAAGGCTGTGCAACCCAGAAATCGGCAGCCAGTTATGTTTTACACCCAGCCAATACATTAATAACAAGGCCAACCAGAAACCCGGGATAGAAAAGCCAAGAAAGTTAAATAAGGTGATACTACGATCCTGCCAGCCTTGATAATAACGTGCTGCCATCACGCCCAAAGGAATAGCAAGTAGTAAAGTGATGACTAAGCTTAACAGGTTGATTTTGACCGTAATGGGTAAAGCCGACTCAATCATGCCAGGTGTTGTGTGGCCCTCAGGATTTGTTTTACCAAACAGCACAGGTTTTTGGTGTGGTTTGAATGAGTGACCAAAGTCGAGCTGAAGCATGCGCTTAAGCCACAAACCATATTGCTCATGAATCGGCTTGTCCAAGTGGTAAAGCTCACGTAGCTTTTGTCTGGCTGCCGCTGAGGTTTGTGGGTTAAACGCAGCTTCATTGTCGGTAATATCACCAGGCGCTAAATGCATAATAAAAAATGAGATTAGGCTGATACCGATCATCATCGGGATCATCCATAACAGGCGTTTAATCAGGTAAGTCATTATTGGCTGCTCATTTGATTACGTCGTCGGAAGGGCTTAGGAATATACCATTCCTGATCGTCATAGCCGACACCTGCTGGTGGTGCTGGGTCTTGTATACCTTTGACGCGCTGGTGGATGGCACTGAGCTCATAGCCTGCGGATAAGTAGACAATAGGGCTGTCTGCTAACAATTGTTTGGCAAACTGATGGTAAATACGTTGGCGTTTATCTGGGTCTAACTCCGTGCGGCCTTGTTCTAACAATTGATCAACGAGTGCATTTTCATAACCGACAAAGTTAAACTGGCCAGGATCTTGTTGGCTTGAGTGCCAGATATTGTATTGGTCAGGATCCAGTCCAAGTTGCCAGCCTAAAATCACCACATCAAAGTCTTTTTTCTTAATATAGTTGCTGATAAAGCTGGCCCATTCCAACGCGCGAAAGGTTACTTTGATGCCAATGGCTTTGAGGCGACGCTGGATCAATAAGGCAGATTTTTCGCGTTCTTTGTTCTGGTTTGTGATGATCTCAATTTCAAAAGGCTCGCCGTCGCGTTCAATCCAGCCATCTTGATTGTTGTCCTTAAAGCCAGCTTCTGCCAACAATGCTTTGGCTTTATCTGGATCATAGGGGTAGGGCCTTAGCTCAGGGTTGCTCCAGCGCGTTCCTGGTTTGTAGGGGGAGGCAATATTGATGCCCAGACCAAGATACACACCATCAATGATTTCCTGTTTGTCGATGGCGTAGTTGATGGCTTGTCTCACACGCAAGTCATCAAAAGGTTTGCGCTTAAGGTTAAACCCAAGATAGGTATATGCATTGCCAAGCGCTTTATATAAGTTTAGCTGAGACTTCAATTCAGGGCGCGCTGGAATCACCCGCGAGTACTTGATCGGGTCTAGCCCCATCAAGTCGATGTTATCTGCCATTAATTCTAAAAACTGCGCAGAGCGGTCAGGGATAATTCTGGAGACACGGTTATCAATGTGTGCGGGGCCCAACACAGACTTAGGGTTACGCGTTAAACGCAAATATTCGCCATGTTGCCACTTGTCCAGCTGATAATAATGGCTGCCGACAGGATGTTGTCCAAAGGCGGCAGTGTGAATGTCTTTGCCTTCTAAAAGGTGTTTTGGAAGCACTTCCAGACTTGCCCAGCTGTTTAATGCTGGCGCATATGGCTGGGCGTACTCCACGACAAATGTTGAGATATCAGG
>SPJK01095270.1_pt1 | contig 16722 bp, 10 predicted proteins | sample 3741771 | NCBI WGS metagenome assembly SPJK01 (sample SAMN10925997, study PRJNA522277) | cold seep metagenome | isolation source: Elba SIP-enriched marine methane seep metagenome, extraction at timepoint T2 | place: Italy: coast of Elba, Mediterranean Sea
ATTTGACTTCCAATCCAAAACCCACCAATGATAAGCATTTGCCTTTGGCCGGTCTGTTTTCCCATCCATAAGAAATAGTTTAACAACCAACGATAGATCGGAAATTTGGCTTTGGTAGTCTCTAGAACACCAACCCGTGCCCACTCAAGTTCAGGGTTAATTCTCAAAGCCTCTCGAAAGTGTTCTTCAGCCTTTTGAAGATTTCCTTTTTCAAGATAAGACCATCCTAAATTGGCATGTGACCACCCATTGTTTGGATTGTTTTTGAGAGCATGATTTATGTCGCCAAAAAATTCTTCGGTTTTTCCGAGCCCGCGATTTGCTAAAGAACTAAGATTAATAGCTTCAATTAGTTCTGGATCGATAGCCAGTGCTTGTTGGCAATCGTCAAGCACTAACTGCCAATTTTTACGCTTCGCATGGACAGCAGCTCTTCCTGAGAAAGAATGAGGATTCTGGGGATCGATGACAATTGCTTCGGTAAACAGCCTTTCAGCTTCTGCTAATGCGTTACGCTCAAGTTCAACTCGCGCGGACAAGTGAAGGATCTCAGCTGAATCAGGCGCTAGTCCGACAGCTCTCTTGGACACTTCACTCGCTTTAAGATGTTTATCCTGGTTTGATAAACAAAGACCTAGAAGAGCGTGAGCCCAGGGGTCTTCTGGGTTTTCTACAAGAGCCTGGCCAAGTTCTTTTTCTGCATCGACATAACGACCTTGGTTGAGTAGTAATTGAGCACGATGCGTATGGGAAGACATTTTGAATCTCGATCTTGGTGGTAGCCATAGTCGAAAGGAGATATATTAGTAGGTTCATTTCAACCAACTGAGTACGTCATCATACAGGCCACCATCATTAGCATAGAGAGCGTAATTGCGAGCGGTAGCAAACCATTCTGCGGTGGTAGCTTTGTGCAATTTGGTAGACTTTTGTAGATCTCTTCCTGTTATAGGTTGAGGGGGACCCCCCTTCCTAATGCTCTCAGTGAGCTTAGCTTCGATTGCCAAATCAACTAATGCCTTTATGTCTGCACCAGAATACTTAGGAGTTTTCTTTGCCAAGTATTTATAATCTATATCTTTTGTCGGCTTATTATGCAGGTGTAAACGAAGTATGTCTTCACGTGCCGCATCGTCAGGTGGTGGAACGAAAAGTACACGATCAAATCGTCCTGGACGTCGGAATGCAGAATCAACATGCCATGGCGCATTCGTTGCAGCAAGAATTAGAACACCTTCGTTAGATACTTCTACGCCATCAAGTTCTGCTAGGAACTGATTGATAAGTTGTCTTTGGCTTCCACCATGAACATCACTACGCTTTGCACCTAAGGCGTCTACTTCATCAAAAAATAATACGCATGGGGCATTAGCTCTTGCACTAGTAAATAGGTCATGCAGTTTTTTCTCACTATTACCTATCCACATATCCAGGACGTCATTTATGCCAATTGAAATGAAATTAGCTTTGATTTCACCAGCTGTGGCGCGAGCTAAATAGGTCTTACCACATCCGGGGGGACCATACATCATTATCCCTCCCCCTGTGGATTTTCCATAGGCAGCATACACTTCTGGGTGCTCTAGAGGATATATGATTTTGACTCGTATCTCTTCTTTCAGATTAGTCATGCCTCCTACATCGTCAAAAGTAATCTTGGGACGCTCAATTTCTGCATCCAATTCATCACTGCCTGGGTTAACTCTGTTTCGAACTTTACCATCGTAAACTTCGCTTGAATCGTCATCGATGAAAGTGGGATAGCCAGTTTCATTTGGAATCGTAACACCAAGGCGTTCTGTCAGATCATCATCTGCAACGCTTGGATCGATATCCACAGCTTGTTTATATCTTGAAACAGCATCATCAATACGACCTTCCGTCAAACACAGTCTAGTATAAAGAAGGCAGGCTTGAGCAGAAGGATTGGCAGTGTCAAGTAGCGATTCAAGAATGACGGCTGCTTCGTTAAAGGATTCGTCTTGGAAGAAGGAATCTGCAAGCTGAAGCTTGATGCTTTCGTCATGAGGCATGGCGTCTAGAAGTTTACGGTATTCATCGATAGCCTCATTAAAACGACTCACAGAATATAGTGTATCAGCCAAATGTCTACGCAGCGGTATGTTGTCAGGAGAAACAGCAAGTGCAGCTCTGAGTGGCTCAATAGATTCTTTCGACATCGGAATCCAATATCATTTATTGTTAAGGGTGATTTCTCTACCGTGAATAAAAAGCTGGTATTGTAAGCTGATCATATAAAAACGCATTATGAACATAGAGGAAGTCTTGAAGATTATGCAAAAGCATCCCGACTGTTCATTTCGATATGCTGATAGATAATTATCACCGAAATATGCCCATTTCAATAAGGTGCATTTTCTGTTTCTCTTTGTGAAGCAGAACCCAATTAGAATTGTCTTATAAATAATTCTAAATGCATAATTCCCGAATTGCGGCATGATAGTTGCCCTTTAATTGCTAAATTGCAAGTATCTGGTCTATTTCGTTAGATATAAGCAGTTACAAACTAACTTGCTTGCTAACCGAGCGTGAGTTGCGTCCAAATCAAGCAGATTAAAGCGGGAATTTTCTAAAAATGAACTATCCGCATGTTAGCTACGATGAGATGTTCTGTCCCGAGGGAGACCCCCGTGAGGTATGCCGACCCTTCGTAGAACGGCTTCAACAAACTGACAGTGTAGAGTTGCGATCGCGACAGCATGCGGCGGAGCTTGATCTGCGTAACATGGGCATCACTTTCAATGTGTATGGCCACGAAGATGGAACCGAAAAGGTCTGGCCGTTTGATTTACTGCCTCGGATCATTGATGAGAATGAATGGGCACATGTCGAAGCAGGGCTGAAGCAGCGTGTCCATGCACTCAATCTGTTTGTTGATGACATTTATAACGAGCAGAAAATTTTAGGCTCGGGGATTATACCCGCCGAAATGATTCTGGATGCTCCGACCTATCGTAAGCAGATGATAGGGTTCAGTCCTCCTGAGAAAGTTTGGTGCCATATCAGTGGTGTTGATTTGGTTCGTAATGATGACGGCACCATCTATGTTCTTGAAGACAATGTCCGATGTCCTTCCGGTGTTTCGTATGTTTTAGAAAATCGCGAAGTCATGAAGCGTGCGTTCGCACGTCTGTTTGAAGGGATGTCAGTTACGTCGATTGAGGAATACCCTGAGCATCTTTTGCAGGCCTTGCAGGAATGTGCTCCTCCTACTTCGGGAACCCCCACAGCCGTTGTAATGACTCCTGGCATCTATAACTCCGCTTACTTTGAACATACCTTCCTAGCACAGCAAATGGGCGTTGAGCTAGTTCAAGGATCGGACCTTGTTGTCGAAGATGGCTACGTCTTTATGAAAACTACCATGGGGCTAAAGCGTGTCCATGTCATCTATCGACGTATCGACGATGATTTTCTTGACCCTGATTGTTTCAATCCCGATTCATGTCTTGGCGTTAAAGGAATCATCGATGCCTATCGTCGTGGCAATGTTACCTTAGCGAATGCACCCGGAACGGGTATCGCAGATGACAAAGCGATCTACGCTTATGTGCCGGAGATCATCCGCTTTTATCTCGGCGAAGAACCAATCTTGGCAAACGTCCCAACATATATTTGTGCTGATGAGAAGCAGCGTGAGTATGTCTTGCAGCATTTGCATGAGCTTGTCGTCAAACCTACCAACGAATCGGGCGGATACGGCATTTTGATGGGGCCTAATGCTACTGATGAAGAACGGATGGCGTATGTCGATCTGATTCGAGCCGATCCACGGAATTACATAGCGCAACCGATGCTGCAGCTTTCAACGGTTCCTACGCTGATTGAAGACAGCTTACAGCCGAGGCATGTTGACCTCAGGCCCTTCGTGCTTTGCGGAAAAGATATTTATGTTATGCCTGGCGGATTGACTCGAGTAGCTCTAGCGGAGGGCTCGATGGTTGTGAATTCATCCCAAGGAGGTGGTAGTAAGGACACTTGGGTATTAAGAACAAATGGAAATTAGGAAGCTCTTTGCAAAAGTTAAAGGCTTGTTGGACAATTTCAAGAGTTAAGTGAAAGTCGGAAGATGTTAAGTCGTGTGGCGGCGTCGGTGTATTGGATTAGCCGATACGTAGAACGAGCAGAAAACGTAGCGAGGTTCATTGATGTCAATTTTAATTTGACACTTGGTGATAGCACGCCTCTATCGGAGCAGTGGGCACCTCTTGTTTCTACCACAGGTGATTCGGAATTGTTTGCCAAGTTATATGGCAATGCAAGCCGAGAGAATGTCTTGGAGTTTCTCGCTTACGACGATCGCAATCCAAACTCAATTCTCTCCTGTGTTCAGAACGCACGTGAAAATGCTCGTAGTATCCGTGAAACCATCACGGTCCCAATGTGGCACGAAATCAATCGGTTTTACCTCTTGGTGAATGAAGCGGCCCGAGACATTGGCGGGCTGACCGAACCGAACGAATTTTGCGATGCCGTAAAGAATGCCAGCCACACTTTGCTTGGCCTTACCTACGCAACCATGTCTCATGGCGAAGCTTGGCACTTTGCCCGGATGGGTCGCCTTATGGAACGAGCCGACAAGACTTCTCGGATCGTCGACGTGCAATACTTTCTGTTACTTCCTTCGGCTGAAGATGTTGGCACATCACTCGATGTAGCTCGTTGGTCAGCCTTGCTTCGGTCGACAAGCGCCTTAACCATGTATCGCCGAGTTCACGGCAGAATCACCCCCGAGCGAGTGGCCCAGTTTTTGATTCTGGATCACAATTTCCCGCGTTCAATGCACTTTTGTCTGATTGGTGCACAGGATTCCCTGCGAAAAATCACAAGTAGCGAGATAGGCACATTTAGTTGCCTTACCGAGAAACTTATGGGTCGCCTCAGAACGGATCTGGATTACACTAGCATCGAAGATGTTATTCAGGAGGGAATGCATGAGTATATTGATGCTTTCCAGACCCGATTGAATCAGATTGGTGATGCAATTCACCAAGACTTCTTCCGACTTTCCGATGATTTATCGAGCGATGATGAATCGTCTGAAACCGGTGAAGAACACATCAGCATGGAGGCAGAACAATCTCAGGGTTAGCACCGACTGCTACCCCTAATAGCCCGCCTAGAAGAAGCGTCCGCCTGGCGTTAGTACCCATGAGCATTCGAGTTGCCCTCCACCACAAAACAACCTATCGCTACGATCGTTCGATTGAGATAGGCCCACAAGCTATTCGACTTCGGCCAGCAGTTCATAGTCGAACGCCGATTGAGAGCTATTCGCTCAAGGTCTCGCCTGAAGATCACTATATCAATTGGCAGCAAGATCCTCACGGCAACTACATTGCCCGATGTGTTTTTCATAACAAGCTGGAAGAACTGTCAGTCACCGTTGACTTGGTGGCGAATCTCTCTTCGATCAATCCGTTCGATTTCTTTTTGGAGCCCGAGGCTGAACAATATCCGTTCACGTATCCAAATGAAATCGCAGACGATCTTGAGCCTTTCTTTAAGTATTCAAAAGGTGGTGGCAGCAATTTCTATGCATTGCTAGGAAAAATTGATCGTACCCCTCGAAAGACGATCGACTTCTTAGTTGACATAAATCAACTGCTGGAACAAGAGATTGATTATTTAGTTCGACTTGAGCCGGGAATTCAAACACCGGAAGAGACGCTGACCAAGAAGAGTGGTTCTTGTCGTGATTCGGCTTGGTTGTTAGTTGAGATTTTACGGCACTTGGGTTTTGCTGCTCGGTTTGTATCAGGGTATCTCATCCAATTAGTTGCTGATGAGAAGCCACTCGAAGGTCCCGAAGGGCCGTTGGCAGACTTTACCGACTTACATGCTTGGACAGAGGTGTATCTCCCTGGAGCTGGTTGGGTTGGACTCGATCCCACGTCAGGATTACTTGCCGGTGAGGGGCATATTCCTTTAGCCTGCACACCGCAACCGATTTCTGCTGCTCCGATCACGGGAACGCTCGAACAATGTGAGACCGAGTTTGATTTTGAGATGTCGGTCGAGCGTGTCTTTGAAGATCCACGAGTCACGAAACCTTATACCGAAGAGCAATGGACAAAAATAGAAGCTCTCGGTCATGATATCGATCAACGACTCGAATCCGGTGACGTTCGTCTTACCATGGGTGGAGAGCCCACGTTTGTTTCGATTGATGACATGGAGGGCGACGAATGGCAAACCGAGGCGGTTGGTCCAAACAAACAACGACTAGCTGACCAATTAATGGGTCGACTTAAAGATCGCTTTGCTCCTGGAGGACTTCTTCATTTTGGCCAAGGTAAATGGTATCCCGGTGAACAGTTGCCGCGCTGGGCGATGCATTGCTATTGGCGAAAGGATGGAGAAACGCTTTGGAAGAATCCTGAGTTATTTGCAAAGCACGATGTTGATTATGGCCACACTTACGATGACGCCAAACGATTTACCCAGGCACTTGCTGAACGACTGGGAGTGAATCCTGAACATGCGCTTGCCGGTTATGAAGACTCGATGTACTACATGTGGCGTGAACGTCGTTTACCAGCAAATGTCAATTTGCTGGATTCAAAAATTGAAGACGAAGTAGAACGTAAGCGTCTTGCCCGTGTGTTTGAACAGGGAATCACCTCGCCTGTGGGGCAGGTCTTGCCCTTGCAATACCGATGGTGGGAACCAACTCCCCATTGGCAAAGTGGACCGTGGGTTGTCCGATCCGATGAGATGTTTCTTCTGCCAGGCGATTCTCCAATGGGGTATCGCTTACCGATTCAATCGTTGTTATATGAAGGAGTCGAAACCTATCCAAAGAATTTCTTCGAGGCAGATCCACTCGCAACGTATGCAAGATTACCGCAATATGAGTCCTTGAGAAATCGATATGCTCAAGATTCACATACTGGTGGAGTGAGTGTACCACGAACCGAAGTAAGCCAGGTGCTGCAGTACACTTCGGGCCAAGTCGGAATGTCTGGTAATGGAAATTTTGAAAACGGCAATGGAGCAAGTCATTCACCTTATGGTCAAAGCGGCGAATCAGGTATCCCGCTAAGCATTGACCGGCAATATCACGAACCGAACAACGTAGTCCGGACCGCGCTTTGTGTCGAACCCCGCGAAGGGCGTTTGCACCTCTTCATGCCGCCAATTGATCGCGAAGAAGTTTATGTCGATCTTATTGCTGCCATTGAGCAAGTTTGTGAGGCACTTCAGTTACCGATTGTGATTGAAGGGTACCTGCCGCCAAACCATGGTGGATTGGAAGAAATCAAGGTTACTCCTGATCCGGGCGTGATTGAAGTCAACATTCAGCCAGCCCATTCTTGGGACCAGTTGGTACAGATTACTAATGGCGTTTACGAAGATGCCCGACAGACTCGTTTAGGTACCGAGAAGTTTGATCTTGATGGATCGCATACAGGCACCGGAGGTGGAAACCACGTGGTGATGGGCGGTGCAATACCATCTGATAGCCCTTGGTTGCGTCGGCCTGATCTTTTGAAGAGCTTCCTCGGATTTTGGCATAACCATCCATCACTTTCCTATCTCTTCTCTGGAAAGTTTATCGGTCCTACCAGCCAAGCTCCCCGTGCTGACGAAGCACGTGCTGATTCACTCTATGAGCTGAAGATTGCGATGGAGCAAGTTCAGCCGCACTGTGAGGTGCCACCCTGGTTAGTAGATCGGGTATTCCGTCACCTGTTGGTGGATGGCACAGGAAACACGCACCGTGCTGAGTTTTGTATCGACAAACTTTTTTCACCTGATTCGAGCACTGGTCGATTGGGTTTGGTTGAATTCCGTGCTTTCGAGATGCCACCGCATGCTCGTATGAGCTTAACGCAACAGTTATTGTTGCGTGCCTTAGTTGCAAAATTTTGGGAACAGCCTTACGAGCAGCCGTTAGTTTCCTGGAAAACGTCACTTCACGATCGTTGGATGCTTCCGCATTTCGTTTGGCAAGATTTCCAAGATGTGATTGAAGAATTGCAGTCATCAGGATTCGACATTCAGCATGATTGGTTTGATTCGCATCTAGAATTTCGATTCCCGCGGATGGGTACCTTTTCGCAAAAGGGCGTCCACATAGAATTGCGGCGCGCTATTGAACCTTGGTATGTCTTAGGTGAAGAGGCCGCCGGAGGCCAAACCGCTCGGTTTGTTGACTCATCCGTTGAAAGACTGCAAGTTAAAGTCCAAGGAATGACAGACCCACGGTATGTTCTGACATGCAATAATCGCCGCGTACCCTTGCATCCGACAGGTGTTGAAGGTGAATTCGTTGCAGGGGTGAGATACCGAGCGTGGCAGCCTCCAAGTTGTTTGCATCCAACATTGGGTGTTGATACCCCCATGATATTTGACTTGGTGGATACTTGGTTAAACCGATCGATTGGTGGTTGCCAGTATCATGTCGGCCATCCTGGCGGCCTCAATTCCCCTATTTTTCCCGTAAATGCGCTTGAAGCCGAAAGCCGAAGGGCGACACGCTTCTTCGGGTTTGGACATACGCCCGGACCGGTTAAAATAGCAACCGAAGAAATCAATCCCGATTTTCCGCTAATGCTCGATTTGCGCCGCGGCAAACATTAAGTAGTGTTTAACACGTATGCCCCAGAGTCAGAATCAATCGGTCCAATCGGATCATGGAAAAGACCAGCAGGGGCAACTATCGCAGCCGGTATCACTCTTAAATAGTTACCGGAATGCTGGCGGAAGCTTTGATGAGTTATTAACCTCAAAAAGCGAAATTCGTCCAGCCTGGCATCAATTTACTTCTCACTTTAATCGACTTGGCAAGGTCGAATTCACACGTCGTTGGGAACAATCTCAAAGACTCATCTATGAGAATGGTTTAGCCTACAGTCCTTACGGCGATCCGGATGCTAGCGGTCGACCGTGGGAACTCGATGCGATGCCTTTGGTGCTCTCATCAGTCGAATGGGATGAGGTAGCAAAAGGCGTAGCCCAGCGAGCTCAAGTCTTCCAGCTTGTCTTACAAGATTTGTTAGGACCCCAACGATTACTAAGAGATGGCATACTGCCATCTTCATTGCTTTTCGATCATCCAGGTTTTCGTTTACCCTATCTAGGGTTAGAAAATCTTAAATCATACATGCCATTCTATGCGGGTGATTTGGGTCGCTCACCCGATGGGCGCTGGTGGCTCATGGCTGATCGGACTGAATCCCCTTCAGGGATCGGCTTTGCCTTAGAGAATCGTGTTGTTATTTCTCGGATGATGCCTGACATTTTTCGTAAGTGCTACGTTCAACGTTTGGCGCCTTTCTTCAAAGCATTTAAGTCGAACTTGCAGCAACAGTCATGGTCGGAAAAAGAGAATCCTCGCGTTGTGCTCTTTAGTCGCGGAATGCAAGACACGACTTACTTTGAGGATGCTTACCTGGCAAGATATTTGGGCTACACCTTAACCGAAGGAGCGGACCTCACCGTTCGAGATAATAAGGTTTGGCTAAAGACCCTTGACGGTCTTCTGCCAGTTGATGTTCTTCTAAGACGTCCAAACAGTGAAGCATGCGATCCCTTGGAGTTCAGCGACAATACGATCCATGGCATCACGGGGCTTTTACATGCCGCAAGAAATGGGAATATTGCGATTGCTAACCCTTTGGGTAGTGGGCTTGTCGAATCCCCGGTGTTCATGGCGTTCATGCCAGCCCTTTGCAAGTATTTTCTTGATCAAGAGCTGATACTACCTGGTATTGCAACTTGGTGGTGCGGCGATCCAAAATCTTGCGAGCACGTTATTGCTAATCTCGATAAGTTGGTGATAAGCCCAGCCTACCGTCGTCGCGGTAAGAGCCAATCAATCCGTGCTTCCATGCGAGAACTTAGTCATGAAGAACTATCGAGTCGCATCAAGAGACAACCACACTTATATGTTGGCCAAGAAAGGCTTAACTTTTCAACAGCACCCGTTTGGAAAGAAGGTCAGCTCCAGCATGAGAAATTGGTCATGCGGGCCTTCGCTACTGCAGGTGATGATTGTTATAAGGTGATGGATGGCGGGCTCGCTCGTACTTCTAATCCAAATGATGTAAGGCATGCTCTTTCCCATCAGGTCGTTCCTACTGGTCAAGGAAGTAAAGATACCTGGATCGTTGGAACCGAACCTGTCGAACCGGTTACTCTCCTATCGAGCCAAGAAAAGATCGTCGAGCTTCGCCGTACCGGTTCCGACTTATCAAGTCGAGTCGCGGACAATATTTATTGGTTAGGAAGACAAATCGCACGAGCTGACGCATCAGCCAGATTGTTACGAAGCGTTATTTTTCAAATGACAAGCGAAACTGCCGATGGCTCAACCGCTGCGTTACCCCCTTTGCTTCGAAGCTTAGCCAAAGATGGCCAAATCGAACCTGGCTACGTTCTTGAAGACATCAAGAAACCTTTGCCAGATATTCACTCCTCTTTGCCTCGATCGGTTCTAGATCCTAATCAAGCCGGTTCGCTGCGGGCAGTCTTTAAGAACATCTTTCGTTTAGCTTCTTTAGTTCGTGATCGTCTATCAATCGACACCTGGAGAATCTTTGTCCGAATGGATCAAAGATTTACCCTGAGACAATTAGATTCTAACTTTGATTTAACTGATCTTTTAACGTTGATCAATCAGTTGATTACCGACTTAGCAGCCGTTGAAGGTATGGTAATGGAAAGCATGACGCGGTCTCATGTCTTTCAGTTTCTCGATCTCGGGCGCCGTCTTGAAAGAGCAATGCAAACTTGCGAACTAACAAGCAATTGTTTTGTTGAAAATCAATCGGTTAGTGCTGAGCTGTTAGAAACGGTTCTGGAGATCTCCGCCAGCTTGATGACCTATCGCACCCGTTATTTGGCAAACTTACAACTTGCTGCAGTGCTTGATCTTCTGATTACCGATGAGACGAATCCAAGAAGCATTGCTTATCAGCTGGCGATGCTCCAAAAACACATTAATGAATTACCAGCAGACTCCCAACCGGGTCACTCAGAACTCCAGCGTTTGATCATGTCGCTTGTTCATTTAATCCGAATGGTTGATGTTCATGACGTGAGCGATTCCCATCGCATGGGTGATCTCAAACCGTTAAACGCTCCGTTAACTACATTAGCATCCGACTTGCCTCGACTTTCCAATTTGATCTCGCAAAGATATTTAGTGCATATCGGCCCGGCTAGAATGATGTCCTCAGCGACAGTCACCCAACAGTAAGCAGTTAATTATTGGATTTATCGTGCGTTATCGAATCACTCATACGACGAAGTATCAGTACAGTGAATCGGTACCGCTGTGTCATAACAAGCTGCATCTCACTCCAAGACCATTAGTGAATCAGGAATGCCTTGAGTATCGATTAATCGTTGTTCCTGAGCCTACAATTATTGATTCAAGCGAGGACTGTTTTGGAAATCAAGTTGACTACTTCTCGTTAGCGACAGCGCATCGCAGTTTGGCAATCACTTCAATTTCTTTGATTAAGGTCGATTCAGTATCAATACCTAACAAGGATACTGCATCGGTACCGTGGGAAAAGATTGCAGGAAGTTCTCTCAAGGAATTGGATAAGGCTCCAGTTGAAGATCCAATCCAGATTCAACAGCTTAAGTTTGATTCCCCTTATATTAATCGAGACCAACGATTTGACGATTACGCGAGAGAATCATTCACGAAAGATCGTCCAATTCTGGATGCTTGCTTAGAACTTACTAGCCGCATTCATGAAGACTTTGAATATGATCCACGCACAACTAGCGTAAGTACACCTATCGAGCAGGTGTTCGAGCAACGATCAGGCGTTTGCCAAGACTTTGCTCATTTGCAAATTGCTTGTTTACGTTCTATTGGATTACCTGCACGCTATGTGAGTGGCTATTTACGAACCGTTCCACCTGAAGGCAAGCCAAGGCTTATCGGAGCCGACGCATCTCACGCATGGCTTTCTGTTTATTGTGGTCCGCTAGGTTGGATCGATTTTGATCCGACCAATAATCTTATCCCCGGGCCGGATCATGTCACCGTCGCACATGGGAGAGACTATGCGGACGTCTGTCCCATTCAAGGTGTCTTCATGGGCGGTGGAGACCATTCAATGTCCGTCTCTGTTGATGTCGCACTCGTGTGACTCACGATTTAGATACTGAACCGACTGAGTTTGTTTAGCGGTTCTTCAGCCGTCTTGATTGCTCATTGTCAGACTGCTCGTCAGTTATCACTTTCCGCAAGACGAACTTGATCTCGTGCTGCTCCCCTTCTTGAAGAGCAAGCTCATGGGTTTCTGTAGTAAATCCTGGTTTCACGACAGTGATAGAGAAAGGTTCATTGGGCAGTAGCTGTGAAGAACGCTCTCGACCATCCCCCTGTTTTTCAAAACTAATATGACTGTTGGTCCTGGTATACACGCTTAGGTCTTCTTCCTCGATCGCAGGATTTGTATAGAGTAGCCGGGGCTTGAAGTCCCGCAAGACTGTTCCATTCTCATCAACGACTTTCACCAAGAGGGTAGGCGCCGCGTACCGGACAACTTCTAAATCATGTAAATCCTCTTCCAGCTTACCAAGCTCAATAGAGCTCCCTCGTCGGAGCGGAGAGCCTGGAGATCGGCGCCAACGGAGCGCACTATGCTCATTCGTTATCAGATCAAGTTTCGCTTCGCTGAGGCCTCGTGGTGCTTTAATCTCAAATCGGCCATTGTTGTTTGGCCTAGAACTTTCCGTGGCGTAGAAGTCCCCGTTCATATATCCCCAGAGCGTGACCTGATGACCAGAACGAGGCTCTCCTTTACTGTTGACATACGTACCGTACACCGTGACGTGGGGTGCCGCTTGAATTATTAGCCGCAGTGGTTCGCCCTCCTTGACCGTTACCTTTCTGAAAGGGAGCACGTGTTCCAAAGGAGCCGGATCGTAGCTCTCGCTATTCGAACTGAAACGCAGTTCGTACTCTCCACTTGGGAGAGAAGCGAGCGAAAACATACCCTCTTTGTCCGAGACTGAAGAACGGCCGATCTGTCTTGACACAGCGTTATTGTTCAGGAACTCATCTGGTTTTTCACCGTCACTTGTTCGACGAGCATCGATTCTCACGTCGGCGATCGGTTTGCCTTCTGTGTCAATAACCTGACCACTGATCGTCACTCCGTGTCTCACTTTGAATCGTCCCCAATCACCGCGCCGATCTCCTAATCGGTGCGATTGGGGCTCGTATTCCTTGGGGAGGATCCAGATTACTCCGTCGCCGGGCGTCGGAGGGACAATCCGGAAACGTCCTTCCTGATCAGTGAAGACCTCGCTGAAGGCGCCTTTTCGCGGCCACTGTGGTTGGTCCGCTGGGGCAGAGTACATAAATATCTTTACGCCTTCGAGCGGTTGGTCGTCAGGTGACACAACAGTTCCTTCAATCGCCTCCCCAGCCCAGAGCTCAAGATGGCAGTAGAACGGAGTTTCTCCCATGGTAAGATTCTTGCGGATCATGCCGTGCGAGTAACCCGAACGACCCATTGCAGCAAATCCTGGATGCTGGGCCTCGACTTCCAGATATAGGTTCCCCTCGGCAGTTTGTTCTGCCGGGAGCGTGAATTGGTAGATTCCGTCGGCATCGGTTTTGTGGACGGTCGTTTCGAGGGTGCGCCAATCTTGGGTCTTGGGGTCACGGCTAAGCTTACGATAAACACGAACCTCGACGCCACCAATGGGCTCTTCGGTTGCTGCGTTCGTGACAAACCCGGAGTACGTTATCGATCCATCAGGATGCTCTGTCATACAAGTTGCAGCAAGGTCGTCCAGGCGAGGACGAACTACTGGCCTCGTTTCGTCGGCAACTTCTTCAGACGCTTCACTCACTGGCTCCGCTTGCGAGCGCAGCTGAGCCGTTCCTACCACGCAGATTAGCGCCAATGCCGACGCCAAGAGTAGTCGGGCGCCGGTTCGGCTTAGCGAAACATGGCGTCGTGTCTTATCAAGGATCGCCAGGATGCGAGTTTCCACGTTACTGCTGCGAGCCATGCCGACGGCAAATGGATAGCTTTGATGGCGATACGAACGGGCGATGTCCAGCAGTACATCGGCGTAGTTGGACGGTTGCTGATCGCAGCTGAGTACCAAGTCATCACAAGCCAATTCGCGAAACTTTCGCATCTGGTGGAGACCATACCAGCAAAGTGGTTGGAACCAATAGAGGCCGCAAGCTAAGCCTGCCACCGTTTGCGTCAGCACATCGCGTCGTTGCACATGGGCCAACTCGTGCAGCAAGACGAGCCGGCGACGTTCCCTATCCCAACTTTCTGAGTCATTGGGCAGAATCACAGCAGGGTTCCATGCGCCTGCACTGACGGGGGAATGGGTCGATTGGTGTTGAAGCAGCGCAACCTTTCGGCTTAGGCCAACCGATTGTGAGCAATCGGCTAACAGCTCGTTCCATTCAGGGGTGCCAAGTTGAATGCAATGCTTTAGTAGCCGCCATAGCAAGAAACGTTGCCAGAGAGTTCTCAGTCCACAGAAAGTGAGGCCCATAAGCCAGAGGGAGAGCAAGAACGAGGGGATCAAAGGGACCCTTCGTTCGTTAGAAGCCGTAGCAATGGGTCGCTCGTTGTTTGGCTCATTTAATATCGGACGCGGCGAAGTGGCTGGCTCTAGGGGAGCATGGGAGGGGATTACCTCATTCGGTGTCGGGCTAACCAAAGCTCGGTTACTAGCCAAGGGCATCTCGCTTGGCGACGTTGTAGCTGCCGTTTCAATCGGACTGGGGAGAATTGGCAATGTCCACGTTGGCGTCACCAAACTAATGGCGGGTATCAACAGCGAGCCGATAAACCCTAATGTCCACCAACGGTGCTGAGCCGCTGCCGAACGCTTTCGTATGAGGAGCGATCCCAGCCAGACGACGAACAGCAGCAAGGAAACCTTGATAACGACGTCCAACAACAGCGTAGTCGAGATGCTATCGGCGTTCATGAGGACCTCCCTTGCTTACGAGCTTCGCGAATCGCTTTTTCTAATCGGTCGAGATCCCCTTCGTTCAGCTTCTTGGCCGAATCGTCAATCAAAGCGGCTAAGGCGTCGCCCGGCGATTGGGGGAAGAAGGTTTCTATCACGTTCCGCAGCGCCGAGCGGCTTGCCGATCGTTTCGATTGGATGGGGGAATAGAAGTGTTTCACGCCCGTGCGGTCGCGAGCAACTAGCCCTTTCCGTTCGAGCTGACCAATCATCGTTCGAACCGAAGAGTAGCTAGGAGGATTTGTGAGTTTCTCACGCACTTCGGTAACCGATGCTTTTCCCAATTGGAAAAGCACCTCCATGATTTGTTGCTCGCGCGTCGCGAGATCGTGATTAGCTGGTTTCTTTCGCGGCATGATGAGAAGCTCCGTGTGCCAATGAATTAACAGGTGTTAATATATTGGCATTAGGGAGCCGATGTCAAGCAGAATTTTGAAAACAACAACACTAGCTATCTAGCAGTTTCAAAAACTCACGCATCCATGCCGGATGAGCTGGCCAGGCGGGGGCGGTGACTAGATTGCCATCGACGCAGACGCTATCAAGTGACTTGCTTGGTTCATCCCAAGTTGCCCCGGCGCGCTCAAGCTCTGGTCGTAAAGTTGGATAAGCTTGACAGCGCCGGCCTTTGACAACGTCGGCACCCGTCAATAAAAAAAGACCGTGGCAGATGGCAGCGATCGGTTTGTTGCTAGTCGTAAAGTGACGTACGATTGCTAACACACGTTCATCAAGCTGGAGATATTCGGGCGCTCGCCCTCCGGGGATGACTAGGGCGTCGTAGCTTTCAGCCTTCACATCATCCCAATTGATGTTGATGCCGAAGTTATGACCACGCTTTTCGCTGTAGGTCTGATGGCCTTCGAAGTCATGAATCGCCGTCGCGACCGTCTCGCCAGCCGACTTATCAGGACAAGCAACGTCAACTTGATGGCCAACCATCAAGAGCATTTGCAGGGGAACCATCGCTTCGTAGTCTTCCACGAAGTCGCCAACGAGCATAAGGATTTGCATTTGGATATGGCTAGGGTTTAACGAAAGTGCTTACCGACCTCATTAGCCTAATCGATTCCTTAGATATTCACCACCAGATAACGCTAACTAGAAGAGCGACTCATGAAGGTCTTAATACTAATGTATTTTGGAAACATGCTTTAGACTGAAAAATCCTAACCACAATCGTTGCAATGGCCACGGAGTAGGATCTCGGTTACTTGACCAACTTGCTTACTGGCCGTCTTGCTTTTTTTAGTCAGTTCAAGCTCTTCGACGCATGTTACCGTGCCGCAATCAACACACACAAAGTGAGGATGAGAAGCATGTTCCTCTCCATCGGCGATTTCGAATCGCCACACATGATCCCCGAGTTCCGAACGAGTTAGCAATTTGGCTGATGCCATATCGTTCAGATTGCGAAAAATTGTTGCTTTGTCAAACCCATGTTCCAACAAACAATCCGTAACTTCGGCATGGGTTAAGGGTGACGAAGCCTCCCGCAATATCAACAAAGTCGCCACTCGAGCAGGAGTTGCCCGCAGCCCAGCATTTCGGACAGTTTCACGTGCCCATTCGCGAGTTGATTTGTCTTGATTCATGCAATACTTTCAAGATCACTAACAAACTTTAGTGCTCGTATTAAAATAAGGCATCTCAGCCCAACAACTTGGCAAATATGTTTAGGGTTATGCGAAGATGGTTTCCTAGTATTCAGCAAAT
>SPJK01070264.1_pt1 | contig 16717 bp, 12 predicted proteins | sample 3741771 | NCBI WGS metagenome assembly SPJK01 (sample SAMN10925997, study PRJNA522277) | cold seep metagenome | isolation source: Elba SIP-enriched marine methane seep metagenome, extraction at timepoint T2 | place: Italy: coast of Elba, Mediterranean Sea
CGTCCCATCTTCGGCAAGATCCGCTACATGTCGATCGACAATACCGCCCGCAAGATCAAGGTAAAAGATTACATAAAGCGTGTCGATCCGCAGGGACAAGGTTCGTTGTTTTAATGCTTAGCATCGGATGCTTGGTCTTCATCAGCAAGTATTTGGAGAAAGTACTTCTTAAATTTTTGGTTAGGCATGTTAGTTCTCAGGATATTTCCCTTTCGGTCAATAACATAAGTCGTCGGGAAGAAATCTACTGACCACTGACTCGTAACCTTTCCAGGCTTACCATCCCAGGCAATATCCCATGTCAACTTTCCTGACTCAATTCCAGATTGAATATCCACTGCTGTTTCATCTCGCATGATGGTTAAGACAGCGAGCTCTTCAGGGTGTTTCGCAGCCAACTCTTTCAGGTCAGGATACATGCGAGCACAAGGTCCACAACCTGTAAAAGAGAATTGAATGATGACCACTTTGCCAAGTTGGTCGGCCATTTTCCAATGCCTGCCATCAATCAACTTTATCTCCAAAGCAGGCGCGGGCATATCTTTTTGAAGATGCCGATACTTGAAGAGATAATCGGTAGCGATTTCTGAGATGGTACGTTTACTGGGGTCTTCAACATAACGAATGATTCGATACTTAGAATCAGCTGGAACACGTTTTAAAAGGCGGGGTGAGTCTTCGTCGGTTGCTAAGGCATCTAAAATACTGACCGATTCTTTGACCTTCTCAGAGAAGATTTCTTGTTTCGGCATGAGATCAAGTAGCTCGTTTACTAGTTTGATTTCAACTCCATCTGGCCAAGGGGATTCTGCCCCTTCCAGAAGAGCTTGCTTTCGCTTAGTGGAACCTGCACTTAAACGCTGCATTCGAATCCACCACTTCGCAAGCTCATATCTGACATAGTCACGGACTATGGGAGAAGCTTCAGGGGAGTCGATAATTGTTTCAGCCGCTTTGCGAAAGGTTGGATCGAAATCTCCCCCATCGGCACGAGCAAGTAATCCAGCAACTCCATACAATTTGGCATAGGCACTAATTTGCGAAAGCGATTCTTGTCGAGCTAGGTAGGCAGGTGATTTTGTGCCACCGCCTCGACCCGCTTCGCTGTAGATTTGCTTTAAAGCCTGCAGCCCAACATCTTCGCCACGATGTGCTTCTTCAAATGCCATGATTTTAGGGATGTATTCGATTTCTGGATCAGGCATATCAATTTCGCTGAGCACCAAAACTCCATCTTCATCCCTCGTTGCACTCTTTTTTTGCTCTGCCCAGTGAGCACTTTTCTTTTCTTTATACTCATCTAACAAGGAAATTAGTTCTTGCTCTGCTGGTGACAATTGCGGATTGTCATTTATCGGGTCTTCTGCCATCAAATGACCACTCAGTGAGACGACTAAAAGAAATACAAGATTCATGAATACGCAGTTCTTCACAACGCTGCTCCTTGGATAACAATCAGCAAAAAGCCGAGCTTTCAACCGCTTGCCAGATGGGACTTGGGTAGCGACAATTACATTCGCGAATTATACCACTATCCCTCCCAATGGACGAAAGATTCCTACGATGCCAAGCTGTGTTCTTGCTTATTCTGGTGGCCTCGACACCTCGGTTATTCTCGGTTGGCTTCAAGACGAAGGCTATGAATGCCATTGCGTCTATGTCGATGTCGGTCAGCCTTGTGAAGACCGTGACGCGATCATGAAGAAAGCTCACGACAACGGCGCAAAGTCAGCTCGTATTGTGGACGTGCAAGAAGAACTTTGCCGTGATTTTGCATTCCCCGTCATGCAGTGGCAAGCTAAGTATGAAGGGATCTATCTGCTCGGCACTTCAATCGCTCGGCCCTTGATCTCGAAGGCATGCCTCGAGGTTGCTCGTGAAGTCGGTGCCGAAGCGTTTGCTCACGGTGCAACGGGTAAAGGGAACGATCAATGTCGATTCCAGCTTGCTGCCGAAGCGCTTGATCCAAACGTTAAGATGATCGCGCCATGGCGTATGGAATCGTTCCGTAATAAGTTCCCCGGTCGGACCGAGATGATCGACTACTGCGATATCAAAAAGATTCCTGTGAAAGCTTCCGCTGCAAAACCTTATAGCTCTGACGAGAACTGTTTGCATATCAGCTACGAAGCGGGCGAACTAGAAGATCCTGACGTGAACGGTGTTTCGATCGTTGATTTCGGCATGGGTGTCTCGCCCCAAGAAGCGCCTGACGAAACGGAAGAAGTCACCGTCGGCTTTGAGTCGGGCGTCCCCGTTTCGGTTAATGGTGAAAAACTGTCGGCGCTTGGCGTTGTTAACAAAATGAATGAAATCGCTGGTCGTAACGGTATCGGGCGTATCGATATCATCGAGAATCGATTCGTCGGTATGAAGAGTCGTGGCGTTTACGAGGCTCCAGGCATGACGGCACTTTACTTCGCCCATTTGCAGCTTGAGCAGCTCACGCTCGATCGTGATTTGGTTCACCTGCGTGACCGACTCGCACCGGAGATTGCTGAAATGGTTTATTACGGCTTCTGGTACGTTCCAAAGATGGACTCGCTGCTTGCGTTTATTCGTGAAACACAAAAACCAGTCACCGGTGAAATCACACTTGGCTTATACAAAGGCAACATGGAACTCCATGGCCGCAAGGCGGTTGGCAGCCTTTACGATGCCGAAGTGGCCAGCATGGAAGGTGGCGGCAGCTACGATCAAACCGATGCCGAAGGCTTTTTAAGGCTAATGGGTCTGCCAAGCCGAGTTCAAGGAACCGTGCGTCCCCGTGAGTATTGAAGTAGGCGAACAGAACGCGGATGACGCGGATTTGACGGATACACGCGGATTTTTTCTGAGGCAATCTCAATGCTGCATGGTGAACTAACTGAGCAGATTATTGGATCATTTTACAAAGTCTACAATGAACTTGGATTTGGATTTCTTGAAAAGGTCTATGAGAACTCTTTAAGCATCGAGATGCAAAAAATCGGACTGCATGTCCATCAGCAGTTTCCTATTTCTGTCTACTACGACAGTTTAGTTGTAGGTGAATATTTTGCTGATCTTGTTGTAAACGATATAGTAATTATTGAGTTAAAAGCATCACAAAGCATTGATGCTTCACACGAAGCGCAATTACTAAATTACCTTAAAGCCACACATAGAGAGGTTGGTCTGATCTTGAACTTCGGGCCAAAACCAGAATTCAAACGTAAAATACTATCAAAATAATCTGCGAAAATCCGTCAAATCCGCGTCATCCGCGTCCCATTATTTAGCCAACAGGCACCGCGTGTTCCTATCCCAGAATCCCGTTCTGCAGCATGAGCTATTGGCCAATCTTCGTCGGCCGCGCGCTTTTGTTTTGCTGTTTGCTTACGTGACGCTTCTAGGAGTGTTGGTGTTGCTTGCTTGGCCTCGAGCTGAGATGCTTGATATGGCTCGGCCTGTGGAAGCACAACGTTTGGTCGGACTGTTCTTCTTTGGCCAATATTTGCTCGCCTCTTTAATGACACCGAGCTTCGCTGCCGGTGCCATCACAGGTGAGAAAGAACGACTCTCTTACGAGATGTTACTGGCAAGCCCTTTGAGGCCAACCTCGATCGTTCTTGGTAAGCTGTTTGCATCAATGACGCATCTGGTGATTCTGATGCTTTCGTCACTACCCATTGTGATGCTTTGCTTGCCGTTAGGTGGTGTTGGTATCTACGATGTGCTGGCTGCTTATGTGGCTATGCTCTCGACCATATTCCTTTACGGTTCGATCAGTCTATGGGCAAGTAGCTTCTTTGGCCGAACGGCCTCGGCATTGGTGGTAGCCTACCTGATGATCTTACCACTGGTAATCGTGTCGGTGTTCGTCTGGAATCAACTAGCTGATCTTGGCAACATGCGGTTCGTCATTGCCGTCTCGATAGTACCTATCACCTGCTTAGCCATTTCTGCCCTCCTCTGGTATCTGACAAGTCTAAAACTTTTATATCCAAGCGATCTCGGCTCGGGGGGAAAAGATGCGGTTGATCTCGAAACGGAAGCCCGTGAGTCGGTTGGTCTGTATATCGAACGGAACGAATTTCCCGATCGACTGTTCGCTCCACCAAAGCGGAACGATTTTCTTGATGAAGGATCTAATCCGATCTACGACAAAGAAATGCGAAGCGAGATTTTCAGTCAAGGGACGCTCATGCTTCGCTTGGTTATTCAGATTTCTTTGGTACTGGCGATTCCTATCATGGCTATATGTCTGTTCGTCTTACCTTGGCTTGCCGCTTGGTATGCAAGCTATGCAATAACTTTTAATATGCTTTGTGGACCAGTATTCTCTGCGGGGTCGGTTTCTAGCGAGCGTGAGAGACAAACACTCGATCTATTACTCACAACTTTGATAACCCCACAACAAATTCTTTGGGGAAAATTGCTAAGTGGTTTGCGAGTTTCGACAGTACTCACATCTTTTCTACTTTGGGCAATCATTCTTGCTTGCTTGATGCCATTTTCTAACTTTTGGGATGGCTTCAATCTCTTGACCTTATTCGGATACATTCTCATCGTGCTAATCACTTGTGTAACAACGGCAATGACAGCATTAACGTGCTCGACTATTTTTACAAAAACGTCCAGTTCGCTTGTAGCAAGCTACCTGGTAATTGCAACGCTTTTTCTTGCGCCTATTGCAATTCAGTTTTTTGCTGACGCGTTTTACTCTGATACGAGCGTGCCACAAAAAGTTAGCATACTTGGCACAACGAGCCCCTTCTCTGCTGTGCTGGCTTTACCACTTTCGATAGATCGACAGGATTATTGGGAAAATCCCGCTGCTGAAGAAGCAATGGCAGCGGGACAGCCATGGATATTTGCCGCCCACGTTGTCTGGACTCTAATCTATAACAGCATCTTATTACTTATGTTGAGTAATCTGTTCCAAAGTCGATGGCGAGTTGCAAAATAGCCAGTTAGGTGTTCCTTGGCTTTTGCATTGTCTAAAATAGCCTTACGAATCGACATCCCTGCCCAAACTAAGTTTATCTAAGATGATCATCCTGCTATCTCCTGCTAAAACGCTTGATTTCACTCCTAGTGATCGCGCTCTCGAAGCAAGCAAACCTGTTTTGCATAGCGAATCGAAAAAACTCGCCAAGATTGCACAAGGCCTATCAAAAAAAGAATTAGCCAAGCTGATGTCGATTAGCGACAAACTGTCAGCTGCGACGCATGAATATTTTGCTACCTGGAAACCAAAGTGGGATGCAAAAGGATCGAAGCAGGCAGCCTTGGCATTCAAGGGAGATGTCTACCAAGGGCTTGATGCGGACAGTCTTTCAGACAAACAACTCGAAAAAGCTCAGCATCAGATTCGAATCTTGTCGGGACTTTATGGTGTGCTCAAACCGCTCGATTTAATTCAAGCTTATCGACTTGAGATGGGCACCAAATTAAAAAACGAACGTGGCGCTGATCTTTACGATTGGTGGGACGATCGCGTTACGAAGAAACTTCAGTCCGATCTTGCGGATCAACGCAACCCGATGGTAATTAACCTTGCCTCGAATGAATACTGGTCGGTTGTAGACCCTAAGAAACTCGATGCGGAAATCATCACACCTACTTTTAAAGATTATAAGAATGGCAAATACAAGATGATTAGTTTCTTTGCCAAGCGTGCACGCGGCATGATGGCTAGGCATCTCGTACGGTCCCGAGCAGCCGGAGTAAAAGCGATCCAGTCGTTCAACGCATCGGGCTATTACTTTTCAGAAAAAGATTCGACTCCTACCGAGCCTGTTTTTCTAAGAGATTCTGCCGGTTAGTTAAACTTATCTGTCTTCCGTTTCACTAAACCATATTTGGCACGAAATTCCTTTATGTCTTTTTCGTGCCCAACGCTTGCTTTTCGTTTTTAACCGCGGTTAGAATGCAGTCTTCTGTCTAAGGAACTGACAACTGGACTCTAGCGGCCGAGACGATCTCCATGTCTACCTACAACGCCTCTACCCATGGTTGGGTAAAGGCTTCGGTTCTTTTCACCTTGTGCATGCTCTATTGCGCAATGGTGCAGGGTGTATCCTCATTCTGTTCATCATGTTCATTGGTAGGTGTCTGTGCGGTTCACGCCAGTGCATCCAGCAGCAATGGCGACGGCACCGTGCCAGTTGCTCCCTTTCAGGTAACGGATGTTTGGAACTTCACAGCCACCGACGGATTTACAGGTAGTGGAACAGGCACGCCCCGCACTCTAACTTGGGGATTTGTTGATGATGGCACGACCATCGGAAGCAACATTACTTACGAAGACAATGGCAATATCGTAAGTGAAGTCGCATCTCCCAGCAATCTGATTGCTCGTCTAGACGGAATTTATGGTGCCGGCCCTGGTGGCACGGATTTGACTCAGCGCCCTTGGTACACTCACTTCGAAGATTCGTTCGGACGATGGGCTGAGCTATCCGGGCTGACTTTCAATTACGAAGCCAATGACACGGGCGCTGCAATCGATGGCACGACATCACCAGCTGGCTCACTTGGCAACGTTGCAGACCATCGTATTGGTGGCCACGCGATTGATGGAAATTCGGGCATTTTGGCCTACAACTTTTTTCCTAATCATGCCGACATGGTGATCGATACTGACGACACCTTCTACAACAACACAAGCAACGGTTCCATTCGCTTGGAGAATGTCTTGATGCATGAGATTGGCCATGGTCTTGGCTTCAGCCATGTCATTGCGAATAACTCAAGCCAATTGATGGAGCCCTTCATCAATACTAGTTTCCGCGGCCCGCAGCATGATGACATTTTGGCCGTTCAACGCAACTATGGTGACGCGCTTGAAAAGAATGGCGGTAACGATACCGCGGCAACGGCGACCAGTGTTGGTGTTTTTGAAGTTGACGATGTCTTTGCTAAAGGGGTCGATGGCAATGACCAAAACACAATTAGTATGAGCCAGACCGATTTCATTAGCATTGATGGGTCGAGTGATGATGATTTCTTCCACTTCACCGTTTCTGAACCAGTTAATGCAATCATCAGCGTCACGGGAGTCGGGCGAACCTACAATGAAGGGCCGCAAACCGATCCTGCAACAACTCCTACACCCTTTGATACCACCCAACTAAATGAAGTTGCTTTCGAAGTCCAAAGTGGTCCTTTGGGAAGTCTCTCAACGGAAGGTATTTTTGTCCCCTTCGCGGGATCTGCAAACGGCGGATCGGTCAACCTTACCAACCTTGTACCAGGCACTGACTACTATATTCACGTTCAAGGCAGTGTCGATAATGTTCAGCTATACCAACTGGACCTGAATTTTACCGCGGTTCCCGAACCAACCACGATTTTGCTCTTAGCTTTTGGATTCTCAATGTTTGGCCTCAAACAACGTGCCTAACGGATTCAGAAATAACTGTATAACAAATATTACCAAGGGGTCAGCGTCTTGACGTTGGCCCCTTTGCTATGCCATAACCTCTGGTAATTGTCCGTGTTACCTCGCCTAAATAACGGAGCTACTTATGGCGGACATCCCTTCCCAGGATGAGCTAGATCTTCAGCAATACGAAAGTCGACTCGGTCGGCCAGTAAGGCAAAAGACGGCCGAACTTCAACAGAGTGATCGACTTCGCCACGTTATTTTCTCGGGACAATTTTCTCCCAACTTGCTTGACGATATAACCGAAACGGCCGATACGATTCGTATCCTCTCAAAGGAACGACAAGGTCAAGAGTTTCTTCAGAGCTTACTTCGCCACAAGCGAGCAATGCTCTACTTCACGCAGCCGTCGACTCGTACTTTCCTCTCCTTCATGGCAGCGTGCCAAGTGCTTGGCATGACATGCAATGAAGTGCGGGATCCCAGCACGTCTTCAGAGACAAAAGGAGAGACACGATTTGATTCAATCCGGATGTTCAGCAGTTACTTTGATCTGATCATCATGCGATCACCCATTGGAAGGCTGTCTGAAGCTTGTGCTTACTTAATGAACGATCTTCAACAAACTGGTCAGCGTAGTGTTCCGATAATCAATGCTGGCTCGGGGGCTGACGAACATCCAACGCAGGCGCTGCTCGATATCTATACCCTGCTTCGCACCTTTAAATTTGAGAATCCGAAAGACACCCCAACTGTCAGTTGGAGTAGCAATCGTCTTGAGCAACTGCAAACCAAAGATGGTTACTCAGAACTAACAACTGGCCTAAGCAATAAAACCTATGGCTTTTGTGGTGATATCGGACGCGGCAGAACGGTGCGTTCGCTTGCCATGTTGTTGTCGAACTATAAGAACGTGAAACTGGTCTTTGTTACACCAGACCACCCTACCCTGCGAATGCGTGATGATCTTCGGAGTCGCCTGCAAGATCGAGGGGTTACCATCCATGAAGTCGACTCCTTTGACGCGATTATTGACGGGAAACCTGCCATTGAACAATTCGATGCTCTCTATATGACAAGATTACAAAAGGAGCATAACAAAGCAGAAGATTCCGAGTCTCTCGCAAAGCTTGATTTCAGTTGCTATCGCTTAACTCCGGAACTTGTCTCTAGAATGAGATCCTACGCTCCGATCCTTCATCCCTTTCCAAGAGATCAACACTTCGGAGAAATCCCCCAATCAATTGATTCCGATCCTCGGGCTATGTATTTCAGACAAGCCAGAAATGGCATGTGGGCCCGTGCGGCGCTACTCGCACACATCCTTGACGCAGATCGACAAATCGAGCGATATTTCCATCAAGAATTTCGCGAGCATCACGAGTATTCGAGTTAGCGATTGCGTGATTAAACGAACTTTGTCAAAACAGGAAGGGCCAACTCGTGCGGCTATTGATCGATGGATACAATCTGCTGCACGCAACGGACCTTTTCGGAGAAGGTGATCTTGAAGGCACTCTGCGAGGATCACGCGAAGCTCTCTTAGATTTCTTGATTCGCAACCTATCCGAACAAGAGCGCAAAGCGACAACCATCATTTTTGACGCGGCACAGGCGCCTCCGAATCTCCCAAATAAGTACAATCAAGAGGGAATTCTTGTATGGTTTGCGAGGGATTATCCTGACGCAGACAGCCTGATGGAAGAAATTCTCGATTCGAATCGCTCTTCGCGCGATTTAATTGTCGTATCTCATGACCGTCGAGTCCAACGTGCCGCAAGATCATCCGGTGCCAAACCCGTTGATAGCAGTCAATGGTTTCAAGAGCTAAAGCTTCGTTCAGCTAATCGCAACCGAGAAAATGAAAAACCGGTTAGCTCTGTACCAGGCAAAAACGAATGGAAAAAAACCTTTCAAGACGAAGAGTTGCAAAAAGAAATCGACAAGCAAAACGAGTCTCTATCAAAAAGAGCGTCCCAAACACACAAACCAGCGCCGAAGAAGACTGCTAAGTCTTCGAATGCCTCTGAGACAAACCATAAGGATCCTAGCTCCAAGCCCCATGAACAAGAATTCGGCAAAGGGATATTTGATCCTTTCCCGCCCGGATATGGGGAAGATTTACTAGATGAGCAGTAATGTGATTTTCCGCAACTGAAGGCAATCTGTACCTATTGCTCCGGCTATCAACTTAAAGCCAGTACTTCCGCGACGGATAGATTTGCAGAAAGCAAATTCGTTCAAGACAGCAATTATTCAGTAGTTTTAAGCAATTTTATGAGAGTCATCATCGAAGTGGCTTTCCCCACGCGATCGGATATTTCCGTTTGTATTAATTGCTAGGGCATCTCGAGACATCGCACCAATCGATGAGAGAACATTGTCACCGAGATTTTCTTTCTCAGCGCAAACATGTCTGAAATTGTGACTTAGGTTTTCACAGCGTTGGAGAGCTCCATGGGTGAGCTCTCGTATTAAGCAATCAATCACCAAAGCAAGATTGCACCTTCCGAAACTCACCGTAGTTTGGAGACTGTCGTGGAAGATAAAGAGCTTCTAGCCGATTTTGTTATCGAATCAAACGAACACCTAGCTGACATTGAAAATCAATTCCTTGCGATTGAAGAGGCCGCTCCTGCAGTCGATGTCAACCTTGTTAATGAAGTCTTTCGAGCAATTCACTCGATCAAGGGAGCTGCTGGCTTTATGGGCCTGACCACGGTCAACGACCTGGCTCATAACCTTGAGAATGTCTTGAACATGATGCGAAATGACGAGCTTGCTCCGACTTCAGCTATCGTGGATGTTCTCCTTAAAGGTGCTGACCGTCTTAAAAGCTTGATTGAAGACGTTGAAAACTCAAATGGTCAAGACGTCAGCGAACATGTATCAGCTCTTGAAGCGATTGCTAACGGTGACGCCGCAGATGATTCATCGGCACAGGAAACAACGCCCGAACCTGAAGTAGTTAAAGAAGTCGCCGAAACACCGAGCGAGTCCGAAGGTGAAGAAGACATCGACGCTAAGATCGAACGAGCTCTCCAAGAAGCACAAGCAAAGCGGAATGCAAAGAAGGCGGAAGAAACCAAAGCTGCAACAAAACCAGAACCAGCTCCCGCTCCTGCCCCTGCCCCTGCTGCAAAAGCTACTAAGCCTGCTTCCAAAGAATCAGAAAAGGTTGCAAAGCCAACGGTAGAAGCAAATATTCGTGTTTCAGTTGGCGTATTGGATAGCTTGATGAACCTGGCAGGAGAGTTAGTTCTTAGCCGAAATCAGCTTTTGCAAGCCGTTTCGTTAGAGGAAAAAACAGGCATTGATGCGATCGCCGCCCGAGTCGATCAAGTTACGAGTGAGCTGCAAGAAGCAATTATGCAGACTCGCATGCAACAAATTGGTAGCGTCTTCGGAAAATTCCCGCGAGTTATCCGCGACCTAAGCAGCAAGCTCGGTAAGCAATGTGAACTCGTTATCGAGGGTAAAGATGTCGAAGTCGATAAAACGATTATCGAAGCCATCGGCGATCCACTAACTCACCTAATACGCAATTCGGTTGACCATGGTATTGAAATGCCCGCCGACCGTGTTGCTGCTGGCAAAACCGAAGGTGGTACGATCCTTCTTCGAGCTTTCTACCAAGCCGGTAAAGTCCGTATTGAAATCCAAGATGATGGTGGTGGAATCGATCCAAACAAACTAAAGGAGAAAGCGGTCAGCAAGGGTGTCATCCCACAAGAAAAAGCTGACACCATGAGTGATCGCGAAGCGATTCGACTGATCTTTGCTCCAGGTTTTTCAACGGCTGCGGAAGTAACCGATGTCAGCGGTCGCGGAGTTGGCATGGACGTTGTCCGAACCAACATTGCAAAACTTGGCGGAACTGTCGATGTTGAATCAACACTCGGCAAAGGAACTAACATTGTCGTAACGTTGCCACTTACCTTGGCAATTGTTCCCTCATTGATCGTCCAAGTTGGCCAAGATCGATTCGCTATCCCACAAGTTGGCATTGTTGAGCTAGTCCGCGTTCGTGAAAGTGAGCGTGCTGCTCGTCTCGGCAAAGTCAACAATGCTGAAGTACTAAAATTACGGGGTCAATTACTACCGCTGGTAAGGTTGAGTGAATCTCTTGGTTGTAAGAGCCAAGAAGAAATTGAGAAAGAGCTTAACGGAGCCACGAATATCATCGTTGTCGATACCGGACAAACTCAGTTTGGCCTGGTTGTTGATGCTCTCCATGATTCCGAAGAAATCGTTGTTAAGCCACTTGGCCGCCACCATAAAGACTGCCGCTGTCTATCAGGGGCAACCATCCTAGGCGATGGTCACGTGGCGTTGATTCTTGATATCCCAGGTATTGCCGTTGAAGAAGAACTCAATGAAATGGATGAGGAGGACATCAGCGTCAATAACCATGAGGCATCAGGTGAAGAGAACGAAGACGAACAAGCGGTCCTCTTGTTTATGAATTCAGACAATGACCACTTTGCGGTTCCCATGGATATCATCAGCCGATTGGAACGCATCCGAGTCGATCAAATTGACAGCGTAGCAGGCCGTGAAGTCTTGCAGTACCGCAACTCGACACTGCCTCTACTAAGGGCTGAAAATCTTATCACAGCTGAAACTTACGACGACCTTGAGTGGGTATATGTGGTGGTATTTGAAGCGAAAGGTACCGAACTTGGATTGGTCGCTCCACACCTCAAAGATATCCGTCGTGTATCAACCCATGTCGATACGACTTCTTTCACTCAACCGGGAGTCATTGGCTCACTTGTAATCGAAGAAAGAACAATTCGTTTGCTAAGCCTCTTCGATCTAACAAAAGTGGGTTATCCCGAATGGTTTGTTGAAGATCCAACAGAAGTGAATACTGAAGAAGAAGGAACACCGCTTGTTCTTCTTGCCGAAGACTCTGGATTCTTCCGTAGCCAAGTTCGCAAGATGTTTGAAGAGAAGGGTTACGAAGTTATTGACTGTGAAGATGGCCAACTCGCTTGGGATCGTCTTTGTGATCAAACCGAAAACTTTGATGTTATTGTCACCGACATCGAGATGCCAAACATGAACGGCTTCGAACTCTGTGATCTCATCAAGAATGATTCTCGTTTCGCTGATCTACCGGTTATTGCCCTGACCTCACTTGCCGCATCGGCAGATATGGAAAGAGGCATTGCTGTCGGGATCGATGACTACCAAATCAAGATGGATCGTGAAAAATTGTTGAACTCGCTGGCCAACTTTGTTGGGCACAGTAAGCAAAAGAAAGCCACCAAACGCCAAACGGTAGGGAGCAACTGATGAGCGCCACTTTAGAAGCAAATAATCTAGAAAACGAACTGAAATCGGATGACAGGCAATTCGCAACGTTTTATGTTGGCGATCTTTTGCTCGCCATTGATATCGAAGTGGTACAAGAAATCAATCGTCAGATTGATGTAACTCCTGTTCCAAATGCACAAAAGCATGTTAAGGGAGTCATCAATCTTCGTGGTGAAGTTGTAACTGTTTTAGATCTTCGATCAACCTTAGGGCTTCCCAAGACTGAATTTACACCGCTTACACGGAACGTGATCGTCAAGTCACAGGGCGAAGCCATTGGTCTTTGGGTCGATCGGGTTGCTGACATCTTGGCTATCCAACCTGACAAAATTAGCCCTGCTCCTGCCAACGTTAATGGCATTGAAGGTCGTTTCTTCAAAGGAGTTCATTCTCTTGAAGACGAAATTGCCGTCCTGTTGGACCTTGATGTCATCCTTGGCGACAACGAAGAGTAATTAACTTTAAGCATATCGCTAATCGTAACAAATAAATCTATTCGCAAAAAACAGGTGTGATATGAAGATCAAGACAAAGCTCACTACGGGACTCTTCCTATGCAGTCTTGTACCATTATTCCTAGTCGCTTTCGCCTGCTATTTCTCATCGACAAATGGATTAAGTGCCGTCAGTGAGAGAGCAGTGCATGATATGACTTCAAAAGCTGAAGGCTTCTTAACTGCTCAGCAAGAAATTAAAAGCAAACAAGTCGAAGGGTACTTCGATCAAATCCGTGACCAGATTTTAACTTTCTCAGAAAATCGCATGGTTGTTGAAGGCATGCGTCATTTCCCTGAATCGTTTGCAAATTACCGTGAAGAAGCTGGGCTAGAAAATTCAGATATTGGATCACTAAGAAGCGAGCTCCTCACCTATTACACCGATGAGTTTGCGTCAGAATATGCTGCCCAGAATGATGGTCAAGATGCCGAAGCAGCTACGCTTGCCGAACAGCTCGATGATGATTCCGTTGCGTTACAGTACGCTTACATCCGTGCCAACGAGAACCCTCTCGGCTCCAAACATCAACTTGATGCTGGTGCAAAAGACACAAGCTACGATCGACTACATGCGGTCGTCCATCCCGTGGTTCGTAACTATCTCGATAAATTTGGATACTACGATATTTTTCTTATCGAACCAAACACCGGTGACATTGTTTATTCCGTTTTCAAAGAGCTTGATTACTCCACATCCTTGAAGGACGGGCCCTATGCAAACACCAATTTCGCGAGAGCTTTCCGTGAAGCTAACGAACTTCCAGCTGGTGAATTCGTGTTGGTAGATTTTGAACAATACAAACCTTCCTATGAAGCACCAGCCAGCTTCATTGCTGCACCAGTCTATGATGGCAAAGAGAAGCTTGGAGTAGCCATCTTCCAAATGCCAGTGGATAAGATTTTGGATATGATGTCACACCGTGTTTCACTCGGTGAAACCGGCGAGTGCATACTTGTCGGTTCTGATAAGCTTCCACGTAGCGATTCATTCCTTGATCCTAAATATCACGGATTGGTAAACGCTTTTCGTAAACCTGAGAAAGGGCTCGTAGATACCGAATCAGTGAATCTTGCAATCAGTGGAGAGTCGGGAGTACACAAAACCACTGACTACCTCGGTAACGAAGTACTCGCTGCTTATGGACCACTTGATATTCTGGGTCTACGTTGGGCACTCGTTGCCAAGATGAACACTGAAGAAGCTTTTGCTGCTGTAACGGACATGAAACAAGTAGGCAGTGGAGCAACGGGATCTATCTTCTGGAGTTCCGTTGTTATTATTGCTGTCTCGGTTTTAGCAATCTCATTCGTTACTTGGTACCTTGTAAAATCAATCGCTGGACCGCTACAAGATTTGGTTAAACGCTTCCACGCTATCTCAACAGGCGAAGCGGATCTAACACGCCGAGTCGAATTAAATTCCAAAGATGAATTAGGTGATTTAGCGGATGGCTTCAATAAGTTTATTGAGCGTATGCAAAATACCGTCTCAAAGATTTCAAGTTCCTGCACTGATTTAGCAAGTGCATCCAGCCAAATGGGGGTTACTTCTGAAATATTATCACACGGAGCTTCAGAGACCGAACAGCAATCAGCTTCAGCTAACAGTAGCGCTGAGAAGATGTCTTCAACCATGAACGACATGGCTGCTAGCAGCGAACAAATGACTTCTAATGTTCATGCCGTGGCTGCTGCAACTGAAGAAATGAAGTCAACGATTACCGAGATTGCAAAGAATGCCGAACAATCGGCTCAAGTTGCAGGACGAGCCTCGGAACTTGCTACAGTAAGTGATGAGAAGATTAGTGGCCTCGGCGAGTCAGCCGAAGAAATTGGCAAGGTAACCGAAGTAATTCAGAACATAGCCGAACAAACTAACCTTCTTGCTTTGAATGCAACGATTGAAGCAGCTCGGGCTGGCGAAGCAGGCAAAGGCTTTGCGGTCGTTGCCTCGGAGGTCAAAGAGTTAGCACAGCAGACCGCTGAAGCAACCGAAGACATTCGGAGTCGAATTAACAGTATTCAAACAACGACCAATGAAGCAGTTACTTCGATCAAAGAAATTACTACGGTAATCACCGATGTGAACGACGTCTCTAGAACTATTGCCGCTGCCGTGGAAGAACAGAGTATCACCACACGCGACATTGCTGAAAGTGTTGCCCAAGTTTCAACCGCAGTCGAAGTGGTTGCATCGGGTGTTAAAGACTCTGCTAAGACGAGTCAGGAAATCAACGTCAGTATCAATACCGTGGAAGACGAAGCGAAAAAGACGGCAAGTGCTGCTAATGACACGAAAACTGCCGGCGAAAGAGTTGATGGGCTCTCGAAGTCTATTCGTGAAATTGTTAGCGAATTCCGCGTCTAAGAATATCATCTCTTTTGAAGCTACTTGCTAAGATTAATTAAGGCACAAGATGTCAGACAATCAGAATCGCAAAATACGGTGCGTGGTTGTTGACGACTCGACAATCTTCCGAAAGGTTGTTCGAGACGTACTCAACACCCACCCCGATGTTGAAGTCGTTGGCGCGGCGTCGGATGGCGCAGCTGCGATCGACCGAATCAGTGATCTTAAGCCTGATCTTATAACACTTGATATCGAGATGCCCGAGCTAGATGGCTTAGGTGTCTTGAGAAAAATCAAGGAAATGGATCTTAAGGCAGATGCGATTATGCTCAGTGCTTTCACGGCACAGGGAGCAAAAACAACAACAACTGCCCTAAGCCTGGGTGCTTTTGACTTCATCCTGAAGCCATCAGCAAGCAACCCGCAAGAGAGTGTCAATCAACTTAAACAAGATCTCTTGCCGAAGATTGATGCTTTTCTGCAAAAAACCAAGCCGGCTGGACGTGTCAAAACTTTTGCACCAAGCCAAAAAGCGGTAGCGGCACAGTCAGCTGTACAGATTAGTGATCCGCATGAACCTCTTTGTCGGCCATCGGCCATCGTGATTGGAGTCTCAACCGGTGGTCCTCAGGCGTTGACTCAAGTTATACCGAAGCTACCTGAGACACTTTCCGTACCGGTGTTGGTAGTGCAACACATGCCGCCAATGTTTACCAAGAGTTTGGCGGAGGATTTAGACAACCGATCAAACCTTCACGTTTGCGAAGCACAAAGCGGCCAAAAAATTGAAGCGGGCAACGTTTATATTGCCCCCGGTGGCAACCACTTAAAACTTGGTGGCACGATGACATCACCAATTGTGTTGCTAACCGAAGATCCACCTGAAAGAAATTGTCGCCCTGCTGTTGATTATCTTTTCCGATCAGCAGCCCGTATGTACGGCTCCAAAACTTTAGGGGTCGTCATGACTGGAATGGGTGATGATGGCACGATCGGTTCACGTCTCATTCGTGAGGCGGGAGGTTCCATCATCGCACAAGATGAACCAACCAGCGTAGTTTATGGAATGCCAGCCAGCGTTGCTAAAAACAACCTTGTAAACCGCATTGTTCCTTTAAATAAAATTGCGTCACTTGTAACCGATTCAGTACGTCAAACAAGTCAGGTGATCGCATGAAACCAAACGCCAGAGATATC
>SPJK01010767.1_pt1 | contig 16707 bp, 16 predicted proteins | sample 3741771 | NCBI WGS metagenome assembly SPJK01 (sample SAMN10925997, study PRJNA522277) | cold seep metagenome | isolation source: Elba SIP-enriched marine methane seep metagenome, extraction at timepoint T2 | place: Italy: coast of Elba, Mediterranean Sea
GCGCCACAGACAGGTCTAGGGCGCATGCCATATTCAGACATTAAATTGCGGATCGACGAAGACGTCGAACAACGTCTGGCGCGCCTGAATGGCGAACTGCGCGAGGCGTCGGCTCAAACGATCCTGCGCGCATCCATCCTGCGCGAATGGCGGGATGAGCTGACCTATGTGTCGAGCTTTGGCGCTGAGAGCGCGGTGATGCTGGCGCTGATCGCAGATGTCGACCCTGACCTGCCAATCGTGTTCCTTGAGACCGGCATGCATTTCCCGCAGACGCTCGATTACAAGGAAGAGCTGATCGAACGCCTCGGCCTCACCAATGTTCGCGATATCCCGCCTGCCGAAGATGAGCGCCTGCTCGAAGACCCCAAGAACACGCTGTGGAAAACCGATCCAGATGCTTGCTGTGCCTTGCGCAAGGTGCGTCCGCTGGAACCTGCACTGGAAGGCTTTGATGCCTGGATTACCGGTCGCAAACGCTTCCATGGCGGCGCCCGCATGTCGCTGCCTGTGTTCGAATATGCGAGCGGTCGTTTCAAGGTGAACCCGATGGCCGGATGGACGCAAGAAGATGTCCAGGCCTATTTCAAACGCCGCGAACTGCCGCGTCACCCGCTGGTGGCCCAGGGCTATCCGTCGATTGGCTGCTGGCCTTGCACCAAGCCGGCCGAGGACCCGAACGATATTCGCTCTGGGCGCTGGGCTGGTCAGGACAAGTCCGAGTGCGGCCTGCATATTGAGAAGACCGAACGCCCGCGCGTGTTCTAGGGCGCGTCCCACACAATCATAATTTTGCCGGAAAGCATGTCATTATTCGTGACATGCTTTCTGCGTTTAAGAGCCTCGCCGCATTCCTCGTCGCATTTCAGGTCCAGTCGATGGCGCATGCCACTCCGGCGGCTGACCTGGTCGGAGATGCACTCTTGCAAGAGGCGTTGATTGCAAAGGCTGACGCAGCCAGCGAGATCGCCAATGACCGCTATTTCAGCGTGATCGACTACCGCGCGCCGTCCAACGTCGCGCGTTATTTCCTGATTGATACGCATGACATGTCAGCTGAGGCGCTTCTGGTTTCGCACGGGCGCGGCTCGGACCCGGACTATGACGGCATGGCCGACCGGTTCTCGAATATTGAAGGCTCGAAAATGAGTTCGCTTGGCGCGTTCGTGACCGGCAAAACCTATTATGGCCAGCACGGCCTGTCGCTGAAACTGAAAGGTCTCAGCCCGCAGAATGATCTCGCTGAACAGCGTCTGATTGTCATACACGGCGCCGACTATGTGCATGCCGATCGCGCCGTACTTGGACGCAGCTGGGGCTGTCCGGCGTTGGAGCGCGCGGTGGCCGAGCGCGTTATTCCCCTCATCAAAGGCGGATCTTTCCTCTATGTTATCGGCACGCAAGCAGAGGAATGATCGATGACCGTAGACGAATTTCGCGCCCTCGCCCTGTCCCTGCCGCAGGCGATCGAGAAACCGCATTTCGAGCGCGCGAGTTTTCGCGTCGACGCCCCGCGCGGCAAAACAATTGCGACCCTGCTGGAAGCGGATGCCTCCGCAAACGTCTTCCTCACGGTGGAAGAGCAAGAGATGCTGATTGGCGCAGAGCCGAATATCTTTTCCAAGGTCCCCAATAAATGGGGCGACAAGGGCGCGACGACGATTGCCTTGTCAGCCGTGGATGAGACCACCGCCTTGTCTGCGCTGAAAATGTCCTGGCGCCATGCCGCACCCCCGAAACTTCAAGACCTGCTTGAATAGTCGAACCGGTTGGGTGTAAAGCGCGCATATGACCGATCAAATGCCCGACCGCCTGAGCGTGAATCCGAACAGCCCTTACTATAATGAGGACTTGCTGCTGCGCGGCGTCGGCATTCGGTTCAATGGCGAGATCAAAACCAATGTCGAGGAGTATTGTATCTCCGAAGGCTGGATCAAGGTGGCCGCTGGCAAGGCCGTGGACCGCAAGGGCAATCCACTGACCCTGAAACTGAAAGGCGAGGTCGAAGCCTGGCCCGAAGACCAGGGCGACGACTAGGCCCGCCTATTCGCCATAGGACGAACCATAGACCAGTTCGCTGGAGGCTTCCCGCAGTTCCAGAGCGCCAGCCGGATTGTTCTGGTTGAACACCTGAATCATGCCGACGAAATAGACCTCGTTCACCGGATCGATCCAGAACCAGGTGCCAGCCGCACCACCCCAGAAATAGGATCCCGTCGGCGTGTTCAGCGGCGCCGTCTCGGAATCGGTGATCGTGCCGAAGGTCAGCCCCATGCCAAGCCCGGGTATAGGTCCCTCGCCGAGTGACAAGGCGGCGCCCTCAGGCAGGACATTCGTCGCGATCAGGTCAATCGTCTCCGGCTTGAGAATGCGGGCACCGTCGAGCTCACCGCGATTGACCAGCATTTGCGCAAACCGGCTGTAATCATTCATGGTTGAAACGAGACCGCCGCCGCCGGATTCAAACCCGATCGTCTCGCGACGAAACTGCACGGAAGGATACGGCACCGGCACCAGGGCGCCAGATTCCGGATCGAACCCATACACTTCGCTGAAGCGATCATAATCAGCCTCAGGCACATAGAAGCCGGTATCCACCATGCCGAGCGGCCCAAACAGGCGTGACTGCAGATATTCGCCAAAGGTCTGGCCGGAGAGCTTTTCGATAATGTGCCCCTGAATATCCATGCCGACGCTGTAGAACCACGTCTCCCCGGGCTGGAACAGCAGCGGGATCGAGGCTGTTCGGTCGATGAAGGTCTGCAGGTCCGGCGATTCCAGCACTTTCAGGTCGCGATAGGCAGCGTTGACCGGGTCATTGCCGCCAAGACCATAGGCAAACCCCGACGTATGGCTCATCAGCTCGCGCATGGTCGGTGGGCGGTCCATATCTGCCAGGATTGGCGAGCCATCCTCGTTGACGCCGGCCAGAACTTTCAGGTTCTCGAACTCAGGCACATATTTCGTGACCGGGTCGTCGAGGTCGAATTTGCCGTCTTCCCACAGCATCATCATGGCGACGCCGGTGATCGGCTTGCTCATCGAATAGATGCGATAGATCGTGTCATCTTCAATCGGGGTGCCGCTCTCCAGCGCTCGCACGCCCGCGTAGTAATCACTGACAATCTCACCCTTCTGCGCGAGCCGCGTATGGATGCCATAGAGGCGGCCATCACGAATATAGTCGCCCATCGCGGTTTCCAGCGCGGCGATCCGGTCTGCACCAAACGTAAGTTCCGCGGGCTCAGCAGCCTGCTCAGCGGGTGCGGTCACTTCCACGCTGATCTCCGGCGCCTCGACGACGGCCGGTTCGCTCACCGGCTCGGTCGCGCAAGCTGCGAGGACGCCCAAAGACAGGCTGGCGAGAAGCAGGGAACGAACTGGTTTAATGATCATGGGTAAAGGCCTCCGAGTATTCTCATAGAAATGAGACACTCGGAAAACTACGACAAGCCCTTCCGTCGCGGGCCAACCATTTTTTGATCAGGCGCGTTTGAAGCCCATATTGTCGATGAGGCGTGTTTTGCCCATCCAGGCTGCGGCCAGAACCCGGCCTACGAAACCGCTCGGGATCGGCCCTCCAGGCAGATCCTGAAGGCTATCTGGGTCGACAGCACTAACATAATCGAGCCGATCAAATCCCGCCGCTTCGATCCGGGCACGCGCTTCTTCCAGCGCATCGTCAACCGGTACACCAATGGAGATTCGGCTCGCGGCACGTTGCAGCGCGCTGCTCATCGTATTCGCCCTGAGCCGTTCCTCGGCCTGCAAGTAAGTGTTGCGCGAGGACTGGGCGAGGCCGTCGGCGTCGCGCACAGTGGCACCTCCGATCACTTCAATCGGAAAGCCGAGATCGCGGACCATACGGCGGATGATCTGAAGCTGCTGGTAGTCCTTCTCACCAAACACCGACACGTCCGGATGCACATGCACGAACAGGCGCGCCACCACAGTCGCGACGCCATAGAAGAAATGCGGGCGGTGGATGCCGTCGAGCAGGTCGGACATCTCTTCGACCCGGACATTGGTGACCGACCCGCTGGGATACATCTCCTCGACCGTCGGCAAATAGACGATGTCAGTGCCAACCGCTGCAAGCCGGGCAATATCGGCTTCTTCCGTGCGCGGATAGGTGTCCAGGTCTTCGCCAGGTGCAAACTGGGTCGGGTTCACGAAGATGCTGGCGACGGTCACGTCCGACGCATCGCGCGCCTGCTCGACCAGCGAGACGTGACCATCGTGCAGCGCGCCCATGGTCGGTACAAAGCCGATGCGGCGGCCAGCGCGGCGATGCTCGCCAAGCACTGCGCGCAGTTCTGCCAGGGTTCGGAGTCTCAAAGGCGTATCGGTCATCGCGCCCTGCTTTAGAGCAGATGCTGGCGCCGATCCACGATTTATTGCGGTGACATTTCGCCCGTCTGCGTGTGTCGCGAAAACAAGCCTCTACGCCACCAGAATTTGAATTGTTACAAATTCGTGGGGTTAACGCGCCATTAACCGTTTAGCGCGAATTTTTAACACATGAGAAAGCCCATCCTTCCCCGCTTCAAGTCGCTGCTCAGTGCAGCTTGCGCCGCGCTTTACACTCGTCAGGTCAAGTCGGTCCCTCCTGCCCTAAAATACGATCCGGCATCGCCTGATCTCGGGCCGGATGATGAAGCCTGGTTGTTTGAGGCCGACGCAACCCAAGAAGCAACGCGGGTTGCACTTTCCAAGGACATGAACGCGCTCGCTGACGATTTGTCAGATCTGCGCGAAACGCTCGCCCTGATCCATGGCGAAACGCCATTCCCGGTCGAAGCGACGACGCTCACACCGTGTGCGGTTGTGCACCATGATGAGGCGCTGTTCGATGGGGAAGTCGAGGCACCATACATTCCGGCGCAGGAAGAAGTCAGCGGCGGCGAAGGGGTCTTTCTGTTCGGAGATGCGCCAACATTCCAGGACGAGGTGCCTGCGCAACAACACGCAGCCTGATGACCTAAATAAGAGGCGCCCCGGCGATGCCCGACGGACATGGACATATAGGCGATTCCGCCGACACTCTCACACTTTCAATCCCGGCACAGAAACAGTGCCGGGTTGTTGTTGTTGGTAATGAAAAAGGTGGCGCTGGAAAATCTACGGTCTCTGTACATCTAGCGATCGCCTTGATGCGGATGGGGCTCAAGGTTGGTGTGATCGATCTTGACGTTCGCCAACGCACGTTGACCCGTTATCTCGAAAACCGCATGCGGTGGATGCAATCGACCAACGCACAGTTGCCGATGCCAGAGATCATTCGCGTCGATGCCAGCTCCGAACGCGATCTGGATGTCGCGGAGAAGGAAGAAACCGAGCGCTTTCACACTTCGCTGGACCGGCTGAAAGAGGTTTGCGAAGTGGTGATTGTCGACGCCCCTGGCGGCGATACATACCTCTCACGCATCGCCCATATGGCGGCCGATACGCTGGTCACACCGCTCAACGATTCCTTTGTCGACTTTGACCTGCTCGGCGATGTGAATCCGCAAACCCTGGAAGTTCTGCGGCCGAGCTTCTACTCCGAAATGGTTTGGCAATGCCGAAAGGCCAAGGCGCGCACTTCGCGCCAGCCGATTGACTGGATTGTCATGCGCAACCGGGTTTCGCCGCTGGAAGCACGGAACAAGCAAAAGGTCGGCGAAGCGCTCTCCAATCTCTCCAAGCGGATCGGCTTTCGTCTTGCCCCGGGCCTGTCAGAGCGCGTCATCTATCGCGAATTATTCCCGGCTGGCCTGACTTTGTTGGACCTGACCGAGAGCGGCTCGAATGTATCGTTCACGATGAGCCATGTTGCGGCCCGCCAGGAGCTGCGCGACTTGGTGATCATCCTGCAAATCCCGGAACTCGCTGGCACCGAGATCTCGTTCTAGCGACCTCACCAGCCCCATCGAAGCCCCGCCCGCGCGCCGAGATGTGATTGGCACACGGCTGCCGAGGTCACGAAGCGACGCCAAATGGATCCGGCACGCTTTTCTTTTTAGCCTGTAATGACTCGAACATTGGCTCGACATGATCAGGCTGTGTCTTTTGGTCAGGCCCCACGCTTGCCAGGTCCAGCACTCTATTGGTCTTGAACAGCGCCCCGGGCGGCAATCCATAGGCGAGTTTTACGGCACGGTTGAAATTTGCGTCGGAAGAGAATCCCCAGCGTTCAGCAACCTGGCTCAGCCGTCCCCGCTTGATACCGGACGTTGCGAGGTCCCAAATCGCGGAGTGCAGACGCCGATCCTGAATACGGCGGCGCACACCGCCATCCGGTTCAAACATACGGTACAATGTCGCCCTCGACATGTTGAAAAGCTCGCATATCTGAACGGGACTCAGATTCGGGTCATCCAGGTGGGTATCGATATATTTTCGAATGAGGTTTCGCCGTCCGTACCACCATTCCTCACGGTCAGACGCCACGCTCCATGAATCATGGATCACTGCGGCGAGCAAAGTGCCAAGCCGGGCGCGGTCCACGGCGCTCTCGACGTCATCACGCCCGAAAAATTGTTCCAATTCACGGGCGAACCGCCACCCGCGCTCTGACTCAAGCGGAATGAGAATCGGCGAGAATGGATCGGCATCCGCCAATCCGAGTGTTTCACGAGGCAGTAAAACCTGCTCGACCAGCGCATGGTGATGGCTCCCGCGATATGGCTGTTTTAGATCCGTTATTGTGATCATATCGGGACGGTGAACATAGTTCGCGTCCGGAAACTCCATTGCTGCCCACCCATCATGAATGCGCTGAACTGAGATGACGCCTCCGGACGTCGCCATTGCGGGGCCGTCATGACGGAACATCTCGTGTCCTGTCGCATAGCGCACACCGACATTGTCTCCGTTTCGTTTGCTAAACAGAAAATTGGCACCTGTGGCTTCGCGCGGATGCAGGAGACCAATCGCGTGGACGGGTGCCCATAATTCGACCCATTCGGCCATCGAGACAGATCGCAACCCCCAGTCTGCCACCCGGTCCGGATGTAGATTGCTGGTTGAGTTCGCGACGTCGTTTTCTTTGAGAATTAGTTGCATGTTGGAATCGATATCCGATTTCTGAAACGCTGAAATTCTCACGATGTCTCAAACTTTCAAAGAATTCACCCAGAATTGATGCTCGATCTCCAGAGAAAACGCCAATTGTATGATTTTATATAAACATTGAGACAGGCGGATAATGACGAATTCTACACGTTCACCTAAACAGAACCTGCACGACGGGACTTAGATTTTGTTGTGCACGTGAATAGCTCTTAACTTTCTTTTGGTTGCGGTAACTAACGTCCCCTAGTACTCACGTGACCAGAAGATGCGCCTTGGCCGTTTACGCAGTCGGCCAAGGCGCAATTTTTCTAGCGCTCAATCCTTGCAACAAGCTGGTAGACGCCTGGTGAAATCCTGCGCGCCAAGTCTCTTGCGAGCGCGGGTAATTCTCCAGTATTCATCGGCTGAGGGGCTTGCATTATGTCACGCCCGCATGGTGCGCGGCCCTATGCGGCGACTGACTGCGCGCCATTCATGATGTTCATGAGTCGCGTGAGCTGCGACTTGGGGTGCACCGCCGAAGGCTCTTCAGCGTTCGCGTGCGGCCTGCCGAATATCTTCCCTGGACTTGTTCCGAACGCGCGGCGCACCGACCGGGAGAAATTCGCGTCAGAACTAAAACCCCAGCGCTCCGCAACCTCGTGAATGAGACCGCGCCGAGCGGGAGATGCGGAAATTTCGAAGACGGCGCGAAACAGCCGACGATTGCTGATATAGTTACGCACACCATTCTCGGATTCAAACATCCGATACAAAGTCGCGCGTGAGACACCAAACTCGCGCAAAATCGCCGCGGTATTCAATTCGGGCGATGCCAATGACCGCTCAATATAGGCGCAAACGAGATCCCGTAGCGCATTACGCGCCTGGGTTCGGACGTCGCCATCTGTCGGCGCCCCGGTGAATGCCATTTTCACACACCCCTCGAAGCGATCGAAAGTCTCTTCACTGAGCTGGCATTCGCCTGCGAGAAGCGGCTGATACAGCCGGTCCAATTCAGCGTTCAATAGCCGCGCCATCACGGTTCCAGCCGGATAGGTGTGTAACGGCACAGGCCTGTCAGGGTCAAAACCGAGTGATGCTTTCTTGAGGAAAACGCCTTGTACGTGCGAGGCCGCATGCAGGCCTTCAAACTGGTGCGCATAATCTATGATCGAAACATCTCCGGGACGATAGGCAAATGGCGTATCGTCGCTGCGGCCCACGGCGCCGCCAGAGACAAAGCGCTGCACAAACAGCGTATCTCCCATGACACTGGAATGGCGCTTGGTAAGCTGGAGTGATGTCGCGTCATACGTTGATGCCGAAACAATCCCTCGCGGCGAACAAAATCCGCGCATCTCGAAAAGCCCCGTATTGTCGGGCGATTCGGCGGGGGCCGTGTCGTATAGGGGCGATGTATGTTCCCACCAATAATCAAAACACCCTCGACGCATATCATCAAAGAATTCGATTTTTGGTACGTCACTTAACGGTTTGTCGAATGGCATGAAGACCGACACCCTCTGAACAAAAGGCTGGCACCGCGTGATCTGGCCTCGCAACCAGATTCGCATAGATGCCGCGTCTCTTTCTTATCGGAATCAGCAGGAAGAAAAATTCTCGTCGCGTCTCAATATGCAACATAGAGACGACCCAGCGGGGACGATCAGACAGGATTTAACCCCTGATTTTTAAGAGTAATCTGCAATCCGGCTGAGCAACCGTCCGCGAAATTCGAAGAAACTGGCACCGCGTATCTTCACCGTTTCACCTGCGCGCACGCCATTCGGCAGATCAACAGCCGCTTTGCCTTCAAACTCGATCTCTGCCGAGGCTTTGCCCTCGCCAATGATGAGATTGGTCATGCGTTGGCGACGATAAGAGAAGGCATTGCCCGACAACCGCGCCACTTCGCCCATCTGATCACGCCCCTCGAGACGCATGGACTGGCTCGCATTCGAGATGTTCTCGAAGATGACATCCTCGGTCACGCAATCGAGCATGCCTTCGATGTCACGATCATTGTAACTCTGGATGTAACGATTGATGATGTCTTCGTGCATGGCCGCCATCTCCTTGCCATCTCCTTGCCATCTAAATTGGGTTTAACCGATTCTTTTCAACACGTCCGTTTAGTTGCGCTGCAGCAAAAGCCGTGACATAGGGCGGACTGATTTTCCAAGGAGGCGAGCAAATGGCTTTGCGCGTGGCGATTGTAGGAGCAACCGGTAATGTTGGACGGGAATTGTTCAACATTATGGACGAACGCAATTTCCCGGCTGACAAGGTTCACGCCGTCGCCTCCCGCCGCTCGATTGGCCGCAAATGCTCTTATGGCGACAAGACGATCGTCTGTGAGGACCTGGAACAGTTTGATTTCAGTCAGGTAGATCTGGTCCTGATGTCCGCCGGCGGCTCGATTTCCAAGGAATGGAGCCCGAAGATTGCCGAAGCCGGCGCCATCACCATCGACAATTCCAGCGCCTGGCGCATGGATCCGGACGTGCCACTGGTCGTTCCGGAAGTGAACGGCGAGGCCGTGCTCGGCTATGGCAAGAAGAACATCATCGCCAATCCGAACTGCTCGACCGCGCAGCTCGTCGTCGCTCTGAAGCCCCTGCATCAGGCCGCGGGCATCAAGCGCGTTGTTGTCTCCACCTACCAGTCTGCCTCGGGCGCCGGCAAAGCCGGTATGGACGAGCTGTGGACCCAGACCAAGGGCATGTTCGTCAATGACAGCCCGACCCCGGATGTGTTTTCCAAGCAGATTGCCTTCAACGTCATCCCGCAGATCGACGTCCCCATGGAGGATGGCTCCTTCAAGGAAGAGTGGAAGATGCGAATGGAGACCAAGAAGATCATCGACGAGTCGATTGAATTGGTCGCAACCTGTGTCCGCGTCCCGGTCTTTGTCGGGCACTCTGAGGCGGTAAATGTCGAGCTTGAGGATCCGCTGAGCGTTGAAGACGCAAGAGAGCTGTTCCGCAATGCCGACGGCGTCCAGCTGGTCGATAATATCGAGGACGATCAGTTCATCACGCCGGTCGATTGCGTCGGCGAATGGGCGAGCTATGTCAGCCGCGTGCGCAAGGATCCGACGGTCGAGAATGGCATCATTTTCTGGAACGTTTCTGACAATCTGCGCAAAGGCGCGGCGCTCAATGCGGTACAGATCGGCGAAGAACTGATCAAACGCGGCGTGCTGCAGCCAGAAGCGGTTCCAGCCTGAGGCGGCGCCGATCGTGCAACGCCTGCTTTTCGTTTGTCTCGGGAATATCTGTCGGTCGCCAGCAGCAGACGGGATTGCCCAATCCCTGGTCGCATCGCGCGGTCTTGACTGGCGCATCGACAGCGCCGGCACGGGCGCCTGGCATGTCGGGAAACAACCGGATAACCGGATGATGACAGCCGCACTGGCACGCGGAATAGAACTGTCGCCACTGCGCGCGCGTCAGGCTGAACCAGACGATTTCCTGCGTTTCGATCACATCTACGCCATGGATGAGAGCAATCTCGCAGATCTCGAACAAATCCGCCCGCAAAACGCGACAGCACAGCTCAACCTATTCCTTGAGCATGGCGATGTTCCAGACCCCTATTATGGCGGCGATGATGGCTTCGAACACGTGCTCGACCTGATCTCAAATCGCATGGAAATCCTCTTTGATCGCCTGCAACAGGGCTGATGTAAAAACCCGCCATCCGCCCGCTTTTTCCCCTTGCACCGACAGCTGATTTGCGGTTTATGGCGGCTTCGGTCGCGAGACAGCGGCTGACTTACCCATCGGATGCGGGCGTAGCTCAGGGGTAGAGCACAACCTTGCCAAGGTTGGGGTCGTGAGTTCGAATCTCATCGCCCGCTCCAAATTTTCTTCAGAGACCAGTGCTCAAGACGCGGCCGCACGCCGTGCGCTCAAGGCTTACGCGCTTTGGCGACCTTGGCCAAAGCGCGGGGTTCATAAAAACCTGGATTACTCTGCCGGCACCGTCACGGGTTCCGGGGCGCGCGCCAGGGGCCAGAACAATTGCTCAGCGATGCTGGTCTCCGGCAGGTTCTCAACACCCATCTTTTCAGGGTATCGGCGGGTAATTTTGGCGGTGCCGAACAGCACATCCCAGAAGAAAAGAAGGTTGCCGTAATTGCCGTGATAATTGGTGACACCATCCGACGCATGCTTGCCATGATGGGCGCTGTGCGTGGCGGGCGTCGAGATGGTACGCTCGACCACCCACATGACCGGCGAAAGCCACTTTATCTTGTAGAGCGGCGCGTCCCAGCGCACGTCGGAATGGGCGCCGAATATCACCGTCATCTTGATCACCATATAGACGGCATAGACCCAGCCGCCGCCGAGATAAATCAAGGCCCCTGAAAACCACAGGCCCGGCATCAGCGCATAATAGAAGATATTGTTGCGATAGACGACGCGGATCGAGAGATATTCGGCGTTATGGTGCGGGCGGTGCAGCTTATACAGCCAGGGCAGCGTGTGTGACAGGCGGTGCCACCAATATTGAGTCATATCGTCAAACAGCAGGAATAGCGCGAAGACGGCGAGGAAGGGCCACGACTCGAGCATCCCACCAGCGCCTGGCGCCAACATCGCCGCAACTGCGAAACCTCCTGCGGCCACAAGCGGCTGCGTCACCAGGGTGAGAATGCCGGTCGAGATCGCCTCGACAATTCCGTCCGAACGCTTCTGCCCGGGTTTCTTGAAAAATCCGGTGAACGCGATTTCGAGCAGGATGAAACTTGCAAAAATTGCAAGAATAACAAGAATTTCTGGCTTCATGATCTTTGTCCTCCAAAGGCGGGATGAGGTCTTGTTGGCGACCACATAGCAGCCTGCCTTGCGCATGAATGTTCATTTTTGTACATTTTGACCCATGCTCGATCTCCTCGCCAAGAATACGCCCAGCTTCATGGACCACCTCTCCGACGACCTGCGCGATGAGATTTCGCGGGCCGGAACGATTGTGCGCTACCAGGATGGTCAGCTGATCCACAATCGCGGCGATTTGAAACCCGGCATATCCATCGTCGTCTCTGGCGCGGTCCAGGTCGGGATCTTTGGCGAAGACGGCACATTCATCATGACATCTCACCTCGGCATGGGTCAGACTTTTGGCGAGTTCACCCTGTTCGCGAACCTGCCGCGAACCCACGACATAACCGCCGCTGGCGACACGCTGATCAATCAAGTCCCCGCGCAGGCATTCCACCGATTGTACGACGCTCGCCCCGAAGTTTCGCGCGCGCTGTTGACGACGTCATTGGTCAGGACTCATCGGTTGCTGGAGATGATGGACGCAATGCGCCGACTGCCAATGCGGGAGCGGACCGCCAAGGTCTTGTGGACCCTGATTCAGACGGCGGGCGATGTGGATACGTTCGAGTGCCGCCAATCGGACCTGGCCTACGCGCTCGGTGTGTCGCGAACGTCCCTCAGTACGGCGCTGAAACAACTGGCTGCCCTCGGTCTGGTCAAAACCGGGTACGGCCAGATCAAGCTACCCGATCCGGAGAGAATGAGAGACTGGGTCGCAACGCACTGCGCCGCCGCTTAGCGTCAAATTACCGTGAAAACCGGGCGAAAGCCTCGCTCAATTCGTGCCGACGCTTGATCTCTCGCCGAAGAGCTCTGTAAACTTGAACATAATCAAGCTGCGCACCGACAATGCGATGCCCGTTGGGGGACATGCAGGGCGCTGCGAACACGGAGAATTTCATGTTACGGACCATAGGCGCCGTCGCCGCACTGACGTTGACCCTGCCAAGCCCGGCGCTCGCGGATGGGCATCAAACCCTGCTCGAGAACGCCGCCATCTTGGATGTCGAAACCGGCAATATCCGGCGCGGCCAGAACGTCCTCATCGAAGACGGAAGAATCGCAGCGATCGGGTCGCGCATCGGCGCCGACAGCAACGCTGAGCGCATCGATCTCGATGGCGCCTTCTTGTTGCCAGGCCTCACCGACAGCCATGTCCACCTGACCAGCCGGGCCGACAAGCACGGTCTGCGCCGCCTCACGGTTTCGACTCCGCGGGCCGCGATCAGCGGTGTCGCGAATGCCAAGACCACGCTTGAAGCCGGCTTCACCACGGTGCGTAATCTCGGCGCGCCCGGCTATGCCGATATCGATCTGCGCAAGGCCATCGATGAAGGCGAAGTGATCGGGCCGCGTATCGTCGGCGCGGGCCAGGCGATCAGCATTACCGGCGGCCATTGTGGCGATGCCACCTCCCTGCCCTATGAGGACCAGGTCAAAGGCCGCGCCGCGGATGGCCCATGGGCGGCCCGCCAGAAGGTCCGTGAAAACAAGAAATACGGCGCTGATGTCATCAAGTTCTGCGCCACGGGCGGCGTCCTTTCGCCGAACACGACGATCAATGCCCAGCAATTCACGCTCGAGGAAATGAAAGCGATCACAGACGAAGCGCGGGCGCTTGATCTGAAAGTCGCGGTGCATGCGCATGGCCCGCGCGGCATTCAATCGGCGCTCGATGCGGGTGTTGATTCAGTCGAACATGCGAGCATGATCACGGATGCGGGCATCGCCCAGGCGGTGGAACAAGGCACGTACTTGTCCATGGATGTGTATGTGTCCGACTATATTCTGTCAGAGGGCGAAGCTGCGGGTATTCTGGAAGAGTCGCTCGCCAAGGAACGTCAGGTCGGGCGCTTCCAGCGCGAGCGTTTCCGGGTCGCGGTTGAAGCGGGTGCGAACATTGCCTTTGGCACCGACGCCGGCGTCTATCCGCACGGCACCAATGCGCGGCAATTCTCGAAGATGGTGGAATGGGGCATGACCCCGCTGCAGGCCATCCAGGCATCGACGGTCGGCAATGCAGATCTGTTCGGCATGTCGGACGAGATTGGCACGATCACGGTCGGCAAATTTGCCGACTTTGTCGCCGTCCCGGAAAACCCGCTAGATGATGTCTCCGTGCTCGAGCATGTCGATTTCGTGATGAAGAATGGCGCGGTCTACAAGAACACGCTGGCTGATTGAGACCCGACACAATTCGATCAAAGCAAAACGGGCAGTCTTTCGACTGCCCGTTTCATTTTGATCCGTGAAGGACGCTTCTGCGCCCTATTTTTCGAACTTGTAGTTGAAACGTACACCGATCGCGCGCGGCGCGCCGATAGAGGCATAATGCGTCCGCACGGTGACAGGTGCACCGTTCGTGTCGTTGACGATCTGATTGCTCAGCGGCGTCCCAACCAGACCTGTTTCGTAATACTCATCGAACAGGTTGTTCACATACAGCGATGCCGTCCATTTATCAGCATCGTAGGTGGCGGCAACATTGGCCACACCAAACCCGTCCAGTGAATCAGACGATCCACGACCGCCGGTACGCGTCAGAATGCTGCTCTGCCATGCAAAGCCGCCATTGATAATGACGTCATTGCCGTTGTTGAGCGGCACAGTGTAATCCGCAAATACGGAATATTGCGTCTCTGGCGAACCAGGAAGGCGATCTCCTGCGCGGCCATCTTCGAACGCAGTGCCAAATCCGGGCGGGGTAATCGTCCGCACCAGGAATGGGACATCTTCTGTCAGTTCAACGGTGGTTTTTGAGAACGCACCGCGAATGTTCAGAGCATCCGTAACAGACCAGGCACCTTGAATCTCGAAGCCGGTTGATTCAGCGCCCGCAGCGTTGACCGTGATCGGAATGTTCGCATTCACCGTCGCAGAATCCACTTGCGGGTCCTGCCATTCGACGAAATAGACCGCGCCGTTCAGGGTCAGATCACCATCGAACCAAGTGGTCTTGGCACCGAGCTCATAATTGGTGGTCTGATCCGGGCCGTACTGACGTTCGTCAAACTGGGCGATGTCTCCGGGATTAGGGCCAAACTGTTGCCCAGGCGCCAGAGCACATGCCCCTTGCATCGCGTTCGGGTCAAATGCACCACATTGACCAATTCCGTTCGACGCACCTGTTCGGTAGCCTTCCGAGATCGTGAAGTAACCGAGGATATCGTCGGTGAAATCATAAGCCACGTTGAACTTGTACAGGAATCCATCGTCTTCCTGGGTCAACGAATCATCGAACGGAAGCCCCTTGATCTGATCCAGAGAGATACCAGCGAAACTTGCCGGTTCGAACAGCGGGAAGAAAATCGTGGTCGTGTTCGGATTGGCAGGATCACCCGATGGGTAAAACGCCTCTGTCACAGCTCCATCAAGCAATTCATACTCATAGAATCGCCCACCAACGGTGACTTTGAGCTTGTCGGTCACTTGATAACCCACTTCACCAAACAGCGCAGATTCCGTCAGCTCAGAATGCCCGATTGAGAAATACTCAAAGCCATCGATCCGAGGCGTCGTGAAGGTTGCAAACTGAGGATAGCCAGGGACGAATTCCTCGGACGTCGCGACCTGTTCATTCTGTGAGTAGAAGCCACCGACAATCCAGTCGATTGGGCCATCATGGCTCGAAACCAGACGAACTTCCTGTGTGAAGGTTTCTTCTTCGCCGATCTCGCGTGTCAGCGAGGCAAAGGCTGGGAAGAGTTCGTAAGAATATTCGAGCGATACCAGAAGATCATTCTGATCGCGCTGACCGAGGTCTTCGAAGCGCGAGAATCCGGTCGCTGATGTCAGCTCGGCAAACCCGAGATCCGCAGTAACTTCCAAGGCGAGCAGATCATTGGTGATCTTGTTCGGCTCCGGAACACGTTTGGCATTGTCATACTTGCCCGCGCTGAAGATGGTTGGTCCGCCCCCAATATAAATTGAGCGCTGCGAGGAAATCCGGCGCCCGCCAATATTGGCCTGCTGATAGTAATAGCTCAGCGTGCCATCAAGCCACTCGGTCGGCGTCCAACGGGCTGCGAGTCGGCCGGAAACAGCTTCTTCGGTATCAACGTCGTCCTGACGCCGCAAATTTGCTGCAACCGCTGCGGAGTCGGTGAAATCCGGATCTGGATTCGAGACACCTGGTTGGATCAGCAGGAATGGCTGATCAACAAAGCCACTATCATCGAGCCAATCCAACGAGCCGCGGATCGCAAAATTGTCACCCAGCTGCTTATTGAACGTGAATCCAACATCGGTCGAAATATCGTCCGCTTCAGAATACTGATAGGCTTCAGCGCGCACTTCGAACGTGTCAGTAGTGAAGTCCGGGCGTTTTGGAATGTAACGGATCGCGCCCGCCAGTGTTCCGGCGCCATACAGTGTCCCTTGTGGCCCAAGCAAAACTTCGACGCGTTCCATATCGTTCAATTTCAGATCAATGAACAAAGGAATTTCGCCGAGATATGTCGCGACCGTTCCGCCGCCATCATTGTTACCGTCACCGGATCCAATCGGGTTGGCGTTCAGGCCGCGAACGACGATCGGGTTACCCTGACGACCGCCGCGGTCAACAACGTTGATCCCCGGAACATAAGCCAGCGTATCTGCAAGCTCCGTGAAGCCTTGCTTTTCGATTTGGTCAGCGCCAACCGCCGCGATGTTCAGCGGAACATCCTGAACGCTCTCGGCGCGGCGCGTAGCCGTAATAATGACTGTTTCCTGGCGAGCTTCGGTTTCGTCAGCGTCGGTCTCTTGAGCGATCGCATGCGGGGCCGCAGCTAAGGCGAGCAGGACACTCGCACTCGTGAGTAGTTTGGTTTTCATGTTTTTACCTCCAGACCTCTCTCCA
>SPJK01018871.1_pt1 | contig 16703 bp, 11 predicted proteins | sample 3741771 | NCBI WGS metagenome assembly SPJK01 (sample SAMN10925997, study PRJNA522277) | cold seep metagenome | isolation source: Elba SIP-enriched marine methane seep metagenome, extraction at timepoint T2 | place: Italy: coast of Elba, Mediterranean Sea
AATGCCAACCAGGGCTAAGCGGTAGTCGGCCCAAAAGAGTAGTCCAACGATAACTATGGGCAAAGATAGTTGGGTGACAATCATCCCCCAGACATGGGTCACGATTTCGGCATAGAGATTGAATTGGTCGGTCAGTAGACTAGCTAAGCGACCCTTCTGTTGATGATTGAGATAACCCATAGGCAGCCGCCGGAGATGCTCGACAAGACGCATGCGGATGATGCAGACCAGCTCGTAGGTACCTGAGAAATTATCTACCATCGCCCGGGCCTTGAGCTTGGTGGCGGCGATGAGCGAAACTATCCCGGAGATAGTTACTGTAAAGATCCAGGAAGTCTCCAGATTATCTGCTAGGAGCTTCTCCAAAGATAGATAAACTAAGAGGAGTGGAACAGCTTCTAGAATAGATGCCAGAGCAGAGAGGGCTGCACCACGCCTGAGTCGTGGGTCGGACTGCTGGGCGATATCAAAGCCAAAGTCGATCATTTGACCCCCTGATTGGTATGGAGGCCCTGGACAGTGTCTAATTGGCCGTTCCACATCCGTAGATAGTGGCGACAGCTATCTAGGAGCGTTTGATGGCTGCCCTCGGCAATGATTCGTCCTTGTTTGAGTACAACAATGCGTTCCAGAGAGCTGATGGTTCTTAGACGATGAGCAATGATCAAAACAGTGCGGCCCACCAATAGACTGTTGAGGCCTTTTTGGGTCTGGGCTTCACTAAGAGGATCGATATTCGCTGTAGGCTCATCTAAGATCAGTATCTCGGGATTCTTTAGTAAGGTACGCGCAAGGCCGAGACGCTGTTTTTGTCCTCCAGACAAGTTGTTGGCTGCTTCGCTTAGTTCTGTCTGATAGCCCCTAGGCAGCGCCTCAAGGAATTCATGGGCATTAGCAGCGATACAAGCTTCCTCTAAGGCCTCAAAGGGCGCTTCGGGGGCAGCTAGTTGGAGGTTTTCTTGGACGGTGCCCTTCAGCAGGAAAGTCTCTTGCTGAACCACGGCGATCTTCTGTCTCAATACCTCGCTGCTCAACTGTCTAAGGTCTTGTCCGCCGACTTTTATACAGCCGCCTGATACGTCATCTGCTCGGCTGATTAGACGGCCCAAAGTGCTTTTGCCAGCACCGGATGCGCCAACTATCCCGACAACTTCGCCCGGGACGATCTTCAGGCTGACGTCCTCCAGAGCAGGAGCATTTTTTCCCGGATAGCTATACCAAACATGTTCGAGTTCAATCGATGCATCGAGGATAGTCCCATAGGACTTTTGGGGCTCTTCTAGGGAACTTTCGGCTTGAAGCGAAGTGATCCGCTCTGCGCCAGCTATGCTGATCTGGACATTTCCGAAGACAAAGAGAAGCTTGAGCAAGGGAGCGGTCAGTCCAGCGCCGACGACGATGAACAAAACCAGTTGGTCGAGCTGTATCTGACCCCATTGATAGAGTAGCAATCCGCTGGGCAAGACCACCACCAAATTGCTACCCAACAGGGTGCTGAAACTGACATAACCTAGCGCAGTGTCTACTGTCATTTGAGTCGCTAGGTCTTTGATCTTATACACCGAGCTACGCAGTTGTTGTAGCGACTCCGCGTCTCGGTGGTAGGTCTTGAGTAGACTGATGTTTTGAATGAACTCCAAGACTTGGGAGTTGGCCTCTTCTGCAGCGTCTTGCCAGCTTTGATATCTCTCGGACATGCCTCGCATGGTCGCAGCCTGAATGATGAAGGAGACAGGCAGCAGCGAGAGACTAATCAGAGCCAATTTATAGTTAACGAAGAACAAAGCGCCCGCTGCTAGAAGGGGAACTAGGAGCCCCGAGACAAAGTCGGGAAGGTTATGAGCAATGATCCCCTCCAAAGCTCCAACGTCATCGATAACTATCTTTTTGAGGGCTCCTGCGTCTTGTTGGTCGAGAAATCTCCTAGGTAGACGGCTGAGATGCTGGAGTAGTTGGGTGCGTAACTTCCTGAGCGAATCAAAGGCGGCCGCGTGAGAAAGAATATTGCTAGCGCCTAGGGCAACAAAACGCAGGAGTACCGCCCCTAGAGCTATCATTGACCAAAAAAGATAGTTGGAAAACCGATGATTGGTCGGACCGGCTATGAGATCTTGGACTACTCGGTAGACGACCACATAGGGGACAAGCTCAAGCACCGCCGCCAGTACTGCGAGTAGGCAAGCGCAGCCGAGCCCGACCGGGTGCTCTTTTGCGATACGCCCCAAAAGTTGTTGGGGGGCTGAGGTTGCTCTACCCATAGTGATTCCGAATTAGTAAATTGATAATGATTATCATTATCCTAAATCAAGTGAAAAATTGAAAAAAGGCGGATAGGGGTGGGGAAGCCGTCGGGCCTGCCCATTTGGCTAGGCCACTAGTCTCGGCGAGGCGTGGAATCCCCCAGACCTTTGCTTTTCAGACCAAACATGAGACTGCAGAGGTGATGAATTCAGTGACCTATGAGGAAGTTCGTCCGCTGGTAGATCTGGTCCAGTACCCGGGCAACCTCGAGCCTTCGCTAAGGCGTCGTGCAGCCCGGCTAGCTGCCACTGCCAACGCGATTTTGAGTGAAGAGCCGGATAGAGTTCTGGACGTGGGGTCGGGCGGTCAGCCTTTACCGGTCCTCCTAGCTCGGCGGGGCGTGCGCATCGATGCAGTGGATCATGACCCAGTGGTGATGAAGAATTTGGGCAAGCTTCTTCAGTCTGAGCCTGAAGAAGTTAGAGAGCGCATCGAGGTGCATATCAAGGATGTGCGCGATCTTCCCCAAGGGCAGAAGTATCCGGTGGTCACTGCTTGCGAGATTCTTGAGCACATGCACAAGCCTAATGAGGTGGCCAAAGTCTTGGCAGAGCGCGTTGCGCCCTCCGGTATGTTTTTCATCACCACGCCTTTTGGTTGGATGCCAGACCCCGACCATAAACAATCTCCCATGCCCACTGATCACCGGCGCTGGATGCAAGGCTCAAAATTAGTTTGGGATAGATGTTGGGTAGATGATTCACACCTCTATTCCTCTGGCCGGGCTCAGCCTACCGAGGCCAAGTCGCCTGACTGGGAAGAACTGGTTCCTCAGATTGAGGCAGAGTCGGTGCGCCTGATGAAGTTTTGGCTCGGAGAGCGCGATCGGGTAGTCGAGCAAAGAAATACGGCCTGGGAGAGGCTTAAACTCATTGAAGCCTTGCAAAAGAAGGTTAAGGAACTCAATGACCGCATTGATAGAAACCCACTGGTTGTAGTTCGTCGCAAGGCTCGTAAATATATTCCAGGCCTATAGTTCCTGAGCGAGTTCCACGAGTTTCTTCGAGGTCTTCAGGTTGCGCACCGTACAAGCGGTTCCTAACTTGGACTCTAGATACTTGTTTGTGAACTTGGTTTTGCCAAAGCCTCCCGGGCAATAGAAATAGACAGCTTCGAAAGATAGTTCCAAACTATCTCCGGGCGAGCGACTCAAGTCTACCTGGTCCAAAGCCTCCTGTTTTACTTCTTCTTGCAGAAAGCCAATAGATAGGGCCTTTTCGGCGTACTGCTCCTCCGCGAAGGGGATATTGTTCAGGATACGCTGGTACTTCTCCATACCTAGTACAATGCAAGGGATCTGCATCTGGTGTTGCTCCAGGAGATAGTTGGTTATCGCTTGCTCAAGTCTCTTGGCCGAGCTTTCTTCTGCAGAGAATACGATGTTGCCGCTTTGGATATAGACCAGGGCTTTTTGGGCACCACAGTTAATCAAGCAATCATGCTGCTGTGCTTTGGTGAGTCGGTTTTTGCCACCCACGTTAATGCCGCGCAGTAAAGCGACATAGATAACGGATTGCGTCATGCCGGGACTATAACTGCAGAACGGACCTCGACTTGCGGCAAACCAGTGTTTTTAAGTGTTTACCTGGGCGCAAGAACCCAAAAAAGTACGAAATATCCTACATTTGGTCGCAATTAAGTCCGGTCTAGATCGATACTCCAGAGGTGCGCACGTCGACAGGTGCTTGGAGTTCGGCCTTTGGCGGATGGTTTGGGCGGTCTTCAGAGACTAAAAAAGCCTCTAAAACAGCTGAGAAGTCCTCAGTAGAGGCGCATAGGGACCACTTCAGTCGTGAATTCTCCCAGAACACCTCCAGCGCTGGAACGAGCGGTGTAGATAGCTCTGGCGGTAGAACCAGTGTCATGGGCGCCCTCTTTGGCGGCCTGGGTAGCAGCGTTCGTGGCGCCGTATTAGGCGCTGCTACGGTGTTAGCCATGGCAGGCGCTCCGGCCATGGCAGCGGATGCACCTGTTGCCGATGATCTATCCGCCGCGGCCTATACCCAAACTATCCATCAAGAGCAGGTCCCAGCCGACTATACCGTCAAGCCGGGAGATACTTTGTTTGAGATCGCCCAAGGCCAAGGCATGAGTCTTAAGGCACTGCTCGCCGCTAATCCGCAAATCAAGAATCCCGATCGAATTCACGTGGGAGATACTATCTCCTGGCCCAAGGCTGCCGAATATACGGTAAAAGCGGGGGATACTTTGTCGGAGATCGCCCAGGCCAGCAACCATCGGCTCAGCGATCTATTGCGGGCCAATCCTGAGATCACCAAGCCCAATCAGATATCTACTGGGCAGACTATAGATCTGCCTTTTGGCCTGGGAGAACTATCTAGTCGAGGCCTTTCTCAGTCATCTTCCCAGCCACAAAACATTGCTACGCACATTCTCCAAGGCACAACGCAGCTTCAAGGCAGCCAAGGCACCGATACTTTACAGAATAGTTCTAGCTCGGTCGCCGATCGGGTCAATACTTTGCTCGGTCGCACTCCCCCAGCGGAGTCGAACAACAATAGTTCTGGCCCTGCCCAGAAGCCGGAAGCTAAGCCCGAGCCCGAAGAGGCCAAACCTGCCGAGAGCAAGCGTAAGCGTTCTTTCTTGGAGAAGCTCAATGGTGAGCTTTGGAAGTTAATAGAAGGGCGAGACGTCGAAAAATCACGAGACTTCGGTCTTGGCTTTGCGGAAGCAGAGGTCTCTTATGAGTTGGCGGCCCTAGAGACTCAAGGGCACACCAAAGGGCAAAAAGACTTCGCTGCTGAACTATCTAAGAACAAGCGCGAGGTGACTTGGATTAATACCGGCGGCGCACTTAAGTCAGAGGCAGGAGATGGTTCGCCTTGGAGTACCGAAGGGGAGATGCGCTTTGCTTGGAATCGTCCCTATAGCTACGAAAAGGGCCGGCCTAACTTAGCTCAGGCGATGTCTCAAGCCATTCCTCCTTTAGATAGAATGCCCTTTTCTTGGGAAGATGCCTTGAAGATGAACCGAGGCTCTACTTTTGCCCTCAGCGGCACTGCAGAGCTTGAAGGAGAATGGGCGCAAACTCTCTCCGCTGATGCCGATGCTGACGTGGCTTGGCACGTAGAGCGCCTCGAAGGGCAAAAAGTACTACTTACGGGGCGGGGTGAGTTTGGCTTTGATGCGCAGCTCGAAGGTGGCAATGCGAGCGGGTTCAGGTGGTCGGCCGCTGGAGAGTACGGTCGCGAGCTGAACTATAGCTATACTATCGACCTCTCCTCAGACGCGGGCCGCAAAGCCTATGATTCCCTATGGTCTTTGAGCTATTCCGCAGCCCAGAAGATTATTGAGGGCGCTCAAGGGGCCGTAGTCTCTCAAAAGGACCCACGTAGCGCTCAATCCCATGGCTTCGGCTTCGGCTTAGGTAAAGATGATTCTGAGGGCAGCTTCAACTATCGCCGGCAAACTACCAGTGGCGAAACCACCACCGAATGGGGTGTGAATGCCGAAACTGAGATAGATGGGCATGAGTTAGGCTTCGAATTTGACCGAGAGATAGATAGCGAAGGACAAATCACCACCCGCCATCGAGCCGAAACTAACTATAGCGGAGAGGACGGCTACAGTCATAAGATAGTTGCTCGGCGGGAAGAAGACCCCCATGGCGATGCACGAGGCTTTGACGCCTCATGGCGTAACCGCATAGATATCGGCACCGGTGCTGTGACTTCAATGGAGCTAGACACTGACTTCGAACGAGTGAGCAAAGGTGAGCTAGTTACCCGTGAAGGACGTCTAACTGGAGGCTTGAAACATAGTTTCAGCTCTGGAAATGGTCTGGGCTTCGATACTCAAGGTCACGTCAACTATAAGCTGAGCCGACCCAAGGACGCCCGGGACTTCCATCTGCCCACCACCGCTAGAAGCGCTCAACTCATGCCCAAAGGCGCCGTCTTTGAAGTTGAGGGTGGCCTCAAGGTTGGCGGCAAGTTCTCGGCGGCCCCCGACTCTATCAAGGTCTCCGCGCGCAGAGGTTGGCAAGGTACAGGAAGCCTCAAAGTAGAGCGTTTGAGCCAAAACGGAGTTATGGCTCGGCTTGAAGTGAGCAAAACTGTCGACCAAAACTATAGTTTGGGCCTGGACGAGATAGTTTCTTATAGTTCCGACAAGGAACGTAAAGTCTCACGGGTAGTGAAATACAACTTCGACCTCAGTAAACCCAGCCACCGCAAGGCCTACGACGCCTTCGTGCGGGGAGATATTGCCCCGGCCGCAAAACTCTTTGGCAGCAAAGTGCCTGGGTGGCAGACCTTCAGGGATGCAGATCAACGCCTGCAGCTGAGGATGCCTAGTGATCTTAGTGATTGGCTCTCGGGAAGTATCGAACTCAATCGCGCGCTTTTTGATACCGACCACAACCGGGTCAGTGGCAATGCTCTACGGAAAGTGTCTAAAGATGCCTGGGTTGAGCATTCCGGTGCCATAGCACCCAAGCTAGGCCACAACCAAACTATCCCCCTGGGCCAGGGAATCAACGCCAAGGTGGGCTTTAGTTCCAAGGGACTTTTAGCCTACAAAGTATTGCTTCCCGAGGGGCAGCAGGTCTCGGCACCGCCGCTTACCGCTGAGCGGGCTTTGGCACTTCCGGCGGGCGCAGAAGCGGAATTACAGGGCTCAGGCGAACTCAACGGTCTTACTGGGGTGAGCTTAGGCGCTGAGTTTACCAGCCAAGGCTTAGAGGTCGGTCTCTCGGGTGGAGCAGACTATCGCAAAGGCCAATCACGGAGTTGGAAGTTGCAGGTTAGCCGAGGGGCGGAAGAACTGGTCAAAGTCCGCCTAGTAGGTTCACGGGCCAGTTCCGATAGTTTACGACTTTTCACGCGTCTTGGAGCCCAGGTGGAGTCTGCCGAGTGGTTTGAGGATGCCAACGCCTTGCAGCAAATCTCTGCTTTGGAAAAAGCGACCAAGAAGCTAGATACCAAGTTAGAGAAACTACTGAGCGCCTCTTTAGAATACGACCGCGGAGTAAAAAGGGATAGTTCGGTAGACCTAGAGTTCAGTTTTGACCTCAGTGATCCTGTAGCCCGCAAAGCCTATGAAGGTTTGATGGCTTTGGACGTCTCCCAAGCTTTGTATGGTCTGCGCCAAAGTGGCTTGGGCTATAATTCCGGAGTCACCGTAGATAGTAGCCATCGTGGTCAGGCGATAGAGAAAAAGAGCCGCTTCGAGTTCAATCTCGCGGGTGAAAGTATCTATCTGCGGGAGGCGCTCAGACAAGAGAGCAGCAAGCAAGGATATCAAGGCGACCACTTCGTTCAGCAGCACCGAGTCAACTATCGCGAGCAGCGAGGCATTTTTGGCTATGACAAGGTCCTTCATTGGCAGGCGATGAACCTTCGCGTCGATGGCGACCCAGTAGGACGCAGCTTCTACCGCTTTGATTGGAGTAAGGAAGACCTCTTTACTGGCGAAAGTGATGTAAAAGACGTCCAGCGCCTCGCCCGCGGTCTTGGTGCTCAGCAAAAGGGCAAAGCTAAAATAGAATCGGGAGCTAAAGGGCTCGCCAAACTATTTGGCCGTCATGCCAAACATGGCGAAACCAAGGCTGAGTTGGAACTCTATTTCACCGAACAAGCCATCGAATGGCTGCGGGGCTCCACCACCGAGTCGGCCTTTGTGGCTTATGGTTTAGAGGTGGCCGAGCGTCGCGGAGGTGGGGTACCGGCCTGGGCCCACCCAACTTCTTCGGATAAGGCCCAAAGCCTACTCAAAGAATATGCCGCCTTTGGCGACCATCCTGATGCCGAGGAGCGTAATGAGCGTGATCGGGTGGCTTCAGAGTATCATCGCAACTTCAACGTGCGTCTGAGCAAAGATTTGGATGACTTTCAGGGCGCCCAAGCCTTTGCCAAGATGATTGGCCAGATGGCGGCCAGTCCCAATCCTGAAGACTGGAACCGAGCTTTGATAGATCTGGGCCAAGAGATCAGCTTCGACTTCCACGATACTTTGGCAGCCATGGGACGCATGGTAGGTAAAGATCAGCTGGTGGTTCACAAACTATCTATCCAAGGTGATGCAGTGAAGCTAACTATGCAGGACGAAGGCGTGCTTAAAGAGCCGCAGTTGCCCTAGAGCTATCCAATACGCTGCTACACTGACCCTGGCGAGTACTGGGGATGTGTTCAGACTGCTGCGAAATCAGCCGTAGTAGGGCCTCCCGAACTAACTCTGGATGAGTAAGTTGCGGGTAGTGGCCAGCCCCAGAAACTATCTGAGTGGGATGCTTGCTTTCTTCTAAAATCGGATCTTGTTCTCCAGCCAAGATGTGCACGGGCATGCTGAGTTGGGCCAGACCCTTTTGTAGCTCTTGCCGACTTTGAGGTTCGCTTGCTTCCTGCAGTGCCAGAGAGAGCCGGTGGCGCACCTGAGGCCGCTGAAGTTGAAATGTGGCACTCTTTAGCGCTGACGCCTCCGCTAAAGCAGGCAAGCCCAGGGCCTTAGCCAGCTTTGCTGCTGTGGGGTTTCGAAATAGTTGTTGGGAGAGCCAAGGGGTACGCAGATACCAAGGCGCACGCCTCTGTAAGAAATAGGGAGCAATCAGCAGCAAAGCCTTGAGTTGTTGGGGATGCTTCTGGGCGTAAAGTATCGCCGGTTTACAACCCATGGAGTGGGCAACAATGTATTCCGGTTTGGCCTGCTCCAGATAGTTGAGAGTGTCTTTTGCGATGCCTTGTGAAACTTCAGAGTGCCCGAGCCCCGGTAGATCGATACTCGCTGCGGGAAGAGGGGAGGATTCCAATAAGGGTGCGAAGCTGGCACTGTCCAGAGGAAGACCGTGGAGAAAAACCACCTGAGGCTTCTCAAGTTCCCCTAGGCCGCTCAACGCGACTGAAGGCGAGGCAGAAGTAGATCGGGGAAGGGTCCTCTGTCCAAAGTTCGTAGTGACTAGATAGTTTACCCAGCGAAAGTAAGCAGACTCAAAGTCTGGCAGAGGCAAGGCCATCTTTTCTGCTAAAGCCTGGGCCTCTTGATAAGGATAATCGTCGCTGGAGAGAAATTCCAGAGTCTCCTTGATCGCGCCGGTCATGCGCTCAGGCAGGAGATAGAGCAAAGCTAGGGGAACGGTGGCGGTGGGAGCCTTTCGCTGCCATTGGTGGGCCGTCTTTCGCAATAGTTGGTGTAGGCGAGGCGTTTTAGGGTCGAGCAGCCAGTATTCGCCGCCGATAGTTTCTGGATAGTCCAGTAGTCGAGCCATGAATTCGGCGAGGTAGTCCACCGGAACGATAGGCAGCCAAACATCGTCACCTCCGGGCAGAGCCGGCAAGCGTCCCTGGTAGAGGTCCTCGATACTTTGGGCCAGACCGATGAACTGGGTGGTCTCTCCGCTTTGGGAATCCCCGCTGACCGTGCTCGGATTAACGATGGTGAGCGGGACCTTCAGCTCTTCGGCTAGTGCTTTGAGGCGAAAGTGCACCTCCACCTTAGAGGCTTCGTAGGCGCCTTTCTTTTTATAGAGATGGGAGAAACTATCCTCCGTCAGCTGCCCTGGCGCTTCTTCCGCAGCCACTCTATAGCCACTAACATTGATGAATCTAGGCCTTTGGGGCATTTGAGCGGCCCATCTCAATAGTTCCAGGCCCGCGGTGACGTTCCTGCGATAGGCCACTTCACGAGCTGCGCCCCAAGAGAAGTCGGCAGCGAGATGATAGATGGCCTCTACCTGAGATAGTTCCGGGGCCCATTTTTCGGGACTGAGTTGGTCGAGATCTAAGGGATAGAGTTTCACCTTGTCAGATACCCCGCCATGGTTTTGGATCCATTCCAGATAGTTCTTTTGGCGTTTTTGGGGTTTGCGCATCAGTGCGGCTACTCGTAAGCCCTGCCGGCTTAACAAGGGTACAAGCCAGCGGCCGATGAGTCCGGTGGCGCCGGTGACGAGGATCTGGGGTATAAAATGTGGACCGGTCTGCATATTTTCTCCTGTGAAGAAGGGGTGTTTAGAGGTTGGTGGACCTAGTTGCTCAGCATAAGTTTAAGATGTTGGATACTTTGCTCAAGAGGCGCAAGCTGCCCTTGCGCTTGGGCGAGTAACAGGCCTCCTTGCATTATGGTGAAGGCTAATTGGGAGATTTCGGCACTCGCATCTCCAAAGTGGGCTCTTAGATAGTTTTCCAGACTCTTTTGCCAAAGCTGGTAGGCCCGCTGACAGGCTTTGGCCGTGAGGTTGCCGCTGCCGGACAGCTCCAGGGCTACGGTCGAAACCGGACAGCCGCAACGGTACTCGGAGCCCACCAAACGCTCGGAAAAATAGTTTCCAACCTTTTCCAAGGCTTCTTCCGGCTTTTTGACGCCGGCGATGAGGGCCTTTAGTTCATCGTTGACTTGCTCGGCTACCATCTCGATGGCTGCGGCGGTGATCTCATCTTTTCCGCCGGGGAAGTGAAAATAGACTGAGCCCCGCGGAGCCCCCGCTCGCTTGAGCAGTGGCTGGATACCTGTGCCGTGATAGCCTTGCTCGGCCAGAAGCTCTGAGGCGGCGCTCAAGATCCGGAGCTTGGTCTCTTCACCTTTGGTCCCTGCCATGGAATAAAATTTATAGACCGGTCTGCATATTCGTCAATCGAAAACAGAGCCTCGAAGGAGGCTGTGTTTCTTTTTGGGGATTTAGGCGGGGGCGCCGGTGGGATTTTCGGTGCTGTCTTCAGCGGAGGGTTTGTCGGTCTCGGTGAAGCTCATCTTCAGCTTGCTGGCGTCGTTTTCGTCGACATCGAGCTCGACATGACCGCCATTGACCAGTTTGCCAAAGAGGATCTCATCGGCCAGCGGCCGCTTGATCTCGTTTTGGATGACCCGTGCCATAGGCCGGGCGCCATACTGCTCGGAGTAGCCTTTGCTGGCCAGCCAGTTGCGAGCTTCGTCGGTAAGGTCGATGGTGACCTTCTTCTCGGCCAGCAATACATCCAACTCGTTGATGAACTTATCCACCACCATTAAAATCACGTCTTCTGGCAGTTGGCCGAAGTTAATGATGGAGTCGAGGCGGTTTCTGAACTCGGGAGAGAAGGTTCGCTCCAAAGCCTTATTGGCCCCTTGCACATCAGCGCCGCGAGAGAAGCCGATCTTAGTTTGGGCTAGCTCTCGTGCGCCCGCATTGGTGGTCATAATGATGATCACGTTGCGGAAGTCGGCCTGGCGACCGTTGTTATCGGTGAGCGTGGCGTGGTCCATCACCTGCAACAAGACGTTGTAGATATCAGGATGGGCCTTTTCGATCTCATCGAGCAAAACTATCGAGTGAGGTGTCTTACGCACCGCATCGGTGAGCAAACCGCCTTGGTCAAAGCCCACATAGCCGGGAGGCGCACCGATCAAGCGAGAAACGGTGTGCTTTTCCATGTATTCGGACATGTCAAAGCGGATGAACTTGACGCCCATGACGTTGGCCAATTGCTTAGCTAGCTCAGTTTTGCCGACACCAGTGGGACCGGCGAAAAGGAAGGAACCTACCGGCTTGGTTGGCGCGCCCAAACCGGAGCGGTTGAGCTTGATGGCCTGAGCCACCGAACCAATGGCGCTGTCCTGGCCAAAGATGACCAATTTGAGTTCCTCTTCCAGCTTGGAGAGGGCCGACCGGTCGTCGGTAGATACATTCTTGGGCGGGACCTGAGCGACCTTGGCAACTATCGCTTCGATATGATCGGCCTGGATAGTATTCTGCCGCTTATCTTCCGGCAACAAGCGCTGCGCTGCGCCCGCCTCATCGATAACATCGATCGCTTTGTCGGGTAGAAAACGCTCGTTAATGTGCTTGGAAGATAGTTCTGCGGCCGTTTTGAGGGCAGCGTCGGTGTATTTGACGCCGTGATGCTCCTCGTAGCGACTGCGTAGCCCCTTAAGTATCTGCACCGTCTCTTCAACGGTGGGTTCCTTAACGGGAATCTTCTGGAAACGACGGGCGAGGGCATGGTCCTTTTCAATCGAGGACTTGTAGTCCTTATGAGTTGTGGAACCGATGCACTTTAGCTCGCCGTTTTGCAGCGCGGGCTTAATGAGATTGGAGGCATCCAAAGAACCATCTTGGGTAGCTCCAGCACCAACTACGGTGTGAATCTCATCGATAAAGAGAATGGCGCCGGGAATCTTTTTGAGGTCGCTGACCACACCCTTTAAGCGCTCCTCAAAATCACCGCGAAACTTAGTTCCTGCCAACAAGGAACCCATATCCATGGAATAGATCACCGCATCTTTAAGTATCTCGGGGACCTCACCCTTATGGATGCGTAGCGCCAAACCTTCTGCCAAAGCGGTCTTACCTACGCCGGGGTCACCCACAAAGATGGGATTGTTCTTACGGCGGCGGCAAAGCACTTGTAGACAGCGCTCCAACTCCTTTTCGCGGCCAATCAGAGGGTCGATCTTCCCCGCTGCGGCTTGAGCTACCAGGTTGGTGGCGTGCTTTTGCAGGGGACTTCGCTCTTCTTCGGACTTCTCGGAAGTATTGCTGGAAGCATTGTCCTCAAAGCCGTTTTCGCCTTCCTGGGGAACCTTGGCGATACCGTGGGAAATGTAACGGACTACGTCTAGGCGAGAGATGTTTTGCTTTTGCACCAGGTGCACTGCAAAGGAGTCGGTCTCTCTGAAGAAGGCGACAAATAGATTGTGCGAATCCATCACGTCGCGCCCCGAAGACTGTACGTGCATCACCGCCCGCTGAAACACTCTCTGGAAGGAAAGAGTTTGCTGGGGATCTTGCTCCACGCCCTCAGGAAGGGCGGTCATATTAGTATCGAAGAAGGTCTCAAGGTCTTGCCGAAGCTCCTCGATGTTTCCTCCGCATACTTTGATGATGCGCTTTACATTGGGGTCGTCGAGCAGCGCATAGAGCACATGCTCGAGAGTGACGAATTCGTGGCGGCGCCGGTGCGCTTCGTTAAAAGCGGTGGCGAGGGTGTCCTTGAGCTCTTGGCTGTACTCCATGGCTATTCAGGTTCGAACGTAACTTCCAAAGGAAACTCGTTCTTTCGCGCAACGGCCAAGGTCTGAGCGACCTTGGTTTCGGCGATCTCACGGGTATAAACACCCGCCACACCGATTCCATTCTTGTGAACGTGCATCATGACCTCATAAGCCGTCACTTCGCTGTGATGGAAAACGCTGATGAGGACCGACATCACAAAGTCCATGGTGGTGTAATCATCGTTATGAAACAGCACCTTATAGAGCGGCGGCTCCTTGGTGGAGAGCTCTGTCTTTTCTAAGACCTGCGTGCCGCCATCTGCATCTTTTTTGGTGGACATCAGTATTCCTCAGTCTACCCAGATCTTGCTGAGTGGCTAGTTGGGTATTCATCCCCACTGCGCTTGACGTTGTAGACCGCCTTACCCGAGGCAATGGGCTGGTCCTTTCGTCCGGCGTGGTAGGCGATCATTTCGGTGACTCCGACGCGATTGCCCAGACGAAGCACCTGACCTTCCACGTATATAGTCTCGGTCAAACCAGGCCGAAGATAATCGACCCTCAAGTCCACGGTAGAAAGACGGTCGCCTTCTTCGCATTCCGTCCATAAAGCGGCGCCTCCACAAGTATCGATCATGGCGGAAATCACCCCTCCGTGCAGGGCGCGGCGAATGGGATCTCCGATGAGTTCCTCGCGAAAAGCTGTGGAGAGACGCGCAAATCCGTGATCGAGGGCTTCGATGTGTAATTGCAGCACTCGATTGAAAGGCACCGAGTCCATGAAGCGTTGGACTTCGCCTAGGGAGACCTTACTGGGCACCGGCCGATGCTTTTCCAAAGCTGAGCCTAGGTAAAGTGAAACCGCCTATTGAAGCGGGCGACTTTGCGGGATGTTTTGGAAAGGAATGGAAGGCTTAGCAGGACCTAAGAATAGGAGTGCATCTAGACGTGATCTTTTTGGCCGTCTTTGCGTAACTTTTGGATAGTTTGATATTCGTCTAGAACTAATCGTAAGATAGTTTCCATAGACTTCTTGGGCGCTTCTTCTGCTTTGTGCTCCGCCAACTCTTGGGCGGCACCGTCGAGGGCTTTGGCACTATTTCGCATCACCTGATGGGGCTCCACTTCGGCTTTATCTTGCTTGGCTTCCGCCCGCTTGAGCGCCACATGAGAGATCAAAGCAACCTTGGCGGCCATAGCCTCTTCTTCGCCATATTCAGCGGCCAATTGCTCGGTGGCTTCAGCCAAAGCGGTCTCGTGATTTTCGGTATGTATCTGAGAAAGCTCATGGAGGCGCGAGGCGTTCATGTGCTTTTCCAAGGTCTCTTTGAGGAAGGCGCTGCGAATTTCTTTCAGAGCCTCGGGCGCGCTTTCTGCGAGTTGCTTGGCTTTGGCCTGCAGATAGAGAGTGTTTTTTGCTTTATCGTTGGCCGCCCGCCAGCGCTCCTTCAGGGGCTTGGCCTCGCCGTGAGTGGCATCGACAACCCTAACTGTGGGCAGCTCCTCTACACGCTGTTTCAGTTTGATGTCCTGGGCTAAAACCGCAGCATAAACCAGGTCGGTGGCCCACAAACCGAGGGCGGCAACGGCGAGGGCGGAGGACTGCCCGGCGCTGCGCTGCAAGGCTTGGGAGAGACCTTTGTTGCCGAAGCGGGTCATCCAAGAGCCCATCATCATGGTGATGGCTGAGGCTCCGAAGATGGGTAGACCACTGCCGGGAGTGAGGGGGTTAGCGCCGAGAATTGCTTTGCCCCGCTTAAGGTTGTGCAGGGTGGTGGAGGCTTTCTTATCCACCGTCTCCGCGTGTTCAATCTTAGTAGAGCCGTCTTTGAAGGTGATTTCAGCCTGGTGAACCTGGGCTACCTTTTCCGGATGCAGGTCCATCTGCAGCTCTAGACCTGTCAAAACGCCTAGTTGCACTGCCTCAACGGCTCTTTGGCCGGCGTATTTGACCTGAGTGGGGGCGTAAGACCAAAGGGCGGAGAGCCAGCGGCCCGATTTAGCAGCTGCGGTCTTTAGGCCCTGTACGGCGGGCTTCACGGCAAACTCAGCCGCGACATCGACCTGGTATTTTAGCTCATTAGATACCGCTTTTCCCTGATTGAGCAGCGTGCCTACAGCCTTGCGCTGAGCCCGTTCAACCTGAGCGGTCTGCTTCTGGATCTGGTGTTCGAGAGGTTTGGTTAGACTGGGCGGGCCGACGTAGTGGGGAACGACGTGCACGTCTTCCTCAGCCCAGTTTTTGATCTGCTGGCTCTTTTTCTGAGCCCACTGACCAGCGCGATTGCCCTTTTTAGAGCTTTTATCCTGCTGAGCAGTAGCTTGGTCATAAGCTTCGATGGCTTCAGGGAGGTTTTCGACGGTTTCGCCGTCGATTTTCACCGAAGCGACGTCATCGAGAGTTTTGGCGATATACCCGGCGGTAATCTTCCTGCTCAGATCGTTCTTCATGAACAGGAGGAAAGGTAACACATTTCAGGAGAAAGCGTGACCCTTTGCCGGAGACGTTTTTGAGTCCTACTGGGCTTCTTCCTGAGAGCGTTTACTCAACAGGAATTCAGGGTCGAAAGAAAGCTTCTTTAGGGTGGGCGCCTTCTTGTCGAGTACGCGCCAAATCGGGGTGAGTTCGTTGGTCTGGACGCCCGCTTCATAGGCTTCATAACAAGCCTCCGCCACCGTCCTCAGATGAAAGCCCAAGGTCACCGGGCAAGTGGCTTGAGCGCCAAACTCTTCAGCCATCTTTTGGCGAAGTGTCTTGGGGGTTAGTTTCTCACCTTTGGATAGTTTGCGAATGGAACTATCTACCTGGGTGGCAGACGGAATAAGTATGCGCTGTCCTGCCTTCATCCCGGAGATATCCTTTTCTAAGATACGAAACTTATGTTCTTGGCTTTGAGATAGTTTGTCCTGCCAGCTGGTCACAACTAGGCCTCCTTGCTCTTAAGAGCTAAATGAATGCGAGTGCGCAGCTTTTCCGGCGGAGTTTCCTGAGGGTTGTCTACATAGACCTCCCAAGCCGGCGTATGTGTAGCTTCTCGTCCAGAGCTTGGCAGCCAGGTACCATAGAGCCATTGATAGGCCGCCCGCATGTCGGCATAGGGGCCCACGTGCTCCAAAATGGCTACTTCGCCACCAGGCAAGTCCCTCAGCTCGGTTCCTTCAGGCAGGATATCGATGGGTTTGGACCACAGTAGCCCGGCAAAAGAAATTAGCTGCTCGTCTTCATAGAGATCAGGGTCTTGATAGAAGAGTCCGGCCATTTCAATAGGAGGGCTTAATAGCCCGCCTGCACCCAGGATACCGATGAGCTTTCCAAAAGCCTGGTCGATTTGCATATAGTTACCGTGGTGCTCGAGCCCCAAAACCTTCTGAGCCTGGATAGTTTCAATAGTTAGGGAATAGGGGGCCTTTTGCTCGGGAGTATATTCCCGAGCAAACTTAGTATGGCTTCCTTCCTTGCGATATTGGCCCGGAGGCAT
>SPJK01054609.1_pt1 | contig 16700 bp, 18 predicted proteins | sample 3741771 | NCBI WGS metagenome assembly SPJK01 (sample SAMN10925997, study PRJNA522277) | cold seep metagenome | isolation source: Elba SIP-enriched marine methane seep metagenome, extraction at timepoint T2 | place: Italy: coast of Elba, Mediterranean Sea
CGCATTTCCTTCCGGGAGCTCGAAGAGTGCAAACGCGTCTTCCAGAATATCATGAAGAGCGTCCATCACGTGCGGATTGAATATCCGGAGGAGGAGGAGTAGGGGTAGGGGGAGCGAAGGTTTGGAACTATTAGTGGAATAGATTCATTAAATTAGCGATAGCTGCTATGGGATTACTGCTTGCAAGGTGAAAATAGTTTTATGAAATTATCAGAAGAAAAAATAGCGCAGATTGGAGCGTATTTTAGCGATAAGCCTGTTCTTAAGGCCTTTCTATTTGGTTCCCAATTAAGTGGTCTTGCTACAGCAGACAGTGATGTAGATATTCTTGTTGAGCTAGATTATAGTGAACGTATTGGCCTTCTGTTCGTACAAATGCAGTTCGAGCTGGAAGATCTCCTAGAACAAAAAGTAGATTTAGTTTCTTCTAATGCGCTGTCAGAATATATCAAACCGATAGTTGATAATGAAAAGCAGCTGATCTATGCCCGATAGATTGGGCTGATTTACTGTCTGTTTATTAAGTTTTCTCTTCTGCGGGCCACTTTTTAGAAGTGGCTTCAATGAGCTAAATTTTAGAAATGACCTTCTTTCAGGTTTTTGTTTTAGTAGTGGGTATTGGATTTATTGGAGGAGGCGTTAAGCTATTCCGTGAGTCCTTCCACTGGAGTTTAATCTGTTTCATCCTTGGGTTCTTTGTTGTGAAGCACGGTATAGTTGGTGCCGCTGGACAAAGTAAATTTGTGCAAACACGTATCCAATCTGTGTAAGTCGAAGAATTAGAGTTTTGCCGCTTACTTCCAAGCAAGAGAGAAACCTCTTTGGTTAATAGGGATTACACGATCAAATCGAAAGATGAACTCAAGCAGATCGCGAATGCACTCAATGATGCCACGGATTTGATTTTTGGCCAGGTTCGCGAAGCAGGCTGGGGTTGTGTGCTGGAACTAGTATTTGTTTCCGGCGATAGCTTGAAAATAGGGATCAGACAAGGGATAAATAAAACGGAGTTAGAATTGTATTCCGATGGAGAGTATGGAGTGAACTATGGTTCTATGCAAAGCGAAAACTTAGGGCAAGTTTTGGAAGCCTTGGTAGATTAATAGGAGGTAGTAGCATTTGTTAGAATGGTTAACATTTGTTAACTTTAGCTATGAGTAATACCTTTGTAGCAGCTCTTAAGAAGATTACATCGATACTAGATGAGGCGGCAATTGATTACATGATTGTCGGTGGTTTTGCGGTTAGTTATCACAACCGGGCAAGGACTACGAATGATCTTGACATTATCCTCCAAATGAGCCCAAGACAGGTTAAGCTAATTTTAAATCATTTTCCAGAGTGGCTTGATTTCAGTGATGCATTTGCTCAAAGTGTAGAGGAGGGATCCCTTTTTAATATTACCGACTTCGAAACTGGGATTCGTTTCGACCTAATGACTTACAAGGACAGTGAGTATAACTGGACAGCCTTCGGGCGAAGGGAAGAAGTAGAATTTATGGGTGTTAGGTGTTTTATTAGTTCAAGAGAAGATTTAATTCTTGCAAAATTACAATGGTACAACTTGTCTAAGAGTGAAAAGCAACTTGAAGATCTAAAGTTTTTGTTGCTTGATGAAAACTTGGATATGACTTACCTAAAGGGATGGGTCAAAAACTTAAAATTGAAGACGCATGGACTTTTGGAATCATAAGGTCAATGTCTCGGAAGAAGCTGCCCGTCGTCAGGTAGCGATTATCCGCACCTTTTCACCTGAGAAAAGGTTTAAGATTGCGTTGGATTTCGCAGAGATGGGAATTGAACAGACCCGAAAATGGATCAAAGAGAAAAATCCGGGTTATTCAGAGAAGGAAATTACTCTGGAGTTTGTGCGTTTAATGTACTATGAGGCGGGAGAAATGCCGGAAGAGGTATGGCAATTCTATCGTCAAAAAATGATGGTCAAGATCCGCAAAGATTGGGCACGGCGTTTTCGAGCGATGATGAAAGGGATGAATTGGACATATGATGATGTGGCCCAACAAGGTGGTTTTCAAAGTGCGGCTACCGTAAAGTCTACGATCAGTCGCGGACTGCCTTCTTTTGCAAAGGTTGCTGTGCGCTTGTACGAACAAATGATGCAAAGCGCAAATTCATCACCCCATCATCCAATCCCACAAAAACAATAAGGGAATAGAAATCGGAATGCCGATTGCCGGCATCAACATCGCTAGCTTTGGGTTAAGGCCAAGCTGAGCCGCCACGATCGAAATGGCATTCATGGAGCCGATGGCCGCACCTAACACGCAAATCCTTCCCACCAGATCATCCACACCGACCACATACCAAAGGAATAGGTAGATGAACAAGGGCGCTAGCAACAACTTGAACAGCTGCCCTAATAGCAACTTGTTCAAAAAGGATCGATCGAGCGAGAACTCGATCTGCATACCGATGGCCAGGAGCGCCAATACGGAGAAAGGAGCGGCTAAACTTTGGAGTAAGCCATCCATCCAAAGCGGATAGCTGTAGCCAACTACATTTAGCAATGAGGCCAAGGCAAAGGCCACGAATGGCGGGAAACGAAACATCTTTCGCAAGAAAAACCCGATGGTCTGTCGGCCCTCGTTGGCGTAGTAGAAACCAGTTGATATACCAACCGTATTGAAAACCATGAAGGTGCCTGCTAGGCTGAGAATCAGGCCGTAAGCCAAGCCTTCCGGGCCGTACAGGAGTTCGAAAATCGGAAAGCCAACGAAGGAGATGCTGCCAATGCCCGAACACATGATGAGTGCTCCTTCTGTGGATCGGTCGTAGTTGCGCAAGCGCCCCATGACTTTAAAGAAGGCAAAACTCGCGAAGAACACCATGAATGGGGTGACGCTGAGCCAGGCTTGTTCAATGGCGAATTCAATCTTCGGGACGTGGTAAAGACTCAGAACCGGGATGAAGAAGTAAATCAGCAGGTTGTTGAGGACCAGTGCACTCTTGGCATCGAAAAAGCGCGTTCGACGAAGGGCAACACCCGCCGTCAAGCAAACTACCAGAAGCAAGAATTTGGCCATAAGACGTGACTTGGCCAGGAAGATAACCATATTCCCGTGACGCAAAAGTCCCGGGAAAAATGATCCTGCGCCCACCGGTTTAGTGGCATCCTCTTTTTATAATCAGTAACTTGCGGAAACAAACCTGACAATTGTATCGCTGTGAATGCGCTGAAGCAATCCTTCCGTACCATCCTGCACATTGCGTTCTGGTTAGCCTACTCCGTAGTGGTGGCCATAGTGATGTTTGTCGCCCTACAGGATCAGGACGTTCCTCCTGAAGACGGGCCTTATTATGCGAGCTTTATTCTTGGCATTGGATTCGTTCCTCCCATTATTTCGTTTTATGCCCACTACAAGTTCCTGTTCGTTCGGTTCTTGCAAAAACGCAAGATGTGGCAGGCTGCCGGTGGGAGCATAGCTATTGCAACGATGGCTACTTTTATCGGAATATTCTTAGTCTTTTTGACGAATGACGAGGCCTTTGGCTGCATCGTTTGGGGCTGGCCATATGGTTTTTGGTTTCCCTTTGCACTTTGTACGGTGTTTGGTTTAGTTGCCTTGATGATTAAGGGTTTCTTGACGTGGTTCGAAGAACTCCAACTCAAGGAGGAGCTACTGGAAAAAACCCACCGCATGGAGATGGCCCTGGTGAAATCACAGCTCGACCCACACTTCCTCTTCAATACGATCAACAACATTGATGTACTGATTACCAAAAACCCGGACGAGGCTTCTCGTTACTTGAACAAGTTGTCGGATATCATGCGGTTCATGCTGTACGAAACCAAAGCGGAACAGATTCCTCTTAGTACGGAACTGGAATACATCGATCGCTATATTCACCTGCAAAAAATCAGGACCGCCAATGAGAACTACGTCAACTATGCAGTAGAAGGTTGCCCGGAGCGAAAGCAGGTGGCGCCAATGGTGTTTATCCCATTCATTGAGAATGCGTTCAAACATGCCAGTAACAAGAAAATGGATGGGGCGATTGATATCGACATTCACATCGATGACCGGGAAATCGTCTTCAATTGCCAGAATCGATTCGATGCTTACCGAACAGCTAAGAATGGTTCCAACGGCCATCATGGCCTAGGGAATGACCTGATTAAGAAACGCCTGCAACTCTTGTACCCCAATCGCCATTCGCTGGCCGTTGAGCGCGCCAGTGACTTGTACAAGGTAGAACTAACCATCCTGAATGGAACGGTATAAGTGCATCATTATTGAGGACGAGCCATTGGCTATGGAGCGCACCCGTACTTATGTGGAACGCGTGCCTTACCTGGATCTAAGCGCGACTTTTGAGAACTCTGTCGAAGGATTAGCTTACCTCCAGATGAATGCTGTTGATCTGTTGTTTCTCGATATCAATATGGATGAGCTGTCTGGATTGGAACTATTAGAGAGTTCCCGTATTGACTGCGAGGTGATCATTACTACGGCCTATCAGCAATATGCGTTGAAAGGATTCGAACTCAGCGTCACGGATTACCTACTGAAGCCCTTCACATTTCAACGATTTTTACAAGCAGTGGATAAGGCAAGGGAAAACCTGACCCGACGGTCTTCAACTGAGTCGGTGGAATTTATTTTTGTCAAAACGGAGAATCGCTTGGAGAAGGTCACCTTAGCCGATGTTCTGTATATCGAAGGCATGCGCGACTACCGCCGCATCCATATGGTTGACAAGAAAATAATGACGCTGCAGACCTTTACGGAATTAGAGCAGCAGTTACCTCCTAAACAGATCTGCCGAGTACACAAATCCTACATGGTAGCGCTTCCTCGGATTGAAGCGGTAGAACGAAGTCGAATCGTTATTGCCGGGCAGCGTATCCCCATTTCTGCTACTTATCGCGATACCTTCTTTTCCTTAATCACCTCTTAGCGAATTTCTGAGTTTCAACTTGCCGATAGATTTCCTCATTTCGCAGGCAGTTTTAGCTATTTGACCAATCATCCTTGAGGCGCACCCGAGGATGGTGGAGTTTTGTCTTGTATTAACCACCAAAGTAGACAAGATGATCTCTGACGTACAAATAGACCCAAAGAACACTATGATTGCGGAGGCGACACCGTCGAACAATTCACTCCGCAAAACCACCCGACTGTTGTTTGCCATTGCCGTTTTAGGGCAATGGCTTTTTGTGTATTACATCGTGGCGCTCTATGGCGGTATCGCTTTGAGCGGAGAATTCGAGCGCATCAACGATATCTTGGCGCACGGCGTTATTGAAGGCGATCGCGTGGGCAATGCCGCCTTGGCGGTTCACCTGGCCCTGGCGGCTATTATCATTTTTGGCGGGCCGCTGCAGTTTTTTAAAGGGCTTCGCCGACGCTTTCCAACTTTTCACCGCTGGAATGGCCGTATTTATTTTGTGACGGCCTTCCTTATTTCCTTCGCTGGTTTATATATGATCTATGCCAGGGGGGCACATGGTGGTACCCTAGGAGCTATGGGGAATACCCTCAACGCTATTCTGATCATGTCTTTTTCGGTGCTGGCCTGGCGAAGAGCTATGCAACGACGCTTCGACGAACACAAAAAATGGGCATTGCGTGCCTTCTTGATGGTATGCGGCGTCTGGTTCTTCCGCATCGGTTATGGTTTGTGGCTGCTATTGACGGGCTTTACGGCTCCGGGTATGAGCGCCGACCTGACCGGCCCTTACGATATCTTCCTCATGTTCGGGCATAGCTTAGTGCCGCTGGCTATTCTCGAATTCTACTTCTATGCGAAGGCGCATCCGAGTCCGACGTTTCAAAAGCGATCAGCAGCCTTCTTTGGCTTGTTGTGCCTACTGCTCGTAGGGGGTATTGGAATGTTGGCATTCGTATTCTGGCTGCCGTTGCTATAGAAAACCCCTGTCCAACTATGCATGATTACCGACCGCCCAGATGGAGGCTCTACCTGTTAAGAGGCTTATATTTCCTGAATTTCATCAGCCTCGTAATCGATAATTGGACCGCCATCTTGTTTCCTGATGGAAGTTTGGGCGTAATGACGGGAGTGACCGTAAGTTTTTGGGCGTCCTTTTCTCTGCTAAACCTTTTCGGCCTGCGATTTCCCCTAAAACTACTGCCGATCCTATTCTTGCAACTGCTTTATAAATCAGCCTGGATAGTCGGCGTTTTCTGGCCAGCTCGGAGTGCGGGAATGCTCGATGACAGCTTGCAAGAATTTTTCTGGATTTGTGTCGCCGGTATCGTTTTGAACCTGCTGATTATTCCTTGGCGATATGTATATCAAGAATTCATCACAGGTGTACGATCTAAACGAATTCCGCAACAATGAGCCTTTGCTAAGTGCGCCTGTCCATAATCCGACTAAGCTTACCGCCTTGGCTTCGTGCTATGGTACCGGGCTCTTTGAGGTCAATCGTCATGCTTAATCCGATGGTACCTTTAATTTTTTCACGCAAATGGAGCGCCAGGTCGTTGTTTCCAGCATGACCTGGATGGAGGGTCTCTACTTCCACGGTGACACGGTCCATATTGCCAACACGATCGACGATTAAGCGGTAGTTGGCACTGAGAAAATCGAACTCGTGGATTACTTCCTCCACCTGGGTATAGAAAAGGTTCACTCCTCGGATAATCAGCATATCGTCAGCACGACCTTTGATAGCCGACATTTTGATGTGCGTTCGCTTGGCATTCTCATCGTAGTAGATCGAACAGATGTCATTGGTCCAATAGCGCAGCAGCGGAAAGGCTTCTTTCGTCAAGGTGGTGAAGACCAGCACGCCTTCTTCGCCATAGGGTAGGAGCTTACCTGTGTCCTTGTCGACCACTTCCGGGAAGAAGTGATCTTCCCATACGTAACTACCGGTTCCTTTTTCTTCAAAATCTTCCTGCGAAACACCTGGCCCAATGATTTCACTAAGGCCGTAGATGTTGGTAGCCGTCACCTGAAGACCTGCCTCTACCTGTTTTCGAATAGCCTCTGTCCAGGGTTCTGCTCCTAACACAGCATATTGTACCGCCAATTCCTGGGGATCAATACCGCGCTTTACGCACTCATCTGCCAGCGTTTGCGCATAGGAAGGCGTGCAGCAAATGACCTCCGGCTGGAAATCTTGTAAGATGGTGAGTTGCCGATCGGTCATGCCACCTGAAACCGGGATGACAGCCATGCCTAATTTAGTAGCGCCGCCATGCATCCCTAAGCCGCCGGTGAAAAGCCCATAACCGTAGGCATTGTGCAATTTCATGCCTGGTTTCGCGCCGGCACAAACCAATGAACGCGCTACCACATCGTCGAAAAGCTCCAGATCATTCACGGTGTAGCCGACTACCGTTGGCTTTCCAGTGGTGCCGCTCGAAGCATGAATGCGCCGAATCTCCTCCATCGGCTTGGCGAAGAGACCGTAGGGGTAATGATCGCGCAAGTCCGGTTTGCGGGTAAAAGGCAACAAGTGCAAATCGCTTATTCCTCGAATATCCTTGGGGTTAAGGCCGTTGCTGTCAAATTGCTGTTGATAGAAGGGTACATCGGCGTACAACCGGGAAACGAGCTGTTGGAGACGTTCACTCTGTAAGGCACGTAATTGTTCGAGTGGAAGTTGTTCGATCGCTTGTTGATACATCCTGCCTGCGTTTGTGGTAAAGATAATGGCTAAATGGTGTAAAGTTGTACCTTGTTTTGACGCGAGTTTATGGCCTGCTTGACTCCATTCATTTTGGTTCAATATGTCAAGCTCGAAAGTTATTGCTGTACTATACATGACGCGAAGTGGTTTGGGATTTTCCCAAACCGCATCGGTCAGTATAAACGAAAGGCTGGTCGCCAATCATGTGAGTATAGAGAATTACTATGGATCAAGAAAAGACGTATCAGGAAACCTTTCGCACTTGGGATAAGATCGCAGGTCTATACCAGGAGATCTTTATGGATCTTGACCTGTACAATGACACTTATGATGCTTTTTTGTCCAAGCTACCTTCAAAAAGTGACGTGTTAGAAATAGGCTGCGGGCCAGGTAATATTACCCGCTATCTTCTCCAACGTCGTCCTGACCTTCAACTGATGGGAATCGACGTGGCCTCTAGTATGATTGACTTAGCCCGGAAAAATATTCCAGCTGCAAGTTTTGAAGTAATGGATTGTCGGGACATTAGTCAAATCAAACAGTCTTTCAAAGCCATCATTTCGGGCTTTTGTCTGCCGTATCTAGCGGCAGAAGATGTGGTGCAACTGATCGCTGATTGTAGCGCATTGCTGGAGCCAGGTGGTAACTTGTATCTGAGCACCATCGAAGGCGAGTACGCGAATTCACGACGACAAGTTGGCTCCACTGGTGATGGAATGCAGGTCTATTACTACAGAGAGGCATTTCTCCGGGAGCATTTTATGGCTGCCGGGTTCGGGGCTATCGAATTTTACCGCATCAATTATCAATTGCGAGACGGTAGCACAGAGGTGCATTTAGTTGTTTTGGCCAAACGTCTGAACTAACAGATTATTAACAAATGGTACCCGCCAATCGCCTGATAGATTTAATCTTCTAATTAAGTTAAATCCTATTGTTCTATGAAGTGCCCTATGTTAGTTTCACTGGCGTTGTTATTCTTCTCTTGTCAGCAAAGCCCTGATTCGTCCTCCTATGAAGGAGCTTTTGCAGGCCAGAGTATAGAACGCTACGAAGAATATGCAGACGACATTGAAGATGCCGAAAGCCCAACTCAAGAGCGAAAACTAATAAGGACAGCTGAGTTGCGATTTATGGTGGATGATTTGATGCGAAGTTCTCGAAATATAGAATCGGCGACAATACAAAACGCTGGCTTTATTTCTAGTGTCAATCAAACAAACTCTAGTTACACCGTTAACAATACGATTGTAGTTCGCGTGCCTATTGATTCGCTGGACAAGTTTTTGAATGAAATTGCTTCAGAAGCTATCTATACTGATTATAAAAGGGTGAATTCCAGGGATGTTACAGAGGAATATATCGACATCAGTAGTAGGTTAGAAACAAAACGCGAGGTGAGGGATCGCTACATTGCAATCCTACGTAGCAATGCAGAAACCGTAGAAGATATCCTGGAGGTTGAAGAAAAGATTGGCAGAATTCAGGAGGAGATTGAAGCGATTGAGGGGCGGTTAAAGTATTTGAATGACCAAACGGAATTGAGTACGGTTACCGTGACCATTTATCAGAAAGTTGCCTACGTACAACAGCCAGATAGAAACGAAAAGCCCTTTGGTGCGAAGCTAAAGGAGGGTTTGAGAGACGGACTCGACCTCTTATCGTTCTTAGTGGTAGGGCTCGTCACAATCTGGCCGTTGGTAGTACTCATTGGCCTTTTTATGGTCGGTTGGAGGTGGCGTCGACGTAGGAATAGCAACGACGATTAGTTTCAAAATAACAAACTGAAAATATGCCTATTTTGCGCCAGTTACTGTGTGTAGTAGCTACCTTACCAATACTAGCCACCGCACAGGAATCCCCCTTCTACAACCCGAATGGTAATCGCTTTTCTCTCGGTACCGATAAGCAACGTTCCGCCTCGGTAAGCTATGGTGATATCGATGGCGATGACGATCTGGACCTCGTCGTTGCGAATGGCCGGCATTGGCCCGACCAGAATGAGGTATTTCTCAATACGGGATCCGGGCGATTTACGGTGTCCTATCCTTTGGGATTCTATCGCTCCACCAGTTATGCCACAGAATTAGCCGACCTGGATGGCGATGGCGATCTGGATATCGCAGAAGGCAACGATCGGGCACCGAATCGCTTGTACCGCAATGATGGAACCGGGCAGTTCACAGAGTATGGCACATTCGGAGGCGATGATATCCCTACCCGGAACCTCACCATAGGCGATATCGATGGAGATGGTGACCTGGATATCTTGGTGACCAATCGTGGGAGCCAAAACGAGATTTGCCTCAATGACGGCAGCGGGAATTTTACCGAGATTCATTACTTCGGTGAGTCGGATGACTCCACCATTGATGTAGCAATGGCAGATATTGATGAGGATGGCGATCAGGATTTACTCCTAGCCAATCGCGATGGTATGCAAAACTATGTCTACCTCAACGAGAACCTCAATTTCGAAGAAAAGATTCCTTTCGGTTCTGGAGAAGATGAAACGCGCTCACTGTCGGTGGCGGACCTCAATGGAGATGGATACCTGGACATTGTAACGGGAAATATCGGAGAACCCAATCGCCTCTATTTTGGTAGTGAGCAAGGGGCATTTACACAAAGCATTGACATCGATACGCTTTCAGATCGGACATATGCCATCGAAGTGGGCGATTATGATTTAGACGGACAGCTCGATATTTTGGTAGGGAATTCCGGTGGCCCCAATGCCGTCTATCGCAATCTGGAGGGAGGCAAAGCCTTCGAGCGCTTACTACTCAGCGAGTGGGAGTTCGCTACTTATGACATCCAGTTCGTTGACCTCAATGGCGACGGCTACCTGGACATCGTGGAGAGCAACTCAGATGAGCTAAACCTCTATTATTGGAACGCGATACCCTACCAGGAGGATTAAAAAACCTCCTCCCATCATCTAGTGACCGGGAGGAGGTATACGGTAATGCAAAACTGCGAAACAGCGAGGGATTATCGCCCTACTGTTACTTTCTCAGTATCTAACCAGCGATTGTTTCCGAATAAACGAAGGAAGTAGATGCCACTGGCTTGCGCCGTGGCATCCCAAAGTAGTGTACTGCTTACCGGGCCGTTGTGGATCAAACGACCTTGCGTGTCATAGACCTCTATGCGGTCCACTGCTGCTGGTTCTTCGTTTAGTAGATAAAAAGCCTCACCAATGGAGGTGACGGCTATCTCAGGTCGGTCGGGTGTATCGTGAAGGTCGGTGCTGGTATCACCGCGTAGAATAACTGCATTAGGTTGGTTCAAACCGGCGGCGTTGGATTCCACTACTTTTTCAATGAAGGTGCCGTCAGCTTCGAAGCGTTGGATAGAACCATCCTGGCCGGCTCCGATAATCATGTCGCCATTGCCCAAGATAACCAGGCCTTCGCACTGCCCAACGCCTGTGATGATTGTGGATAACAGACTACCACCGGCACTGTAGCGTTTGACTTGGCCATTGTTCCAGTTCAAGACGATCATCTCGCCTTCTGCATTGAACTCAATATTCGTAGGGCCATTTAAGCCTGAGGTGATGAATGCTTCTTGCAGAACGCCATCGGTGTTGTATCTATTTACCTGGCTGTTGCCATAACTGCTGACGTAGAGGTTGTCATTATCATCCCAACAAAGACCGATGGATTGGAAAGTACCTTCTGAGGTGAATATATCAACGAAGGTGCCGTCCTTTTGGAATCGGAACACATCGCCGTCGCTGTTCCATTCGAGAATGTAGATCAAGGAGTCTGGCCCGAATTTCATTCGGGTAGGCCCATCCACCAAGGTGGTGAAATTGCTGAGAAAAGCCCCTGTTTCAGCATCATGCCGGGTGACGCGATCAGAGTTCAAGCTGCTGATGAGTACTTCACCCCGGTCTTCGAGGAATAAGATGTCTTGTGGCCAGGCCATCTGGCTGGTCCCGATAAAAACGGCTCCGTTGTCGCCGTTCTGATCATACTGGTAAATCTGCCACGGCTGGGCGGCATCACTGACGTAGATTTCATACGATTGCGCGATGCCTGCTAGTGACAAGAAGAGAATAGCGGTAATAAGTAAGAACTGCTTCATACGTCGGATCACTTTTTTGTAAAAAAGGCCCGATATCAGCGTTTTGGCATCAAAACCTATAAGATTTGCGAAGTTTTATGCCTGCTACATTCGGCTTTGGAATTTCACTGCTGAAGGCATACAAGGTAGTTGGCCCTCCGCAAACCGGCGCCACCGTAGGAGTTTGGTTGTCGGACGAAGGAGGACATTTGCCTTAAACAGTGGGGCGTATTATTGCAGCATTTAAAGCAAAGAGGTAAGTATAGTTAATAGCAGACTCTTAGAAATGACTTGGACGGCCTGCGGTTTTCTGCAAAAAACGTGCAAGCTTCAAGCCTGGAAAGTAATCGTCTCTGGATTTCTACCAAGTCTGAGCCATCGGCTAATAGCATACGATACCTAGCAGCCTATTATTAGGCTAAAAAAAGCCCAATTTAGGCCACTTCAGACTTCAAATATTCCGAAGGGGGCATGCCCGTCAATGCTTTGAAATTATTGTAGAAGGACGTGGGGTTGTTGTAGCCCGATTGGTAAGCAATTTCTTTCACCGATAGCGCAGGGGAGTGGTGCATCAGTTCTTTGGCATGCGCAATGCGATAGCGGTTGACGAATTGAGTGAAAGACTCTCCGTAGTGAGTGTTCAATAATTGTGATAAAGTGTGGATACTGAGCCCTAGTTCATCTGCCACTCCTTGTAGACGAAGATCTGCATCGGTGTACCAGCGTTCCTGTATCATTAATTGATCCAATTTCGGAAGCACCGACTTGACCAGTGTTTCAGGGAGCTGCTCTCCTTTGTATTTGTCCACTTTTTTGATGCGACTCCCGCGCATCCATTCCGGCTTTTTCATCATGATCAATCCAATGCTGTAGATGAAGACCGTCATCATGAAGGAGATGCCATAGTCATAGTAATTGTTGAAAAAGGGAAAAGAGACCAGCACATAGTAGGAAACGAGTGCAACCAGGTAGCCGGTGAAGAGTAGCACAACCAGTTTGCCGTAGCGCACATCTGGATGCGACCAGGCATACCGAGCAGCGAGTATGGTGTAGATCGACATGTAGGCCAACCATACATAATGCCAGCGCAAGTATAGTAAAGCATTCATTAATGCGGAGCCCTCGGCATAAGTGCCGTTAAAGAAATCACTGCGTGAACCGGCTGGGACCGTCCAGATATAGATGTGGACAGAAAGAACCAATAGCAAAGGAAGGAAATGCGCCCAGGTATGTGCGAGGCGTTCTCCTCTTAGTCGATGGACGTACATCAGCAGGCAAGGTCCAAACAGGTAAGGCATCGATAACCAAATACCGCGTAATCTTGGAATGAATGGCTGTTCCGACCACATATGGACGTATTCCACCAAAGTGAGCGAGAATCCAGCCATGATCAGAAAGAGTGGGAGGTGCTTTTTCTGTGCCTCCCGGTCATCGATCATTAAGGCAATAGCCAAGAATAAGCCAATGCCGGCAGCAATAAAGAAAAAGCTGGTGTAAGCGTCGAGGTGGCGAAACATAGGTGCTCGTTGAAGGTCAAGAGGTTAGTGTTCGATGAGTCCTTTGCCTAGTGTGTTCTTATTCTTGTCCTTGCAAATTCTATCCAATATACGAAGCGAGGGTGGGGTTTCGCTGCTTGCGAAGTGAAGCTATGTCAGTTTGAAGACTAGTGAACAGGTGCCTTATTGCCCCCTAATATCTGCGTGAATAGCATAGCGCCGGGTGCAGTCAATACACCCTTTTTGCAGACTGAAGATGGACGAACTAGGTTGAATGTCGAACAATATCAGCAGCTGGTGCCACAGCAACGAATCGCGGAGCCAGAAGAGATCGCTCAACTTATCCTATTTTTATTAAGTGAGGGAGCGAGCCATATCACCGGTCAGTGTATACATGTTAATGGCGGCGCGATGATGACGTAATTCAAAGGTGTTCCCTAACTTGTTTTATCTAAATCAGACTGGTATGCGTCTCCGCCTATTTGAATCCATCCGTCAAGCGAATTGGCGCTATGTCATTGGCGAGCTATTGCTCATCGTTCTAGGTATACTGATTGCCTTGTGGATCAGTGATTTGAATGAGAATCGCAAAGAGCGGAATTTTGAGGAAAAGATTTTGCTCGAGATCGAACAGGCGGTCGATATTGACCTGGATCGCTATCTAATTGGTCGTTTGAGACGGGTGGAGTACATCACCCGGTCGACTGAAGTAGTTATCCAATTTATCAACGGAGCCGTCGCTTATCATGACAGCCTGCAAGGGCACTTTTGGCGACTCAACTGGCAATTGGTCTTCGAACCCAGGCGCACCGCATATGAGACCCTAAAGGCCACGGGAATAGATCAGTTGACTGAAGATGCCTTACGGCATCAGATTGTCCGCTATTATGATAGTACCTACCCATGGACCGCCTTTTTTGTCAACGATTTTAATAAGTGGACCAATGAACGAATGCGTTCATATACCATAGAACGGTTCCGTATTTTACCAGCGGATGTTGGGCAACTTTATGAACCACTTGATGTAGAGGGTATTCTGAATGACCCAGTATTTAGCAATTTAGTCCTGGAGCGAAAATCGATACTCGAAGACCTCTCTTTTCGTCTTGGCGAACTCATAGAAGAGGGCCAGCGAGTGCAAGAACTCTTGGCGGAGGAACTTCACTAACTGTTCGCACAAAAGGGTTAATTTTCCTCCCATTGCTCCATGAGTTCATCAATCTGTTCTGCCTCTCGGTTATTGGTGTAGAAGGCCTGGCCGGACAATTCTTTCATTCGCATCGCATAAACCAGTGCCTCACTTGAATTCCCTAGCGCATGAAGGATTTTTGCTTTTGTCCATAGCATATGTCCCTGAACATATTCCTTTGGATAGTACTGCTCGTTCCACTCCATATCAATTTCGGAGTATTTCTCACTTTCATTGATCCATTCCAGGGCGGTTGCCAATTCTCCCTCTTCTTCCAATAGTATTTCGGCCGCTTGCAGATAAATGACCCAGCGATTGTTATCAAGTGCGGTCTCCAATACGTCTCTAAGTCTAGCTTCGAGGGCAGGCTTCAATGGAATCCTAAGCTCGAAAGGTAGACGGATTGATGCCCAACTGATTTGAATGGAAGCAGTTTGGGAGGATGATGCCAAAATATCATATCGCAGATATTCGCTGAACACGCCCTCTTTGGGGTCTACTTCCCAGCGGAGCACATCTTGGCTTTGGTCATAATTAAAAGCGCCCCATTGCTTTTCGACGGCATTGAGAATTAATGTCCATGATTCTTCTGTCCTCGGGATAATGAAGAACGTATAGGTTCCCGCCTCAACTAATTGGCCATCGATCATTACAGGCCCGGAGAATTGCATGCTAGTGGCATAATTAGCGCCGGCTCGCCAAACTTCATCATAGGGTACTAATTCTCCCCAGATGTCTCTTTCGCGGACAGAAGGACTGGCAAATTGTATCAACACTTCGGTAAAGCCAATCTTACATGAAACGGATCGTTCCGGGCTTTTTGGGGTAACTAATCCAATCGAATATTGAGCTGAAAGAGCTTGGAAGATTAAGCAGAAGAGGAGCGTGTATAATGATTTCATCGGGCGCTGATTTAGATTTCCTACTAAATTCACCCGCTTTTCACCTAGGAACCGAAAGCTTGGCTGGGTTTAACATTGTTTTAACGGCCCGGTCGTAATCTGCCCCTTAGCTGCTTGATCTTGTTTAAGCAGCTAGCCGCAAGCAACCGGAATCGCGTTTCACATTCGTTATCAGAAATAAGGGATTAATCCACTACAAAATCCTTAATTGGTCCCGTAAGGGCAATGCCGGCACCCATTTCCACAGCAGTAACCTCGCTTGAGCAAGAAGTGCTCCGTCAGGACAAATAGCCCGTCTTCCATATAGAAATCGATGCCTTCAACCAGCGGGCCGGAAGCGGTAGAGGACTCCTGGTTCTCAGTGCCGTTAGTTCTTGCCTGCTCGTCCAAGTTAAGCGGTTTGAGGAGCAAGGTAGTAGCGGCTGACAAGTGCGTAGCCGCCGAATAAGACACCGCAGAAGAAGAAATCACCAGCGAGTGTATTCCAGAAGAATGGAATGCCGGCACCGTAAGCGGCCAGCAGGCCTGTCATATCTTTGGTATACATTGGGTTGGCGACCCAGGAGCCGAAGTTGGTCACGAGGAAAAAGATGACGGAAGCAGCGATGCTGGTGCTAATCACGGAGGTGACTTTAACGTTGTTGCGTAGCCAGAAACCAAGGAGAATGATCAGGGCAAAGGCGCCATAAGTGAAGGCGCTGAACTGCCAAACGAAGCTGTTGTAGTAGCCACCATAGATCACATTATTGATGACGAGGTCGCTGAGGTAAAGTGCCAGGAACGGAACGGCAAAGGCCAGCCATTTTTGACGAAATTGTGCCGCACCAAACAAAGCCATGGCTCCAACGGCAGTGAAATTAGGCCAGTGTGGGATAAGTCTGGAGAAGGCCGCCAATAAAATCATGACGCTGATTAGGATGAGTGGTAAGTTCCGTGATTGGTCCATAAATTCTATTCTCTTGGTTTCTGCCGGCAAAGTTAAGGATTTCTCAACTACCTGTAGCGTGGAGCAAAGCTGTTTTTCCTTGCTTGAAAAGCCTTACATTTGCACTCGCCTTTTGGCGGGATAGATAACTTACTTTTACAACTTTCTACAACATACGCGAATGAAGCGGGGTTTTCTCGGGAGTATAGCAACTCTAATCTTCGGCCTGATCATCTGCTTAGGTCTTTCCTGTAACGGAACACAAACCACGGGTGATGGTAGCTCAGCGCAAGCGGGTTTTACGGATCTTAATGCACTGAATTTGATTACCCATCGCTATGTCGTTCAAGATCAGCCGATCTTTCAAGACTTTGAAGGCCAGGCCCAAAAGAAAGTTGAACTGGCAGTGATGAATGGCGATCAGATGGTGGCCGCTGCCGAAGCAGGTAATTTGACTGGCGGAGACCTCGTCATCGTCGATAACTTTTAC
>SPJK01057569.1_pt1 | contig 16658 bp, 15 predicted proteins | sample 3741771 | NCBI WGS metagenome assembly SPJK01 (sample SAMN10925997, study PRJNA522277) | cold seep metagenome | isolation source: Elba SIP-enriched marine methane seep metagenome, extraction at timepoint T2 | place: Italy: coast of Elba, Mediterranean Sea
CCGACGACTGGGAGCGGCGCGGCCTTGGCAGCGTTCGACCCGCTGAGCATGAGCCACCAGAATAGCGCGCCAATAATGACAATCAACGCGCCGCCAATCCGAATCGACCATTTCAACATGCCGGGAACTCCTTTTGTAAAAATTCTACGCCGATGATAAACAATGATCAAATTGTTTATTCGTCATTCTCACAAAGAGATGATGTCATCCGGGGTGATTATGGTTTGCCCTGCGCGAAGTCCTGAATAGGGTCACTTGATCCCGAATTGGAGTCCACATGCAGCGCCGCGTCAAATCATTTCACGCCCTTTCTCTGGCGGGATCCTGTCTATTGCTGCCTGCGCCCTTCGCGGCCCACGCCCAGGACGCAGCCCCTGCGCCAACCGATCAGGCGGAGCCCGAACCGGGCGCAGAAGCAGAAGAAGCCCCGGAGACGGTTTTAGCGGCGGTCGGCTTGCTGGAATTGATCGCTTCGATCGATGAAGACGCCGTCCTGACCGGCAATGGTGCAAATTTCAGCGTTGATGGCACGCCGGTCACGCTGGTTTTTGACGTGAACGCAGATCGCATGCGCCTGTTCTCGCAGGTCACACCAAGCGACGCGCTGTCCGGAGCGCAACTGCGCCGACTGATGCAAGCCAATTTTGATACCGCGCTCGACGCCCGCTATGCGATCGCCGGGGGGCAGGTTTGGTCGACCTATATGCATCCATTGGTTTCCTTGACCCAGGATGATTCTGTCTCGGCCATCGCGCAGACGGTGACGCTGGTGCGAACCTACGGGACGACATTCTCTTCCGGCGCGATGAGTTTCGGCGCCGGCGACTCGAATGCGGAAATCCAGAAACTGCTGGAAGCGATTATCGGCGACGAGACCGACATTCAGCCAGATCCAGGCGAGGGCTGACAAACCGGGCGTAGCGCGTTAGCCCTGCTGGTCATGATCAGACACATTGTCCTGCCCGCTGTGGCCCTCATCGCTGGCGCCTGTGCGGCGTCGCTTGCTCAATCCCTGCCAAATGAAACGAACGCCATGGTCGACCAGAAACCGCTGACAATCGAACGCCTGTTTGCAAGTCCGAGCCTGTCCGGCCCGACGCCGAACGGGGTCAAATACAGTCCCGACGGTCAGCGGGTCACTTTCCTGAAAGCGCGCGACGATGAAGGCGATCGCTATGATCTCTGGCAATTCGATGTGACCACGGGCGAACAGAGCCTGCTGGTCGATTCCCGGCTGCTCGAACCGGACGAGGTGGAGCTTTCCGAAGAAGAAAAGGCGCTGCGCGAACGCAAACGCATCGCCGGACGCAAAGGCATAGTCAGCTATGACTGGGGAACGGCCGACACGATCCTCGTGCCGCTTGGCGGGGATTTGCATCTTGTGACTCTCACGGGAAACACCACCGAGGCCCGCCAGCTCACTGACACAGATGCCTTCGAATATGACGCCAAAGTCTCGCCGGGCGGCACCTATGTCAGCTTTATCCGCGACGGCGCGGTCTTCGCAATCGATCTGGAGACCGGCAACGAGACCCGCCTGACGCCGGAAGCCGACCTGGACAATGCGATCGCGTACGGCGTCGCCGAGTTTGTCGCGCAAGAAGAGATGGACCGCTATACGGGGTATTGGTGGAGCCCGGACGATCGCTATCTCGCCTATACCAAAGTCGATGAGAGTACGGTCGATGTGATCCCGCGCTTCGACATCGCTGCGGAAGACGTGACGGTGATCAATCAACGCTATCCGCGCGCCGGGCGTCCGAATGCGATCGTCGACCTGGTTGTCCGGGACATGGCCTCTGGTGAGGTCACCGATATCACCTGGCGCCGCGACGATTGGGGCGAGGCGACAGATCAATATCTGGCGCGGGTAAACTGGTCTGACGACACGCTCTTTGTTCAGCGGGTCGATCGCAAACAGAGGACCATTGAAGAAGCGAAGTTCAACATTGGTACACGCTTCCCGGAGTCCGGGCGTCCAATGTTGCTGCTCTCAGACGGCCGCGCCTGGCGCGCAGAAGTTCAGGAAAACTTCGCCAATCTCACAAATGATCGCAGTCAACGCGGCGACGATGTCATCTATTCTTCCGAAGAAAGCGGATATCGGCATCTCTATCAGTCGACCTTTGAGGGGCGGGCATCGACGGAGTTGAACAAGCGCCAGGTCACGGAAGGCGACTGGAGCGTGGATGGCTTGCAATATGTTTCGCAGGACCGCTCTTACATGTTCTTCACGGGGCGTATGGATTCACCGCTGGAGCGGCATCTTTACCGGCACAGCCTGGGGGAAGAAGGCGAGGCATACGATCCTGTGCTGATGACCGAACGCGGCCGATCCTGGTCGATCACGATGGCGCCAGACGGCCAGTCATTCGTTGGCACATCATCGTCGCCGACACAGCCACCGCGGACCGGTCTATACCGTTCGGATGATGGCGCGTTGATCACCTGGATCGAGGAAAACAAGCTGGGTGAAACGCATCCATACGCGCCTTATCTCGCGGACCACACGGTCCCGGAGTATGGCACCCTGACCGCGGATGACGGCCAGACTTTGCACTATTCAATCCAGCTGCCGCCGGATTTTGATGCCAGTAAATCTTATCCCGCTCTGGTCGAGATTTATGGCGGCCCGCACGCGCAGACCGTTAATCGCAATTGGGAACGCCTGTCGGATCAGTTCTATTCGCGCCAAGGCTATGTCGTCTTCCGCATCGACAATCGCGGCATGGCCCATCGTGGCAAGCAGTTCGAAGATGTCATCTATCGCCAGATGGGTATCCCGGAAGTGCGCGATGTGCTGGTCGGCGTCGACTGGCTGAAATCGCAACCGTTTGTCGATGGCGACCGGGTTGGTATTCAGGGCTGGTCCTATGGCGGATACATGACGCTGATGACGATCCTGCAAGCGCCGGAAGGCACGTTCGCTGCCGCCGTCGCTGGCGCGCCGGTCACCGACTGGTCACTGTACGACACATTCTACACAGAGCGCTATATGGACACGCCGCAGGACAATGCCGACGGGTATGAAAAGTCATCGGTCTTTTACCATCTGGACAGGTTCGAAACCGCGCTGCCAAACCTGATGCTGATCCACGGCATGGCGGACGATAATGTCACCTTCGACAATACAACGCGCCTGATGGCGGAGCTGCAGCAACGCGGCCTTGTGTTTGATCTCATGACCTATCCGGGCCAGCGCCACGGCATTCGCGGAGAGAAACTCGGCACACATTTGATGCGCTCGCGCATGGCCTTCCTGGAGCGGCATTTGAAATGATAATTGGCTGAACACCGATTGTCCCGGGCTTGACCCGGGATCTCTGGCAATCCTGGGCAGGGCTCGCGCATCCAGATCCCGGCATTCGCCGGGACGGTCGGTGCGTTTCATGATCAAACCCTGGAAAATTCTTGAGAGCCGGCAAACGTTTCGGGACCAGTTTCTCGGCGTACGGACCGATCGCTGTGTCCGCGAGGATGGCCACATCATTCCGACTTATCATGTCATCGAGCAGACCCCCTGGGTCACAGTTTTCCCGATCACGGATGCCGGCAATATCGTTCTAATCCGAGAATATCGCCACGCCGCGCAAAAGATGCTGACGGCGGTGCCCGGCGGCGTGTCTGATCCCGGCGAAAGCGACTGGGAGGCGGTCGGGCGCCGCGAGCTTGCCGAGGAAACGGGGTACGAAGCGCGGGACATGCACCCTATCGGGACCTGCTATCCAAACCCGGCCGTCCAGGACAATGAGCTTCACCTTTTTCTCGCGCTGGGTTGCACCCCCACTGCAACGCAACAACTCGATCCGAACGAAGAGATCGAGGTATTTGAGCGGCCATACCAGGACTTCCTCGCTTATGAAAAGCAGGACGTGCAACATGCCTTGCATGCCGCCGGGCTGTTCTATCTCGAGCGCTACTTCGACAAACACCCGGAGCTGCGCCCTGACGCGTCGTGAAGCTTGCCAATTACTCTGCAGGCACGACAAATGCCGGCACCTGATCAGGAGAGTTTGCCATGCCCGCCTTCCAACCGACCGCCGACCAGTTCCGTGCTTTTCGCGATGACCCCCATGAGGGTCCGGTCAGCCAGGTCAATCTGCTAAAGTTCCGTGTCAAAGCGACCTATGCTGACGGCGATCCCGAATATGGCGAAGATTGTTCCGGCGAGATCGCTTATGTCCGCTACTCCGAAGCCTTTTCGAAGGCCGCTGCAGAGGTCGGTGGCACCACCAGCCTGCTCGCCACAACCGAGCGCTATTTTATCGGCGGCGGCGATTGGGACGGCGTACTGGTCAACTCATTTCCATCACGCCAGGCCTTTATCGCTACGCTCAATCATCCTGAATACAAGTCCATGTCGCGGCATCGTGAAGCCGGATTGCTGTGTCAGGAATTGATCGTTACCCGGCCTTTGTGGTTACACGGTAAAGCGCAATAGACACGAATTTGCAGGGACTTCATCGATGAAACGTCTTCTCATTATCCTCGCCGTGCTCGCGGCGCTCGCAGCGACGGCCTATTATGGCCTGATCTGGATGATCACCAAGCCAGCACCGCCGCTTCAGGACGGCCCTGTGATTGAGCTGGCGCAGGGCCAGATCCAATCCGGCGTGGATCGCGACAATCCCGAAATCCTGCAAGTCAACGGCATCCCGTTCGCGGCCCCGCCCGTCGGCGAAATGCGCTGGCGCGCCCCGCAACCGGCACTCGGTTGGACCGGCGTTCGCGATGGCACCGTGTTCGGCGCCGAGTGTTTTCAGGCGCGCAGCGGCAGCAGCGAGTTCCTCAATGATCTCCTGAATGGCATGGGCCTGAATGCCGTGCAGCGTCACCTCGCCTCGGTCGCCCTGCAAAGCGGACCACCGCCGGTTGAGAGCGAGGACTGCCTGTTCCTGAATGTCCGCAGCGCCAATGTCGGCGGCGATAACCTGCAGCCGGTGATGGTCTGGATCCATGGCGGCAGTCACCAAACCGGCGCCGGATCGCAGAGCATCTATCAGGCCAACCAACTGGTCGAAAACGGCGTGGTCCTGGTGACCATCAATTACCGGCTCGGTGTGTTTGGCTATATTGCGCATCCGGCGCTCAGCGCTGACGATCCGCGCGGGGTTTCGGGCAATTACGGATTGCTCGACCAGGTCGCATCGCTGGCCTGGATTCGCGACAATATTGCAGCCTTTGGCGGCGACCCGGATAATGTCACCATCTTTGGCGAGAGCGCCGGCGCGCAATCGGTGACAGAGATCATGTCGACACCGCTAAGCAACGGTCTGTTCCACAAAGCCATCCTGCAAAGCGGCGCTTCGAGCTACAATGCCAATGGCCTGACCACTGCGATTGATGATCGCTTGACCATGCATGAAGCGGGTCTGGAATTCTTCGACACATTGGCCGGTGACGACGCCAGTGCGGCTGAGCTGCGGGCGATACCGGCGGCCGACATTATCGCCGAAATCCCGAACAAGATGCACCTTGGCGGCTATGCCCTGCCAACCGTTGACGGCGTCGTCATCCCGAAACTGATGGGCGAAGCGATTGGCGATGGGAGCATTCACAATATCCCGATCCTGGCCGGCTACAATGCCGATGAAGCGACGCTGTTTTATCCCGGCATTCAGAGGCCGACCGTCCTCGTGCCGGACTTCCCGGACCCGCTTGATGCGCGCCTGGAAACGCTGGAAGAGATCTACGGTGCCAGTGATGCCGCAACCCTGATCGAGCTCTATGGGCTGGACGATCCGGGGACCTACCAGAACGCCGAAACAGATATGCTCGGCGACGACCTGTTTGGCGTTCACATGCGCTACCTCGCGGCCTCGAACACTGCGCAGGGTGCGCCAAGCTATCTCTACCATTTCACGCGCGTCCCACCCTCAAAGTCGCAGACAATCGGGGCGTTTCACGCGGCCGAAATCTTCTTCGTCTTTGGCAGCCACAGCCCGCTATCCGGCCTCACCGATGAAGACATAGCGCTGACCGAGGCGATGGGCGCCTATTGGACGAATTTCGCCAGGACCGGTAATCCGAACGGAGCAGGCCTGCCGCTCTGGCCGCGTTACTCTGCCGACACCGATCAATGGATGACCTTCAACCCGTCCATCGAAGTCGCGCGCGGCGTCCGCGCTGAAAAACTTGATGTCATGGAACGGGCGATGGTCGCGAGGATCGACGCGGCGATCCCGATCATCACACCGCGCCCGGAAGCAGAGTTAATGGCCGCGTCAGGCGGTCAGCAGACCGCTGCAGATAGCCTCGAGCCCTGATCGGTCAACCTCGTCAAAGGCGTCGGCTTGCTCGCTGTCGACATCGAGGATGGCCGCCAACGTTCCGGCGGCATCAAAAACCGGCACAACGATTTCCGAATTGGTTCGGCTGTCGCAGGCTATGTGACCTGGAAACGCATGCACATCCGGCACGATCAGGCTTGCTTCCTGTTCTGCGCAGGCACCGCAAACACCTTTTCCGAACGGAATACGCAGACATCCGAGCGTGCCCTGATAAGGGCCCACCACCAGCTCTCTCGGCTTGAGCGGGTCAACAATGTAAAACCCGGTCCAGAAAAAGCGCGGCGAAAACGCCTCGGAGAGAAGGCAAGCGGCGCTCGCATAACGGGCTGGAACATAGGTCTCCCCGGAAACCACCGCATCGATCTCAGCCTTGAGCTCGAGATATTGCCTCGCTCGATCCATCGATCCGCCTTTCTTTCGCCCAGCGCTGCATATCGGATACGAATGTGCATTGCACAAGATAGGAATAGACGTGAGCAAAAGGCTCTGAAATAGTTTGCGGGGGAATGGAGGGATTTGCGTGAGTGCAGCGAGTATTTTCAAGAGCATCGTATTCATGCTCCTGGCGTCCGCGTGTCTCGGTCTGCAGGCCGCCGCGCAACCCTCTCACACCGAAGCTCAACCCGAATTTGATTTCCAGGACCTGGATCCTGATATTGCACGCGTCGACGATGCCCGGCTTGAGCAAGTTATGGCGACTTACCAAGCCGACGAGACGCTGCAACGCGACCGACCGGAATGGGAGCCTGAGGTCCAGGCCTTTGAGCCGCGACGCGACCGGTCCGGTTCAAATCCGATTCTCGATGCAATTGCGGCCTTCTTCGAAGCGATTGGATCGGCGCTCGGCTACGTACTCGTAATCATTGTCGCCTTGGCCATTCTTGCCGGGCTTTACATGGTTTTCGGTGAAGCCATCACGCTGCGCGCACGCCAGAAACACAAACCCGCCGAGCCTGACATCTCCACCATACCCGACCTTCGTCCCGAACAAGCGCGGGCGCATGCCCTGCTTGAGGACGCTGACGCGCTGGCCGCGCAGGGACGATTTGCCGAGGCGGTGCACCTGCTCCTGTTCCGCTCAATTGACGAGATTCAGGAGAAACGCTCTGGCGTGATCGGCCGATCACTGACTTCTCGCGAGATTGGCGCACTCGGTGTCCTGCCAGACAGCGTGCGGGCCGCGCTGTCGCCGATCATTCGGATTGTTGAGCGCAGTTTCTTCGGCGGCCGGGATGTCGACGAAAGCGGCTGGAGTGAAGCCCGGGCATCCTATGAAAGCTTTGCCTTTGGAGGCGCCTGGGCATGAGCGAGCGCTTGCCTCAGACCAGCAACCCGTTCTCCGCATTGACGTCGGCGATCATGATCGGTGTCGGCCTGCTGGTTTTTGTCGCCATCTTCGCACTGCTCGCCTGGTCGCCGGACCTGGCCAGCAAAAACCGCGCAGGCCAGCATCCCTATTCCAATTCCGCGCTGGGTTATGGGGGCCTGGTCAAGCTGTTGGAAGCCGACGGCCAGACTGTGACAGTCTCGCGGCTGGCAAGTTCGCTCGATTATTCCGACGGATTGCTGATCCTGACGCTGCCGCGCTTTGGGCTCAACCGGGCGCCCGAGTTCGATCTCGAATCAGTTTCAGAGCCGGCGCTCTATGTCTTGCCGAAATGGTCGGGCTATAGCGATCGGGAAAAACCGAGCTGGCAGAAGGACACCGATTTGCTGGACACCCGACGGGTCGCCGAGATCGCTCAGGTCTTTGACTCCGACATCAGCGTCTGGCACCTGCGAAACCCCGGCCGCGTGCGCACGCCGTTCGGGACACAAAAACCAAACTTTGAACACAAGATGCAAGTCCTCGAGACGGACAGCCTGGAATCAGTGATCCGAACGCCGGGCGGGACGTTGCTGGCAAAGATGCCGGGCCGTGATGTCTACATTCTAAGTGACCCGGACCTGGTCAACACGTTTGGTCTGGCCCGGCCGGAAAATGCCCGCATGGCGCTCGGCCTGCTCGACTGGTTGAGATATTTCCCCGAACAACCGGTCACATTCGACGCGACCATTCACGGATTTGAGCGCTCGGAAAGCCTGCTGCGGGCGATATTCGACGTTCCCTTCCTCGGCGCAACGCTGGTCGCATTCGCAACTGTTTTGCTGATCACCTGGGGCGCATTCATTCGATTTGGACCGCCGACGCCGGAAGATCGCGTCATGGCGTTCGGCAAAAAAGCCCTGGCCGAAAGCTCAGCTGGCCTGGTCTCCATGGCGCGCCGCGAAAGCCAGATGGCGCCGGGATACGGGCAAACCATTCAGCGCGATATGACGAAAAAGCTGGGGCTGCCGCCCTACACATCTCCGGAAGATTTTGCTCAGACAGCCGACCGGATCGCCAAGCAAAAGAACCTGTCCAGCAATTGGAGTGAGCAAAACAAAATGCTCGAACGGCCGGCTGCCGGGCGCAATGATTTACGAGACAAGGCCCTCGCCCTCTGGCGCTGGCGCAAGGAGATGAGTGATGGAAATTGATGCGATCAAACAGCTCGCCGATGAGATCAGGGGCGAAGTTGGCAAAGCCGTCATTGGCCAGGCCGACACGGTCGATTTAATGCTGACCGCGCTTTTTTCAGGCGGCCATATCCTGCTCGAAGGACCGCCCGGAACCGCCAAGACCTTGCTCACGCAATGTTTCGCAGAGGCGATCAAGCTCGACTTTGGGCGCATTCAATTCACGCCGGATTTGATGCCAGGCGATGTGCTCGGCACCAATCTGTTCAATTTTTCGACCAGCGAGTTCAATCTGACCAAGGGGCCGATCTTCACCGACATTCTTCTGGCCGATGAGATCAACCGTACCCCACCAAAAACGCAGGCTGCTTTGCTGGAGGCCATGCAAGAACGCAGAGTTACGATCGATGGCGAAACGCACAATCTGAATGATCGCTTCACGGTCATCGCGACACAGAACCCGATCGAACAACAAGGCACTTACCCCCTGCCGGAGGCGCAATTGGACCGGTTCCTGTTTAAACACGTGCTGGCCTATCCAAGCCGCGATGAAGAACTCGCCATCGTCGCAGGTCATGGCAACCGAACAGGCATGAAAACAGCCAACGCATTCGGCGTGAACGCCGTCGTCACAGCTGAAACGCTCGCGGATGCGGTCGGCTCCGTGGCGAAGGTCCGGGTCCAGGAAGACGTCGTGCAATACATTGTCGACATTGTCCGCGCGACCCGAGAGACCCCTGCCCTGACCCATGGCGCAAGCCCGCGCGCCGCCGCAGCCATCGCGGCCGCCACGCGCGCCAAGGCGGCCCTTGACGGCCGCGATTATGTCGTGCCGGATGATGTCAAATCGCTCTCGCTTCCAGCCCTTCGCCACCGTGTCATCCTGTCACCTGCCGCCGAAATTGAAGGACGAACGACCGACGACACCCTGGCGGAAATCATCGAACAAACAGCGGCGCCGCGCTAAGGGGCCCGCGACGTGATCGCCCCCACCCTCCGCGCCATCTGGCTGATGTTGCTGGGCCTGCCGGTCCTGATGCTGATTGCTGTGTTCGCGCCCGCCTTCTGGGTGATTTCCGGTGGTTGGATCGCGATCATCTTTGGCGCCATACTGGTCGACATCACCCTGGCACCAAGACGCACTGCGATGCGCGTGGACGTGGATGCGCCGCCAGTGCTGTACATGAACAGCGAAGACGCGGTCGCGATCACGCTGACCGCGGCGTCCGGGCCCTTGCCCATGCGGGTCAATGCGCTGCTCGAGACCAATGATTATATCACCCCGCCAAACGCGACCATCCTGAAAGGCTGGGCGGACCGCAGTCATACGTTCACGCGGCAGCTGCGCCCCGTCCGGCGCGGCAATGGTCAGTTGCGCCGGCTATGGCTCGATTGGACCGGACCGCTCGGTCTAGTGCGTGTCAAACGCGTCGAGCCGCTGGACCTCGATATCCCGGTCACGCCGAATACGCGATGGGTCCAGGAAGAAGCCGTGCGCCTCTACACCCGCGACGCAGACTTCGGCATCAAGATGCAATTGGAGCGCGGCGACGGGTCCGAGTTTGATGCCCTTCGCGAGTTTTCCACCGGCATGGATCGCCGCGCCATCGACTGGAAGCATTCGGCGCGGCACAGGCAATTGCTGGCCAAGGAATTCCGCACCGAACGCAATCACAATATAGTCTTCGCGTTTGATACCGGACGTTTGATGTGCGAGCCGCTGGGCGGTGTTCCCAAGATTGATCGAGCGATCAATGCGGCGCTGTTGCTGGCCTATGTTTCGCTGCGCTCCGGCGACAAGACCGCCTTGTTCGGCTTTGATGCGCAACCGACGGTGACCAGCAATGTCCTGAGCGGGGTCGGCGCCTTCCCGCATATGCAGCAGCTCGCATCGAGGCTCGATTATTCAGTTGAAGAAGCCAATTACACGCTCGCCCTGACCTCACTTGCATCGCGCCTGGAGCGCCGCAGTCTGATCGTGCTGTTCACCGATTTTGTCGACACGATCTCAGCTGAGCTGATGCTGGAAAACGTGAAACGCCTAATGGACCGCCATTTGATCATCTTTGCCTGTTTCGAAGATCAACAGCTGGCCGAAATGATCGATGCCGAACCGGTCACTGCGGATCTGGTCTCGCGCGCAGTGATCGCTGACGGATTGCTGAAGGAACGCGAGCTGGTCCTGCGCAAACTGGAACATCTCGGCGTGCAAGTCGTCGAAACCCGGCCCGAGCGATTTAGCGCCGATCTCGTATCGCGTTATCTCGACATCAAGCGGAGGGAGATGCTGTGAGCGACCGCGTGATGAAATCCTACCGGTTCCGTGAAGAACGTGAAGCGGATTGGAAACAGCTTGAGCAAATCATCCAACGCGCAGAATCGCGCGGGGTAGGGGGGCTTTCAGATCAGGACATGGAACGCTTGCCTGGCCTCTACCGTCAGGCCGTTTCATCGCTTTCTGTTGCCCGCACAATCTCGCTCGACCAGAACGTTGTCGCTTATCTGGAAACCCTGTGTGCGCGCGCTTATTTCTTCGTCTACGGGACGCGCTCCCGAATGAGCGAGCGCGTTGCTCAGTTCTTTGCGCGCGATTGGGCGGCAGCTGTCAGTGCAGCGAAAGGGTCGACCTTGCTGGCTTTCCTTTGCCTGTTTGGCGGCGCGTTGCTCGCCTTTTTCCTGACGCTTAATGACAATGAATGGTATTGGACGTTTCATGGCGGCTGGGATTCGCGCAATCCCAATGCCACTTATGACGAGCTACGCGCAACGCTGTACGAGACCGATCGGGACATTATCGATATGCTCGGCGCTTTCGCCGCGCAGCTGTTTTCGCACAATAGTGGAATTGCAATCTTCGCGTTCGCGCTGGGCTTCGCGTTCGGCGTGCCGACCGCAGTTTTGCTGATCTATAATGGCGTGTATCTGGGCAGTTTCTTTGCCGTATTCTGGCAGAAGGGCCTCGCTTATGAGCTGACCGGCTGGCTGTTCATTCACGGCGTGACGGAGCTGTTTGCGGTTATTCTGGCCGGCGCTGCAGGCTTCATGATTGGCGGTGCCGTCGCATTCCCGGCGCGAAAGACCAGGATGCAATCCATGCGAGAGGCCGGAGAGAAAGCCGCGATGGTGATCATCGGCGCCGTGATCATGCTGTTCCTCGCCGCCTTGCTGGAAGGGTTTGGACGCCAGCTGATCACCAGCGACATTGTCCGCTACACCATTGCCGGCACCAGCCTGGTGCTCTGGCTGGCTTATTTCTACCTGCCGCGCCAGGATACGGGGAACAGACGTGACTGACGCCGCCGTCTCGCCGCCAAATGCCGTTCAGGAAGGCAAACGCCGTCGCGCTCGGATGCGTGCCCGCAAGGTAGAAGCGAAGCGCGTGCGAACGCTTGTGACCCCCGAAGGCGCTGCTCTGAACCTGAAAATCTCGACATTTGGCGAACGGTTCGGCGCGTTCATTCTCGATGTGGCGCTGCAATTCATCATCATGTTCGCAATCATCTTCGCGATTGCATCGATCGCTGGCGCATTTGATTTTCGCGGGTGGCAGATTGCCTGGGCTGTGGCGCAGGTGCTGATCTTTTTCGTTCGGAATTTCTATTTCATCTATTTCGAAATTGGCCGCAAAGCAGCGACACCCGGCAAGCGCGCCCTCGGCTTGCGGGTCGCCGATCGCAAAGGTGGTCGCTTGACCGCGAACGCCGTGATTGCTCGAAATTTCCTGCGCGAGCTGGAATTTTTCCTGCCCCTTTCGATCCTGTTCAGCTTCGGCGCGGAAGGCGTTTCAGGCTGGATCAACTGGTTATTGCTCATCTGGTGCGGCCTGTTCGTATTGTTTCCGCTGTTCAACAAAGACAAGTTACGGATTGGCGATCTGGTCGCCGGAACCATGGTCATTCACGCACCGAAAGTGCAGCTGCTCGACGATATTGCATCGGTTGCTCCGATTGCGGACTCTGGCGGAACGATCGTGTTCAGTTCGGCTCAGCTGGATATTTACGGCATTCACGAGCTGCACGTCCTGGAAGATGTGCTGCGGCAATCGACGCCAGAGATTAAGCGCAATGTCGCCAATCGGATCGCGACCAAAATTGGCTATACGCCCCAATCCGGCGAAACCGACGTGGTTTTTCTGGAAGCGTTTTATGCCGGTCTGCGTCGCCATCTCGAGCAGCGCATGCTGTTTGGGGAGCGCAAAGAAGACAAATATGATCAGCGCTAGCCAAGCTGCACTGGCATAACTATTGCTCAGTTTAGAGCGAAACATCATTGAATGATCAGAATAAGCGTTTGAAACGGCGGGCATTATGCATCTCACCCCTAGAGTCCTTGTCAGCGGCGGCGCTGGTTTTATCGGCAGCCATTTGTGCGATCGCCTGATCGAAAAGGGCTATGAAGTTCTTTGCGTAGACAATTTTTTCACCGGCGCGCGGGCAAATATTGTTCACCTGCTCGACTCCAAATCGTTTGAAATGATGCGCCACGATGTGACCTTCCCGCTCTTCGTCGAGGTCGATCAGATCTACAATATGGCCTGCCCTGCAAGTCCGATCCATTACCAGTTTGATCCGGTCCAGACGACCAAGACGTCGGTTCATGGCGCGATCAATATGCTCGGCCTCGCCAAGCGTACGAAAGCCAAGATCCTGCAAGCCTCAACTTCTGAGGTTTATGGCGACCCTAGCGTGCATCCGCAGGAAGAAAGCTATTGGGGCAACGTCAACCCGATCGGCCCGCGCTCTTGCTATGATGAAGGCAAACGCTGCGCCGAGACGCTGTTTTTCGATTATTATCGCCAGCACCAGCTGGGCATCAAGGTCGCTCGGATCTTCAATACTTACGGCCCGCGCATGCATCCTAATGATGGCCGCGTCGTGTCGAATTTCATCGTACAGGCGTTGCAGGGTGAGGACATCACGCTGTATGGCGATGGCCAGCAGACTCGCAGTTTCTGCTATGTCGATGACCTGGTCGACGGTCTGATCCGCCTGATGGAAAGTCCCGACAGTGTCACCGGTCCGATCAATCTCGGCAATCCGGGAGAGTTCACGATCAAGGAGCTTGCCGAGAACGTCATCGATCTCACCGGATCGAAGTCAAAGATGGTCAATAAGCCACTGCCGCAAGATGATCCGCGCCAGCGTCAGCCTGACATCACCCGTGCCAAGACCCAGTTGGATTGGGAGCCGTCAGTCGTCTTGCGCGATGGGCTGGTCAAGACCATCGCTTATTTTGATGAACTATTGAAAAGCCAGGCTTAGGCCCATCGGTCCGCCGTCACGGTGACGGCATGATCACTGTCCTTTTTGACGACCAGATCGGCATGCGCACGCAAAGGCAGGATGTGGTTTTCGAGATTTGGCAAATTGATCCCGGCCCATACCGTTTTCGCGAACACGATGAGTTCTGATTCCGACATATGCCGAAATTGCGCATAAAAGCTGCTCGGGTCATGCTCGGCGGCGTGCCAGAACCGTAAAAACCGCTCCAGGAACCAGCTTTCAATATGCTCCATCTCAGCATCGAGATAGATCAGCAGATCAGGCTCGTGGGGCAGGGCGGCTTGCGCCTCTCGCGGCTGAAACCCTAGCCCTTCAAGGATCAGAACATCCGGATCGTCCACTGTCCGCGTCAGCGCCGGATCTGGGTCGAACGTAATATGACTATAGCCCGGAAAATCCGTTGGGCCTGAGCGGACCGAACGGATCGCCGCCTGCATCGCGGCGCGGTCATAGGTTTCGGGAAAACCCTTGCGCTGGAACAAGCCTTGTTCACGCAAATAATCTGTCGGGAACAAAAACCCATCGGTCGAAACCGTGTCGACGGTCAGTTGCGGCTCCAGAGTCGCTTCGAGATGGTGCGCAAGCGTGCTCTTGCCCGACGCCACCGAGCCGGTCAGCGCGACCACCAGATCCTCGCGCTCACTTTTGATCTCGAGCACACGCTCGGCGACCGCTTCGATGCCAACCGTCATCGGATAATCTGATGGGCTCAACTCTGCCTCCTGATGGCGAACCAGGTCATCTAAGCAGAGCGATCAGTCTGTGCCAAGAAAACGCTCGAGCTGGCTCATGAAGTCTTCAAACTGGTCATGATGCAACCAATGCCCGGCCTTCTCGATGAGGCTGACGGCGGCGTTCTGGAAGGGCTCCGCGCGTCCGTCCTCAGCCGGATTTGAAGCCCAGCTATCGGCGCCATAAACCAGCCAGGTCGGGCACGTGATCTGGGTCCAGAGATAGACGAAATCCTCATGCGAAATATCAGATGGCGAGCGCCCCATGCCGGCCGGATCATAAGCCCAGCTGACCGTGCCATCGGCATGGGTTTTCACGCCGGTCTCGGTCAGATGATGGATAAGGTGGTCGGGCAAGTGCGTGAACGCCGCTTTCATTCGCGCTTTGGCGACGTCGAGATTTTCCATCACCCGCGCCTCACGCCCGGACAATTGCCGCCTTTGCTCAGCCCAGTCGGTGAGGCGCTGCGTAATCGGATGCGCTTTTCGTTCTGCCATCATTTTCGGCGATGGTCCGAGACCCTCAATCGCGATCAATTTCTCGATCTGATCCGGGTACAGACCGGCATAGCGGAGGGTAATATTCCCGCCGAGAGAATGCCCGAGCAGCGTGAACCGGCTGAGCCCGAGATGATCGACCAGGCTGGCAAGATCAAACACATGATCCATGACACCATAATCGCCATCGCTGACCCAGTCGCTTTGACCGTGGCCGCGCAGGTCATGGGCGATCACGCGATAGGATTTGCTGAGCCGGGCCGCGACGCGGTCCCAGCTGCGTTTCTGGTCGCGCCCGCCATGCACCAATAGCAAAGGCGGTGCAGCAGGGTCGCCCCACTCGGCATAGGCCAGGTTCAGGCGTTGGGACGGGAAGCGGTCAAGGCGTTTCGGAGCAGTCATGCCGGTTAGCTAGTGTGTCCGGCGCGCAATGGCGAGCCCTGCTGCCGGGGAAACCTTGCAAGTCGTGCCCGGGCTTGCCACATGGCCGCCTTCCTTCTTATGGAGAGCGGTATGACGCCGACCAATGTGCCTCTGGACGATTTTGTTGCGGGTTTCAGCCCGCAAGGACTGCCTGTACGCGGCCGAGTGATTCGGCTGTCGGAACAGAGCATTTCACCGATCCTGAAACGGCATGACTATCCTGACCATCTGGCTGAGATCCTCGGCGAGGCTGTCATGCTGTCCGCGCTGGTCGGATCTGGCATGAAATTCAAAGGTAAGGTTATGGCTCAGGCCGAAGGCGACGGGCCGGTTTCGATGCTGGTGGGTGAGTACACAAAGGCTGGCGGCCTGCGCGGGTATTCGCGTCACGAGCCAGAGCGCTGGGCCTGGCTCGATAAAGTCAACAAGGGCGACAAACCGCATATGCCGCAACTGTTCGGCGCCAGCGGACGTCTCGGCCTGATCATTGTCTATGAAAACACCGCGATGAAACCGTATCAGGGCATCGTGCCGCTGGACAAGGGATCTTTGGCCGAATGCGCGCAGGATTATTTTCGCCGTTCGGAGCAAGTTGATTCGTTGCTGCGCCTGGCTGTTCGCAAGGACGCGCATGGCGGCTGGCGTGCGGGCGGCATGATGATCCAGAAAATTGCCGGCGATGATGCGCGCGGCGATACCCATGAGGGCTGGCGCGAAGCGGAGGCCTTGTTTTCAACCCTTACCGAGGACGAGCTGATTGACCCGGCTCTGCCGGTCACCGATCTGGTCTATCGCCTGTTCCACGAGGGCGGCGTCGCGATGGACAGCGATGCGCAAGTGCTTGACGATGTCTGCACGTGCAGCCGCGACCGGCTGGTCGGAACGCTGCGCGGCATGGCCGATGAAAGCTTGCGCGACATGGTCGAACCCGACGG
>SPJK01099539.1_pt1 | contig 16657 bp, 22 predicted proteins | sample 3741771 | NCBI WGS metagenome assembly SPJK01 (sample SAMN10925997, study PRJNA522277) | cold seep metagenome | isolation source: Elba SIP-enriched marine methane seep metagenome, extraction at timepoint T2 | place: Italy: coast of Elba, Mediterranean Sea
CGCTTCACAATCTCTGCGCTGCCGCGTATATGGCCCGCTCTACCCGGCGTGCGGCCGTGGCGGAACTGGTAGACGCGCAGCGTTGAGGTCGCTGTGGGGCAACCCGTGGAGGTTCGAGTCCTCTCGGCCGCACCATTTTTTCTCGAATAAGAGCAAGCGTTTATCGCTCATCGCGCACTCGTTATAGCTGTGCCGTCGCTTTTTTTGCGCAGTACGGTTGAGCAAGGTCACCAAATCGAAGTAAAGGCGCTGACATACTCTTCCTGGCGGTGAGTGTTGAGCGACGGATAGTCGGATGTCTCAACCTGTTCTTCGCGAGACCTGAGTTCACTAATTCGCTGCGCCAGAAGAAGAGACATATATGCAAAACGCTCAGACCGGCATTCGCCGCAGGCCGTCCATATTCCGATTTGAAGTGGACCGACTGCCGGTTCTGGTGTTCGCACTATTGTTTGTTCTCGATCTTGCGGTGTTTGCGTTGGTATCGTCTTGGTCGTTGGTCATAGCCTGGGCAGTTTTGTCGGTACCATCGAAGGTCTGCATCGCCGCGTGGAACCATCACCACCAGCATGTTCCGTTCTTTCGTTCGGATATCTGCAATCGCCTGATCGAGGTCGTGTTTGGCCTGCAAACCGGGGCGGTCGCGAATGTGTGGGTGCTGCATCACAATTTTGGGCATCATGACCATTACATGGACCAGCAGAAGGACGAGGCCGCCTGGCGCGCCTCTGATGGCCGGGTCTATTCCGCCGATGAGTATACCTGGAAACTCGCCGTGACCGGTTATTATTGTGCGTTCAGGAATGGCGCGGCGCATTCTGGTATCCGCCGCACATTTGTCGCCATGACGCTCTTGCATGTGGCGCTGGTGGCGGCGCTGCTGGTGATAAATCCGTTCAACGCGGTGGCGATTTTCATCATTCCGATGCTGATCAGCTTCGTGATGACCTGTCGCCACACATATGATCATCACGCCGGCTGTTCAGAGGACGACGAATATGCAGCGTCGAACAATATCACCCATCGCTGGTATAATATCCTGACCGGTAATCTCGGCTATCACACCGCCCACCATTTGCGCCCCGGTCTGCATTGGTCGAAGCTTCCGGAGTTTCATGCGCGCATCGCCGACAAGATCCCTGCCCAGAATTATCGCGGTCCGGGACTGCCCATGTCGCTCTTGCCCGAATAGGCCCATCAGCGCGGGCAGGTGAATTCTGCCGAAGAATCGCCTAAACCGGCCGCATGTCGAAACTCTATTTCACCTTCAGCGCCATGAATGCCGGGAAATCGGCGATCCTGTTGCAGGCGGCTTACAATTATCGCGAGCGCGGCATGGAGGTCATGTTATGGACATCCGGTCATTATGGCGTCGCCGAGGACGCGACCATGGGCGAGATACAATCGCGCATTGGCTTGCAGGCAGACGCGCATCTTTATCGCGGCGAAACTGACCTGTTCGAGGCTATTCACGCGCAACACGATAAAACGCCGCTCAGCGCCATCTTCTTTGACGAGGCGCAATTTCTGACCAAAGACCAGGTCTGGCAGCTGGCCCGGATTGGCGACCAGCTCAAACTGCCAGTGTTGTGCTATGGCCTGCGCACCGATTTTCAGGGCGAATTGTTCGAAGGCTCAGCGACCTTGCTAGCCGTGGCGGACAGTCTGCGCGAAGCCCGCACGATCTGTCATTGCGGGAAGAAAGCGACGATGACGGCCCGGATGGATGAGGACGGCAATGCCCTCACGGAAGGCGCCCAGGTCAGCGTTGGCAAGGAAGTCTATGTCTCGCTCTGCCGCCAGCATTGGGAGCAAGCATTAGGGCGATAAGTCCGCAAACCATGCCCATTCCTGCCACAATGAGTCTTTACTCACATCTTGCTGGGCAGAGAACGGAGCATTCCATGTTGTCCCGAAAGAAGAGTGTCAGAAACAGCCTGATCTGTGGATTGATCGCGATTGCGACCTTTATCGGCATTGGCCTCGCCGCCAGCGCGCAGGAGGCGCCCGGCTCGGCAGAGATTGATTATGATGGCTTCATGGAGCTGAGCGGGGAAGTCTGGGAGCTGCGTGAAAACCGCCTCCTGACGCTTGAAGATTTCAACGCCATGGCTGCGGAACCGAACACAATCATCCTTGATGCCCGCAGCCGCTATGCCTTCGATATGGGGCACATTGCCGGCGCGGTGAACCTGCCATTCTCTGACTTCACGGACGAGAAGCTGGCCGAAGTGATCCCGAACAAGGACACGCGCGTGCTGATCTACTGCAACAACAATTTCACCGATGATGCCGAGCCCATTCCGCTGAAACGGATCTCGCTGGCGCTGAACATCCCGACCTTCATCAATCTCTATGGCTATGGTTATGAGAATATCTATGAGCTCGGCGTTCTGACCGAGACCAGCAACGCAAATGTGAACTGGGTCGCAGGCGAAATTCCCCTTTAATAGCCCCGTAAGGGCTTTTCCGAATGGTTTTAGCTCTGCTAATGCGTTCATTCGGCCTCTTGTACTCAGCGGTGAGATACTACAAATGCGCCGCTGAAGATGTGTCCTAAGGAGGCTGCCTTGTCTGCCACTGCTGAAGCGCCTGTGAAAAAAGTGAGCCCGAACGCACCAACCGAAGAGACGGTGCTGTCGGTGCATCACTATACAGACCGCCTGTTCAAATTCACGATCACGCGTCCGGCGAGCTTCCGCTTCCGCTCGGGCGAATTTATCATGATCGGCCTGATGGGCGACAATGGAAAGCCGCTGCTGCGCGCTTATTCTGTCGCCAGCCCGAACTGGGATGACACGCTGGAATTCTATTCGATCAAGGTGCCGGATGGCCCGTTGACCTCGAAGCTGCAAAAGATTCAGGTCGGCGACAAGGTGCTGCTCGGCAAGAAACCAGTGGGCACGCTGGTGCATGACGCGCTGGTGCCGGGCAAGCGCCTCTATTGCTTCTCGACCGGCACAGGCTTTGCGCCATTTGCGAGCATTCTGCGCGACCCGGAAACCTATGAGAAGTTCGACGAAGTGATCCTCACGCACACCTGCCGCGATGTTGCTGAACTCGCCTATTCTCGTGAGACGGTGGATACATTTCTGAACGATCCCGACATTGGTGAGCTCGGCCGCGGCAAGCTGCGCCTGTACCAGACCTGCACGCGCGAGGATTTCGAAAAGCAGGGTCGTGTCACCGATCTCATCCGCTCCGGCAAACTGTTCGAGGATCTGGACGTTCCGCGTCTCGACCCAGCCTCTGACCGGGCGATGATCTGCGGATCGATCGAGATGACCAAAGAGCTGAAAGGTCTGATGGAAGAGCATGGCCTGAAAGAAGGCTCCAATGCGGAACCAGCCGACTTCGTGATCGAACGGGCCTTTGTGGGGTAGCGATGAGCGTCGTCACGGTCCGCGACTATCGACCTGATGACGCGATCGCGTTTCGCGATCTCAATCTCGCCTGGGTCGAAGCCTTCTTCACCGTTGAAGCCGAAGACCGGGCTCAGCTCGAAGACCCGCAAACCCATATCCTGAATCCAGGCGGCGCCATTCTGATGGCTGAGCTGGATGGTGAGGCCGTCGGCACGGTCGGGCTGGTGCCCGGTCATGACGAAGGCACACTTGAACTCATCAAGATGTCGGCGCGCAGCGATGTGCAGGGCAAGGGCATTGGTCGCGCATTGATGGACGCGGCCATCGCCAAGGCTCGTGACATGGGCGCGTCTGCGATCTGGCTTGAAACCAATACCAAGCTGGCTGCGGCGCTGGCGCTGTACCGCAAGTCCGGGTTTCGGGAACTGTCAGGCGACGAACTCACCGCGACGCCTTACGATCGCTGCAACTGCCAGATGATCCTGGACCTATAAAAGGAAAAGCCCGGACGCGACGGCCCGGGCTCTTTTTTGATTGGTGTCGGTGTCGGGCTTATTTGCCGAACCCGTAGACCAGCGACACGCGGCTGATTGTGTCTGTGTCCTCAAAGCCCATCACCGGGTCAGTGTCATGGCGGACTTCGAATGAAACACGCGCGGACAAGGCATTGGTCAGTGATGCCGTGACCGCCGCGATATTGCCAATCTGGGTCGACGTTTCGGCATAGACGACAGAGGTGTCATTGGTGAAGCTGACATTCTCATTGAAAGCGTGTGCGAAGTTGGATTGGGCGGTCGCACCAAAGGATTCTTCGGTTGTCGCCGGGGTCAGAATGGTCGCTGGGACAGTCGTCGTGTCGAGCACCGCCTCGATCTCATCAATCTTCAGACCGGGGCCACCGCGCACCGTCCATTGGGTCACGTCGCCATTGAGGATTTCATAGCCGAGACCGCCGCCAATGAAGGCACGGGACTCAAAGCCGGAAAACTCGTCGCGCTCATATGTCAGCTGACCGAAGCCGAACAGGCGATCATTGATCTGGCGGTCGAGATTGGTGCCTAGGAAAATCCGATTCTTGGTTTCGAGGCCGTCGGTTTCGCCATAATCGGCAGCGGCCTGGAAACCGATCGTCCAGATGTTCATTTCACGCGCCACGTCGATGCCGAGACCGATATCGGTGGTTTCAGTGTTACCAGTGGTCGTCCCGGCGCTCAGCGAGCCTTCGCCACTCCAGCCATTGCTGGTCTCTTCGTCCTGCGCGTGGGCGGGCAGGGCGAGTGTCATTGCGCCGGCAAAAGCGGCGAGTTGCAGAAACTGGGAGAATTTCATTCTATGCTCCTATGGGGTTAAGCGCGCGCGACATGCCCCCTGAAACATGAATCTCCAATGAATTACCGCAGGTTTAGCTGCCGATCTGGCCGCGGTGTCGCAATTTTGCATCGGCGAGCACACAGGCCAGCATGGCCTCAGCGACGGGCACGGCACGGATGCCGACGCACGGGTCGTGGCGGCCTTTGGTGCGCACATCGACCTCTTCTCCGTCGCGCGTCACTGACTTGGTCTCGGTCAGGATGGACGAAGTGGGTTTGATCGCCACACGGACGACAATGTCCTGACCTGTCGAAAGGCCGCCCGCGACCCCGCCATTATTGTTCGACAGGAAGCGCACGCCATCATTTCCCATCCGCATCTCGTCGGCGTTCTGTTCGCCGGTAAACGCGGCGGCGTCGAAGCCCGCGCCGATTTCGACGCCTTTGGCTGCGTTAATGCTCATCATCGCGGCGCCAAGCTCGCTGTCGAGCTTGCCATAGATCGGCGCGCCCCATCCGGCTGGTAAACCAGAGGCCTGGACTTCAACCACCGCGCCGACGGAGGAGCCGGCTTTGCGGACGGTGTCGAGATAAGTCTCCCAGGTTTTTGCCATTTCGGCGTCCGGGCACCAGAACGGGTTGTCGCCCGTAATGTCCCAGTCCCAGGCCGTACGGTCTACTTTATGCTCACCGATCTGCACGACGGCGCCGCGGATTTCTATGTCTGCGCCAAGCACACGGCGCGCAACCGCGCCAGCGGCGACGCGCATGGCGGTTTCGCGGGCTGAGCTGCGACCGCCGCCGCGATAATCGCGCACGCCGTATTTCTGATCATAGGTGTAATCGGCATGACCCGGGCGATAGCGATCGCGAATCTCCGAGTAATCCTTGGAGCGCTGATCGACATTCTCGATCATCAGGCTGATCGGTGTTCCGGTCGTGACCGGACCATCGGTGCGATCATCTTCGAATACACCGGAGAGGATCTTCACCTGATCAGGCTCCTGGCGCTGCGTAACAAAACGGCTGGTGCCCGGGCGGCGCTGGTCGAGGAATTGCTGAATCCACGGTGCATCCAGGGGCAATCCGGGCGGGCAGCCATCGACAATGCAGCCGATTGCTGGCCCGTGGCTTTCGCCCCAACTTGTCACACGAAACAAATGACCAAATGTGTTATGCGACATGAGGGCCGACCCGTAGTTACTTTATGGCGGTGTCCTATATGCAAATACGAAGCCTGCCAAACCCCTAACCACCATAGCCGGAACCAGCCGATGACCGATGTGCCTGTCTCGATCCCCAGAAGCCCGAGTGCGGAAGACTATGCCGGGGAGGGCGATCGACCTCTGATTCCGGATGTCGATGAGCCATTTGCATTGCTGGACGCCTGGTTGCGCGACGCCAACGCGCACGAGCCCAATGACAGTTCCGCCATGTCTCTGGCGACGGTCGATTCGGATGGTCTGCCAGATGTCCGTATTGTCTTGCTGCGCGGCCTGTCCGCGGAAGACGGATTTCAGTTCTACACCAATTATGAAAGCGCCAAGGGCGTGCAATTGGCCGCGCACCCGAAAGCGGCTTTGTGTTTTCACTGGAAGAGCCTGCGACGACAGGTGCGCGTGCGCGGAACGATAGAAAAAGGCGCAACGGAGCAATCAGACGCCTATTTTCGCCTACGCACGCCGCAATCACGGATCGCAGCGATCGCGTCTGATCAATCTCGCCCGTTGGACGATCGTGAAATCTTCAATCAGCGTGTGGCTGAGATCAGCTCGATCTATGGCGACGATGATGACATTCCACGACCGGACCATTGGGGCGGGTACAAGCTGATCCCAACGGAAGTCGAGTTCTGGCAGGATCAGGCGTTTCGCATGCATGATCGGCTGCAACTGGTGCGGTCCGGCGAGACCTGGACGCGCACGCGGCTTTATCCCTAGCTCTTTGCAAATCCTGTTCGCCGTCTAGTTTGATTCAATCAAACGGTTGATCGGGAGGAGCTGATGTCAGATCTCAGCGACTATCAAGGCAAAACCGCCATCGTTACGGGGGCGGGCGACGGCATTGGCGAAATGCTAGCCCGCAATCTCGCCGCTGCCGGGATGCGCGTTGGTGTCCAGGACATTCGCGTCGAAGCCGCGGAACGCGTGGCGAGCGATATTGCAGGGGACGCGTTCCCCCTCGTATTCGACGTGTCGGACCGTGAGGCGTGCTTTGATGCGGCGGATGAGGTCGAAAAGCGCGGCCCACTGAACATGCTCTGGATCAATGCCGGGGTTGGCGTCGGATCGCCAATCTTGTCGGGCAAGCCAAATGCGATTGAATGGGGACTGGACGTCAATGTCCGCGGCGTGATCTGGACGGCCCAGGCCTTCGCGCCGCTGCTGGAAACCACCACCGGCCCCCGCCATGTCGGGGTGACGGCCTCAACAGCGGCGCTGCGCCGCCCGGAAGGCGACTTCCCGCTCTATGCCACCACTAAACACGCCACCTTCGCAATTGCGGAAGCGTTGCGCGGTGAGTTTGCCGCAAAAGACATTCCGACAACGATTCTGTGCCCAGGTCTGCTCAACACCAATATCTGGGACGGGGCCAAGGCCCGGCCTGAACGGTTCGGCGGCGTCCGTCATATGGATCCTTCGATCTCGAAGATGTGGGACGACGCCAAGTCACCCGACGTGATGTGGCCTGATATCGCCCGAACCATTGGACAGGGTGGCGGCTATCTGGTCTGTTCCACCGATGGAGGCGAGACCAAGGCCGCGTTCGAAGCGCGCGCAAGTGAGATCTCGTCGGGCATTGTGGAGGTTTAAGAATGAAGCTTGGATTGCAGATCGGACTGGGCATTCTGTCCCTGATCCCACTCCTGTTTTCGGTCATGGGCGTGATCACCGGCGCGTCCTATTTCATGCCGGAGGGCGGTTATCCGGAAGCGCTGGACAATCAGCTGCGCTATCTGTCGGCCATCTATCTGCTGGTTACCTTGCTGCTCTGGTGGGCAATTCCGAACATTGAAAAGCACGGCACCATGCTGGCCTTCATCTGCGCAGCGATCTTCTTCGGCGGCATTGCCCGGCTGATCTCTCACATGACCATCGGGCCGGGACAGCCGGAACAGTTTGCCGGAATGATCCTGGAGCTGGCATCCCCAATTTTCCTGATCTGGCAAAGGCTGGTTGCGCGAAAAGCGACTGCCGCCTAAACGGCGGGCATGACGCTCAAACTTGCAATCTGGGATATGGACGGCACCATCGTGGACAGCCGCGAAGTGATCCAGACCGCCATGGTGCGGTGTTTTGAGTCGCTCGGACTGGCACCACCATCCTATGATGACACGCGCAAAGTGGTTGGGCTGGGTCTTGAAGAGGCCGTCCAGATGCTCGCGCCGGACTATGATGATATTCCGACCCTGGTCGCGAACTACAAGCAGGCCTTCCTCGCGCGGCGCAGCGACCCGGATTTCAAGGAACCGCTTTATGATGGTGCCGCTGAAACCCTGCATCGACTGGCTGAGGATGGCTGGCTGATCGCCATGGCCACCGGCAAGTCGCATCGCGGCATCCGCGCAATCTTCGAGATGCATCCGCTCGAGCACTATTTCGATACGATCTGGTGCGCCGATGACGGCCCCGGCTAGCCGCACCCTTTCATGTGCGAGGAAGCGATGAAGGCGGTCGGCGCAGAGCCGCATCAGAGCCTGATTATTGGCGACGCTGTGCATGACATGCGTATGGGCCTGAACGCTGGCATCCACACGCTCGGCGTCAGCTGGGGCTTCGGCACAACCGAAGAGCTCGCCGCCTCAGGCGCGCATGAAATCCACCATGACTATGTCAGCTTGAATACAAGTCTGAACGCCTTTGCGGCGAGGATGAAATAATGGACAAAACCAACCGTCCGAAACGCTTTTACAAACAGGCTGGCATCGCTCAAACCGAGACCGGGTTTGCAGTGGAGCTGGATGGTCGCTCGATCAAGACGCCGGCCAAGGCTGCTCTGACCCTGCCAACCGAGGCGCTCGCGAAAGCCATCGCCGCGGAGTGGGACGCACAGGGTGAGACGCTGGATTTACCGGCCATGACGCTGACCCGGCTCGCCAATGTCGCCCTCGATCGGACGCCGGCGACGCGCGCGGACCTGGCGGACGAACTGGCGCGTTATGCGGGCACCGATGTGACCTGCTATCTCGCCGAAGCGCCGACTGAATTGCGAGAACGCCAGGAAGCGGCCTGGAAGCCGTGGCGGGACTGGGCGGGGCAGGAGCTCAGCGTGGTTCTGGTCCCGGTCATCGGTCTGATGTCGAGCCCGCAGCCGCAGGCCAGCCTGGAGGCCGTGCGGACGCATGCGCTCGGTCTCGATGACTTTCGCCTGACGGCACTGACCTGGGCGTGCAGTCTGTTGGGCTCTGCCGTTCTGGCCCTGGCCGTCGAACGCGGTCAGCTTGCGGCCACAGAGGCGCTCACCGCATCCGTCGTCGATGAAGACTGGCAAATCGAACAATGGGGCGACGACGAAGAAGCCCGGCAGGTGCGGGCAGCGCGCGCCGAAGATGCCCGAGCCTTGCAACTGTGGTTTGAATCGCTCGCCTAGGGTTCGCCTGTAAGGCGTTGCTGTGCTTGACGCGTTCAAGATTCTGGCGTCCACTTCCAGATTGGAGGACGCCAATATGTTTCGAACGATTCTGCTGACCGGTTCTGTACTGGCGCTATCGGCTTGCGCGTCGGTTGGAAATCTCGCCGCCGTCAACAAGAAAGAGACGATTGGCTCCTTTAACGGTAAGTCGCCAACCGGTGTCTTCATCGATGCGGAGCAGCGCGCAGTGCTGTCTAATCGCAGAACTGACGAGGACATTCGCGTTGTCTGCGCCGAACCCGCGCCTGACGCTCTGTCTGCCATCGCCGCGCAGGCGGGCGTCAGTGTCTCGGACATTTCCAATGCGGTCTCGGCCGAAGGCGGTGTCTCGCAAGCGGCCGCGAATATCGGGCTGCGCACGCAAACCATCCAGACACTGCGCGACGGCTTCTACCGGGTTTGCGAAGCCTATATGAATGGCCTGTCGCAAGAACAGTATTCGATCATGCTGCGACGCTTCCAGACCAATATGATCGCGCTCCTCGCGATCGAGCAATTGACCGGAGCGGTGAAAGGCGGCGACGCCGTGGTCAGCGCCTCGGCTGGCAGCGGCATGGATTATCGCGAACAATATTTGCAGCGCGCCGCCATGGCCTCGTCCGAGCAATCGCGTCTCGCCACCGATATCGAACAGACCAATGAAGACATCGCCATCCTCGAAGATGTGAATGCGACCTGCGAATCCGGCAATGGCGGAGATGGATGCTCGGCCGCCGATGTCGAGCGCCGAAGCCGCGAGATCCGCGACCTGCGCGCCCAACGCCGCGCCATGGAGCGGGCGCAATCCTCAGCCGAATCCACCGAGCGCACGAACAATCTGCTCGCTGAGAGTGCGCCGTCCGCGACAGATTCCAGCGCCGGTGGCATGACTGGCTCGTGGCCGTCGACCCCGGCCTATCCGCCCTCGTATGCGGTGGCCGATGCGGTGCGCGATATCACCATGGCAATCGTCCAGAACGATTATGGCGTGCAGCTGTGTTTCGAACATCTGCGTTACGTCAATGGCGACGGACAAACGGCACTCTCAGAACGTTGTGAAAAAGTCATGGACGCCTATGTGCAGCAATTGACCGATGCCAATGCGATGCGGCTCGAGATTCATCGCGCGCAAGCGGCATTGATGGAGAGTGTGGCCAATGGCTACATCTCACCGGATGAGGCGACCGCGTTTGCGTCATCGCTCTGGTCCTCTGCGTCGACGCCTGCGGCCGTGACCGCGCGCTCAACGACGCCGTTCAGTGGTCCTGTGACAGCGGCTGGCGCTCCAGCGACGCTCGCGCCACCACCGCCACCCCCACCCCCACCGCCGCCCACGCGGCAGTAATTTCACGCGGATGGCAGGTTCAGGCTTGCTGATCGCTGCAATCGAAATACGTCCTCGATCACAGAACGGGCCGAGGAGGCTATAATGATCATCGTACACCACCTGGAAGACTCGCGCTCACAGCGTGTCTTGTGGCTGCTTGAAGAGCTTGGCGTGCCTTATGAGGTAAAGCGCTACAATCGCGATCCGGTAACGTCCCTGGCGCCGCCAGAGCTTTATGCCGTGTATCCCCTCGGCAAGTCGCCAGTGATTACCGATGGCGATATCTGCGTCGCGGAAACCGGCGCGATCTTCGAATATCTGGTCGACACGTATGACAAGGATGGCCAGCTGAAACCTGCCGCCGGCACGCAAGACGCGCGCGATTACACCTATTGGCTGCATTATGCAGAAGGGTCTGCCATGACCAATCTTCTGCTCAAGCTGGTCTTCTCACGCTTGCCCGAGCGCGCGCCTTTGTTGATGCGGCCGATCGTCCGCAAAGTCTCGTCGAGCGCGGAAGAGAGCTTCATCGATCCACGCATCGCTGAGCACGCGAAGTGGTGGAACACCGCGCTGGCGGATGGTGGCTATTTCGTCGGTGACACACTGACCGCCGCCGACATCATGATGAGCTTTCCGCTGGAAGCGGCAGCGACTCGCGCCGACCTGTCAGACCTGCCGAACATCTCCGTTTTCCTGCAGCAAATACACGTACGCCCAGCCTATCAAACCGCCCTGGAGAAGGGCGGCCCTTACGCTTACGCCTAACCGATCACGGCGCAGGCCACGCGCGGGCCAGCGCCGCCAATGGGCTGTGTCAGGTGGTCGTCGCGGTTTTGATGGATGATCAGGGCGCTTCCATCTTCGTCCAGAAGTTCCGCTCCGGTGCTCAATGTGGAAAACGCCTCATAGCCGGCAGACCCATCCGCCGCCGCCCAGATATTTGGAACGTCACCGGCTTCCGGGCCGCGCGGATTGAGCAGGCCGTGCCCGTCCTCAATCTTGCCGACATGCCCGCCTGAAAGTTTGAACGCACCCGTGTCAGAGCAGTCACCGACCTGGTGAAGGTGCAATCCGTGCCAGCCAGGCGCCAGGCCGCCGGGATTGATCGTCACTTCAATCAGCATGCCGTTCGGGCCGTCCAGGATGTTCAGTGCCCCAATCACGGCTCCATCGACGCCGACAATGTCGCCACCGGTACGCATCATGCTCGGGAACACGCCCTCGCTGGGGCCGGGTAGCTCAGATGCATCTGGAAGGGCAGGCGCGGCATCCTGCGCCGGGGCGTGCGCGCAGGCGACGAGCGGCAGAACAGCCGCGAGCAGGGCTTTACGGATCATGTGAAGGGCTCCATTGGCTTCTGAGTGAGGAGTGTAGTGCGTTCGACGGAGAAGTCAGCCAGTGTCAAATAATCTTGATCGCGCCGATAAAGTCCTGGTCGCGCTCGGCCATTTTGACAGCCGGGCGGCAGCGCAGGCAGCGATTGCTGCCGGTAAAGTGACCGTTGCCGGGCGCGTCGTGGTCAAACCGTCTGAGAAAATCTCGCCTGATGCCCGGATTGAGGCCGAGCGAGAACATCCCTGGGTGTCGCGCGCCGGACTGAAGCTCGCGCATGCGCTTGACGTCTTCGATGCTGACGTGCGCGGATTGCCGTGTCTGGATGTTGGCGCATCCACGGGGGGATTTACAGAAGTCTTGTTGGCCAATGGCGCTAGGTCTGTCGTCGCCGTCGATGTCGGACGCGATCAACTGCATGCGCGCTTGCGCGGCGATCCGCGTGTGACCATCCTCGAAGCGACTGATGCGCGCGCGCTGACCAGGGAGTTGGTGCCGGAGCCACCGCAACTGATTGTCTGCGATGCGAGTTTCATTTCCCTGCACAAACTGCTCGGCGTGCCGCTTTCACTGGCGGCGGAAAACGCCCAGCTGATCGCGCTGTTCAAGCCGCAATTTGAAGTGGGCCGCGAGAATATCGGCAAAGGCGGGATTGTCAGCGACGCCTCCGCCACCGCGCGCGCGGAACAGGCGTTCGTCGACTGGCTCACAGAGCAGGGCTGGGGCGTGCGGGCGCGCTCCGACAGCCCGATCAAAGGCGGCGATGGGAATGCAGAGCGACTGGTTTACGCGGTCAGAACTTAACCCGCCGGACCACGTGGACTTGGGCCTGACTGACGTCGGTTGAGAAAGGCCAGGCGCTCGAACAGGGCAACGTCCTGCTCGTTCTTGAGCAAGGCGCCGTGCAGTGGCGGCGTCAGTTTCTCCGGATCCTGCTCGCGCAAGGTCTCCAGATCGACATCCTCATTCATCAGCAGTTTCAGCCAATCGAGCAGCTCTGACGTGGACGGCTTCTTCTTCATGCCCGGCACTTCGCGCATCGAGTAGAATGTGGTCAGCGCGTCGGAGACGAGCTTTTCCTTGATGCCCGGATAGTGGACATCGATGATTTCTTTCATCGTCTGCTCGTCCGGGAACTTGATGAAGTGGAAGAAGCAGCGACGCAGAAAGGCGTCCGGCAGTTCTTTTTCATTGTTCGAAGTGATGATCACGATCGGGCGCTGCTTGGCTTTCACCGTCTCATCGGTCTCATAGACATAGAATTCCATGCGATCGAGTTCCTGCAGGAGATCGTTCGGGAATTCGATGTCGGCTTTGTCGATCTCGTCGATCAGAAGGATTGGGCGCTTCTTGGCCGTGAAGGCTTCCCACAGCTTGCCCTTCTTGATGTAATTCTTAACGTCCTTGGCGCGCTCTTCGCCCATCTGGCCATCGCGCAGACGTGAGACGGCATCATACTCGTAGAGGCCCTGGGCGGCTTTGGTGGTCGACTTGATGTGCCATTCGATCAGTTCGCAATCGAGGGCTTTGGCAACTTCGATGGCCAGGACGGTTTTACCAGTGCCCGGCTCGCCTTTGATCAGGAGAGGACGCTCCAGTTCAATCGCGGCGTTGACGGCAACGCGTAGATCATCAGTGGCGACATAATTCTCGGTGCCTTCAAAGCGCATAGGGTAGTCCTCGGGATAACTTGACGTTTACGCTAAGGATAAGGTGTGCGGTCGCAGAAGCAAGCGCTAACGCGGCGACAGGGCTGTGATTCGCTGTGGCGCGAAAAATCGCATTTTTGAGCGCGGGCTAAACCGCTGATTGCGCTACGGTTTCACTACAGTGTTACCAATCCGAAAGTCTGCGTTAACCATTGCGCGGTTAAGTTGCGCTGTCTGAATGGGAGTGGTGTATGCCACTGAAACTGTCACTCAAGCCCAAGGAGGCGGTCGTCGTGAACGGCGCCGTGCTGCGCAATGGCGAGCGGCGGGGAACCATTCTGTTGCAGAACCAGGCGCGGGTCTTGCGCCAGAAAGACGTGCTCGATCCGGATGCGACACAGTCGCCGACCGAGCATCTCTATTTTGCGGTCATGCAGATGTATCTGACCGGTGAGACCGAAGGCGCCCTGTATGATCAGGCCGTGACCGCAATCGCGGCGGCCATGGGAGAGACCAAGGACGAAGAGGCGCGGGGGCGTCTTATTGAAATCTCGGCAGCCTGCGCGGCTGGCGAAACCTATAAGGCGCTAACCCGTTGCCGAAAATTGCTGAAGGCGGCGGAGGCAGAGAATGGCTGATACGTCCGGCATGATTGAACTTCCAAACACCGCTCCGATTGTCGCGCTGGATGAAGGCATTGCCTTGATCGAATCCGGGGATGCCCCAGACACGATTTGCGTCGATATCGGACATGACATTTTGGTGCGGGCTGATGGGTCCAAGGGCTTGCAGGGATTGCTGCAACGCCTGCGCGGGCACCGCATGATACTGGCGCTTTCGTCTGGGGAGACGGCGCCAAGTGTGGTGGCTATGCGTTCTGGCAAACCCGAATTGCATCCGGATGTGGCTGAGATCCTCGACGCCCTGAAAGATCAGGGATACGGGGCAGCCTCAATCTAACTTGAGGGAGCCGCGGCCATGTCCGGCGAATTCATTTCCATCTTTCTCGCGTCTTTCGTGACATTCTTCGTGCTTATCGATGCCCTGGGCGTTGCCCCGGTCTTCACGTCGCTGACGGCGCGCGGCCCGGCAAGTTACCGCCGCTCGATGGCGATCCGATCGGTGCTGGTCGGCACCTTGATCATTTTTGGGTTCGCCTTTTTCGGCGCCTGGTTGCTCGACAAGCTGCACATCACCATTGATGCGTTCCGCGCGGCAGGCGGGATTCTGCTCTTCATCATCGCGCTCGACATGGTGTTCGAGAAGCGCACCGAGCGGCGCGGCAACCGGGCTGAGGCGGTCTTAGCCGATACAGATGATACGCCAGAGCAGCTGGACGATGTCTCAGTGTTCCCGCTCGGCATTCCAATGCTGGCGGGCCCCGGGTCTATCGCCACAGCCATGCTCTACATGTCCCAGCACGCCGAGTGGGTGGGCAAAGCCGCCGTCTTGAGCGCGATTGCCGCGAACATGGTGGTCTGCCTTCTCGTCTTCCTGGCAGCAGGGCCATTGGTCAAAGCCATGGGCGAGAGCATTGCCGGCGCGATCACGCGGATCTTCGGTGTCATTCTGGCAGCTCTGTCCGTCCAGCTTCTGATTGATGGCATCAAGGGTGCCTTCGGGATCTAACGCAGGCGGATGGCCTCGGCCTGGGTGAGCGCCGACAAGGTGGTCCAGATCAGCGCCATGCCGAGCGCCATCAGGCCCATGACCTGAAACACCAGCATCCGGCTCCATTTCACGCCAATCTGCGCCAGCGACAGCACTTCAGGCCCCATTTCCCGGGCCAGCGCAACAGAGCGATGGCCGCCGGATTCCGACAGCAACAGCGCGCGGCGCATGTCTTCCGGCGTCGTCGCCTGTTCGACCAGCGTGATCGCGCCGGATGAGCTGGTCAGTTCGGCAATGCGGGCAATGATCACCATGTCCCGCACCAGGCGCTCCTGGGCCTCCGGCTGCAAGGCGCGGCGATAGGCGCTGAGCACTTCGCCTGTGCGTGCCTCTGTGGTCATCACCGACTCGAAGGCGGTGTTGAGTTCCGTGCGCAGGATTTCTTCGGGAAGCGCGTCTTCCACACGACTATTGAGATAGCTGGTAAACCGCTCATTCAGGCGGCCGGCGCGGTGCGCGGCCCGCATGATCGACGCGGCTTCGAACATGGCCTGGGCTTTGGGGTCCGGGTCATCTTGCGTGAGCAGGCCGAGCGCGCGCAGACGCAATTGCAGACTGTCGACCTGTTCACCGCCGAGCCAGCGCTGGCTACGGCGCGTAAGGTCGGCCGGATCGCCGAGCAGGAAAAATGAGCGTTGCCCGGCAAACGGTTCGTTTAACGGCGCCAGTTGCGCCGAATTTCGGTCGCTGGATTCGCCTTCAGCGGGTTCTGCGTCGGCTGCCACAGGTTCTGGTTCGTCTGTTTCTTCCGTTGCCAGCTCAGCGCCTTCCGGCATTGGCGGCGGAGCGATCGAGCGCTGATAACTCGCGCGCAACTCTTCTGGCAGGAATAGCAGAGCGGCGCGGGCCAGTCTCTGGTCGCGGCTGCCCGAGCTTTCGGCATCCGCGGCGGCGAGAACCGCGGCTGAATCCTGTTTGTTGAGCATCAGAGGGGCGGCCAGCAGATATCCGCGTGCGGAAGAAAAGTCGCGTTCCTGCAGGGTCTGGTCGATGCGGGCGGCCCATAGACGGCGTTCTTCGCCTAACGGTGCCGCGAGCTTCCGAAACTCGGATTCGATTTGCTGGCGGGTTTCCGTTCGCGCTTCGAGGCTGAGCGGATCGGTGGCGATATCGGACGTGTAAGCGGCGATGACGATTCGCGCGGCAAAGATCGGAATCAGCAGGATCAAACTGTTGAACAGAAGCGACTGCCGCCATGTTGACGGGCGCTCTACTTCACGTTGTCGCCAGCGGGACGTCATCTACTCGGCGGTCCTGTCTTCTGTCTGCGCAGATTGCCTTTCCCTTTAGCGCACACTGCGGTGGTCTAAATCAAGTCTTCGTTACCCGTGGAGCTGCAAAAGTCGTGCAGAAGCCCAGCCTCCGCCACAATTCAGAGTAGGTTCAGGA
>SPJK01093075.1_pt1 | contig 16653 bp, 14 predicted proteins | sample 3741771 | NCBI WGS metagenome assembly SPJK01 (sample SAMN10925997, study PRJNA522277) | cold seep metagenome | isolation source: Elba SIP-enriched marine methane seep metagenome, extraction at timepoint T2 | place: Italy: coast of Elba, Mediterranean Sea
AAAATTTTTCTGTTTTAGTAAGTGGACTATTTCGGAATAGTGGGCTTTAAAGTTTTGATTTCAAGGGTTCAGTGCCTTTATGATATTTGATACCGATGCAGACTTCATGTCTCGTGCAATCAGGATTGCTAAAAAAGGGCGTTATACTAACGATCCTAATCCGAATGTCGGTTGTGTGCTGGTTAAAGATAATACAATCATAGCTGAAGGTTGGCATCAATTTGCAGGAAAAGGGCATGCTGAAGTTGAGGCGCTAAAAAACTGTGCAGATGCAAAAGCAGCAACTGCTTATGTTACCCTGGAGCCGTGCAGTCATTATGGAAAAACACCGCCCTGCTGCGATGCTTTGATTGCCGCCGGCGTTAAGCGTGTAGTGGTGGCCATGCAGGACCCTAATCCCCATGTTTCGGGCAGGGGGTTGGCTCGATTACGTGAGGCGGGTGTTGATGTGGAATGTGGCTTGTTACAGGAAGATGCTGAAGCATTAAATACCGGTTTCCTGAAGCGGATGCGAACCGGTATGCCTTATGTTATCAGTAAAATGGCGATGAGTCTGGATGGCCGTACTGCGATGGCTTCCGGTGAAAGTCAGTGGATCACATCGGGTCAATCCCGGAAAGATGTGCACCGTATGCGAGCAGAAAGTTCAGCGGTATTGACGGGTATCAAGACAGTGCTGGCTGATGATTGTTCTTTGACCGCCCGGTTGGCTGATTGTGAGATTTTGCAACCTGACCGAGTGGTACTGGATTCCAGCTTGAATATGCCGAGTAATGCTAAAATGGCTAAGTTACCCGGTCGTTCTTTGGTTTTAACTTGTTCTCAGGATGAGCGGAAAAAACAAACTCTGGAACATGCCGGATTTGAAGTTGTGCGCTTGCCGTCAAATCAGCAAGGGCAAGTTGATCTGGATGCTGTAGTACAGTTTTTGGGTGAACAGCAATATAACCAGGTATTGGTGGAAGGTGGTGCGGTGTTAAATGGTGCATTGATTAAAGGGAATTGGGTGGATGAGTGGGTAGTCTACATAGCATCATCGATATTGGGATCTGAAGCAAGAGCTTTGTTTGATTTGCCGGAAACTCAGTTTATGCGTGATAAAATCAATTTAAAAATTAAATCGGTCCGGCATCTGGGTAATGATTTAAGAATCAATTTTGGCAGGTAATGTATTAACACATGATTTTACGATGGATTTGCAGCAAGACTATAGGTATATGATTGAATGAATACCATAGATGAAATAATTGAAGATATCCGTCAGGGTAAAATGGTTGTGATCATGGATGATGAGGACCGGGAAAATGAAGGTGACCTGGTCATGGCGGCAGCCGCGGTTCGGGCTGAGGATGTCAATTTCATGGCACGGTATGGAAGAGGTCTGATTTGTTTGACATTGACCCGGGACCGCTGTCAGCAATTACGTTTGCCTTTGATGGTCAACGAAAATAAAACCGCTCATTCGACCAATTTCACCGTTTCCATTGAAGCGGCCAGTGGTGTAACCACCGGAATTTCAGCGGCAGACCGAGCCCGGACAATTCAGTGTGCTGTGGCTGAAAATGCACAACCTGAAGACTTGGTGCAACCCGGTCATATCTTTCCATTAATGGCGCAAACAGGGGGTGTTTTAAACCGGGCTGGGCATACCGAAGCCGGATGTGACCTGGCGCAATTGGCCGGTATGGAATCGGCAGCAGTGATCGTTGAAATATTGAATGAAGACGGCACCATGGCGAGAAAACCCGATTTGGAAATTTTTGCCAAACAACACAATTTAAAAATAGGCACCATTGCCGACCTGATTCATTATCGTATCCAAAATGATAATACCCTGGAGCGTATCAGCGAATGCGATTTTCCAACTGAATTTGGTCTTTTTAAACTTTATGCTTATCAGGATCGTAACGATAATAATCTGCATTTGGCCTTGGTGATGGGACAGATCAATCCGGAACAACCAACATTGGTTAGAGTGCATGCAAAGAATCTGTTATGCGATTTGTTTGCCGGAATTCGTGACGCCTCAAGCATTACCTTGCGGGAAGCAATGTCTGAAATAGCAACAAATGGGCAAGGGGTACTGGTGGTGATTCGCCAACAGGAAGACAATAAGTCATTGGTGGAAAAAATCCATCAATATCAAATGCAGGATCACGGCGTACATGTTAATGAAGGGCTGGAATCCGGGGTCGATCCAAGAATCACTGGAACAGGTTCGCAAATCTTAGCGGATTTGGACGTACGTAAAATGAAGGTCCTGGGAACCCAAAAAATATATTTTGGCTTATCCGGTTTTGATCTGGAAGTTGTGGATTATGTAAATTTTGATGCCGGTGACCAGGAAAATTAATCGATTTGAAATCGATTGGTAAATATCGTAGTTTAAACATCCGATTCGGCAGTTTAAGCGGTTTTTTATTTAATTTAGGTTGGGTTATTTAATGAGTCAGGCGAGAAGTAACGCCCGAAAAAATGCAGTTCAGGCGCTTTATCAGTGGCAAATGACAGGGCAAAATCTTAACGAGATTGAGCAGCAGTTTTTATTGGAAGAACGTTTGAAGAATGCCCAACGCAGTTATTTTGTTGATATTTTTCATGGTGTCCCTAAGCATCTGGATGATATTGATCTTGCATTGATGGATTTTGTAGACCGCCCGGTAGAGAAAATCGACCCGGTTGAACGGGCAATATTACGCATCAGTGTGTACGAGCTGATTTTTAGGCTGAATGTTCCTTGCCGGGTGATCATTAATGAAGGTATTGATTTGGCTAAATGCTTTGGTGCCGAAGGTAGTCATAAGTATGTCAACGGTATATTGGATAAAGTCGCTCAAAAATTACGTGCTGATGAAATGAAAAAGCGGAAACGCTCTTAGTTGTCTATGATCTCTGCATGGCATTGAACGAATTTGAGCTAATCAATCGGTTTTTTTTTCGGCCTTATAATCGACAGACGTATACTCAGCTAGGGATTGGCGATGATTGTGCTTTAATGTCGATTCCTGAAGGTTATCAACTAGCTGTGACCACCGATACAATGGTCGAGCAGGTGCATTTTTTTTCTGATGTGGAACCGCATTGTTTGGGACATAAGTTGCTGGCAGTGAATTTAAGTGACTTGGCGGCCACTGGGGCAAAACCGATTGCAGTATCACTAGCTTTGACCTTACCTAATGTGAATGTACAATGGCTGACAGAGTTCGCAAATGGTTTTTGGCGATTAGCAGATCGTTATGAGGTGGATCTGATCGGTGGCGATACCACAGCGGGCCCTTTATGTTTAACCATTCAGGCTATGGGTTTGGTGGCTAAAGATGCAGCTTTACATCGTTCCGGTGCTAAGCCGGGTGATGGGATTTATCTAACGGGTTCTGTAGGAGATGCCGGTTTGGGTTTGAAAATCCTGCAGGGCGATTTTTCGCCTGCTGATGATTTGGCGTTGTCCCGGTTTCATCAGCCTCAGCCGCGGGTCGAAGAAGGTCTGTTATTATCGGGGCTTGCCAGTGCCTGTGTGGATATTTCAGATGGTTTATTGGCGGATTTGGGACATATATTAAAAAGCAGTCAAGTGGGTGCGATGCTTGATTGGAATGCGTTGCAGTTTTCTGCTGCAGTCGATGAATATATCAAGCGGACCGATGATTGGAAAATGCCGCTAAATAGTGGTGAAGATTACGAATTATGCTTTACTGTGTCTGCTGATAATGAAGCAAAGTTAAGTCAATTAAGTGACCGGATACAGTGCCGAAAAATTGGTCATATAGAAGCCGATGCAGGGTTGAGAATCAAAAAAGACGGGCAAGTGTCAGTTTGTCAAACTGAAGGTTACCAGCATTTTTAGTTGTCTGGTATTGAGTTAATGATAAAGATGAGTCTATATCATGTTCGTCCGATTATGGTGTTAACCTAGCTATAAACAGCAGTGAAAAAACAAGTTTATTCAAGTACAAAAACGTGTTCTTGTACTCCTGGACATACACTGCTTTGCTACAGGCTGTCGTGAATTAAAGCCACATTTTCATCCTTCTAGTATGTAGAATAATATTCTATTTGGATTTCGCTCAATTTCTCTGTCACCAATGCTTTTTATATGAACTACGGTAAAACTCAATTATCCGCTAAACAAATTCTCAAAAACCCTGTTTTATTTTTGGCTTTTGGTTTTGGTTCCGGATTGGCAAAGAAAGCGCCGGGAACATTTGGAACAGTTGCTGCGATTCCAATTTATTTAGGATTAGTACAATCTAATGTCTGGTGTTATGCACTGGTGACGCTATTGATTTCGGTTTCCGGTATATGGATTTGTGATTATGCTGCTGAAAAATTAGCTGTCCATGATTTTTCCGGCATTGTCTGGGACGAAATAGCCGGGTTTTTGATTACCCTAGCCTTTTTTCCTTTTAGTTGGACAGTATTGATGATAGGTTTTATTTTATTTAGACTATTCGATATTTTCAAGCCCTGGCCCATTAAATGGCTGGATCAATCTGTACATGGAGGTATAGGTATTATGCTTGATGATGTATTGGCGGCTTTATTTGCTGCCTTGACAATGAAAGTCATTGGGTTTTAGTGTTAAGTTTATGAAAAGACAAGGCAATGCTGATTATTGGCTTCGGTTGATTTTATAGGTATCCCGGTTTTCATAAAATGTTGTGAAGATAAGGCTTGCTTTATTTCATTACTTCCTATAATATGTACTCTCTTTGACGCGGGGTGGAGCAGCTTGGTAGCTCGTCGGGCTCATAACCCGAAGGTCGTAGGTTCAAATCCTGCCCCCGCTACCAAATATGGAAGGCCCCTTTATGGGGTTTTTTTGTTTTTTGGGCTTCTAAAAAAGAAGTTAATTTAATAGATTTTCAATGGAAGGGCCGATGGCTCTTTTTTTTTGTGCGTAGGATTTAGGCTGGGTAGGCATGAAGCAAGCTCCTGAACATTTAAGAAACCTTATCGAACCGGTGGTTGAAAGCATGGGGTATGAATGTGTTGGGATAGAATATAATCCACATCCCAAACATGGCTTGTTACGATTATTTATCGATAGTGAAAACGGTGTGCAAATGGATGATTGTGCGGAAGTCAGTCATCAAATAAGCGGTATACTGGATGTGGAAGATCCCATCCAAGGGAATTATCAACTCGAAGTTTCTTCTCCCGGGCTTGATCGGCCTTTATTCAAATTGGCGCATTTTGAGCAGTTTGTTGGCAGTCAGGTAACTGTTAATTTATTTAGACCGATTGATAACCGTCGTAAAATTACCGGGTTGATAATTTCTGTAGAAGGGGAAGTTGTGAAGCTTCAAGGTCAAAATCAGTTATTTGAGGTGCCATTTCAAGCGATGACTAAAGCGCGTTTAGTTCCTGACTATTTAATCGGTAATGGAGAGCAAAATGGATAGCAAAGAAATTTTGTTGGTAGTGGATGTTGTTTCGAACGAGAAAGAAATTGAAAAAGACTTGATTTTTCAAGCGTTGGAATCTGCATTGGAAGCAGCAACAGTCAAATTGAATGGTAGTGCAATAAAAGCCAGAGTCGATATCGACCGTAAATCCGGACACTACGACACGTTTAGGTGTTGGGAAGTTGTTGAAGCCAGCGAAGAGTTTGAAAATGGTTTGGAATTTCCTGAATCTCAATTAACCCTGGAAGAAGCACAAAAACAAAACCCCGAAATTGCGCTTGGTGAATTCATTGAGCAACAAATCGAATCAGTGGATTTTGGTCGTATTGCTGCACAAACGGCAAAGCAGGTGATTATTCAAAAGGTCAGGGAAGCCGAACGCAACAAAGTTGTTGAAGCATACAAGGATCGTGTTGGTGAATTGATCACCGGCGTTGTGAAAGGCTTGGAAAAAGGCAATGTGTTTTTGGATATTGGCGGTAATATCGACGCCTTTATCAGTAAAGAAGATATGATTCCTCGGGAATCCGTCCGGGTTGGCGATAAAGTCAGAGGATATCTTAAATCGGTTCGTTCTGAGCCGCGAGGTCCACAGCTATTTGTCAGTAGAACAGCTCCTGAATTATTGTTAGCTTTATTCAGGCTTGAAGTGCCTGAAGTCAGCGAAGGTATGATTGAAGTATTAGGCGCTGCCAGGGATCCTGGTTTTCGAGCAAAAATTGCAGTCAAAAGTAATGACCCACGTTTGGACCCGGTTGGCGCTTGCGTTGGGATGCGCGGATCACGCGTTCAGGCGGTATCCAACGAATTGTCGGGGGAACGTATTGATATAATTTTGTGGAATGATAATGAAACGCAATTTGTTATCAATTCCATGTCGCCTGCGGAAATTGTTTCTATTGTGGTGGATGAAGATAAGCACAGCATGGATTTGGCTGTAGCTTCAGAGAATTTATCGCAAGCTATCGGTCGGGGCGGACAAAATGTAAGACTGGCAACGGAATTGACCGGTTGGGAATTGAATGTCATCGATGCGGAGAAAGCTTCGGAAAATACCGAACAGGAGATCAATAAAATCAAACAAGTATTTATTGATCAATTAGGTATTGATGATGATCTGGCGGTGATTTTGGTAGAGGTCGGATTTAATACCATCGAAGAAATTGCTTATGTTCCAGTTAACGAAATGTTGGAAATTGAAGAATTTGATGAAGATTTAGTTAATGAATTACGCAGTCGGGCCAAGGATGCTTTGTTGATTAATGCAATTGTTTCCGAAGAAAAAATTGAAACAGCAGAACCGGCGCAGGATTTGCTTGAGATGAAAGGTATGGATCGTACCCTGGCATTTGAATTAGCCTGTATCGGAGTGGTGACTATGGAGGATCTGGCCGAACAAGCGGTGGATGACTTGTTGGATGTTGAAGGTATTGATGAAGAACGGGCTGCAGAGTTGATTATGACTGCTCGGGAACCCTGGTTTGCTGATCAGGATGGCGAATAAAGCAGAGGTGTTTGATAATGAGTGAAGTAACGGTACGGCAATTAGCTGAGGTTGTTGGTATACCTCTGGACAAACTGTTGGAGCAATTGAAAGACGCCAATCTTTCCGTCAGTTCTGCTGATGATGTGATCAGTGAAGATGAAAAGATGACGCTTTTAAGTCATTTGCGTAAACGTCACGGTAAAACGGAAGGAGAAGAGGGTGGTGTTCCTAAACGTGTGACTTTAAAACGCAGAACTGTCAGCGAATTAAAGCAAAATCGTGTGCCCGGCGAAAGCGGTAAAACCATCCGCGTTGAAGTCAGAAAAAAACGAACTTACGTAAAACGCACTGAAGCATTAGAAACTGAAGATGTGAAGCAGTTGCAAAAGGACAAACAGGCTTTATTAGATCAGCAACAGCAGATCGAAGAGGAAAAACAGAACAAGCTAAAACAGGAAGAGCTTCGCAAACAAGAAGAAGCGTTAAAGCTGGAACAGGCTCGACAACTTGAAGAAGCTAAAAAACAAGAAGAAGCGAAAAAACTTGAAGAAGCTAAAAAGCTGGAAGAAGCCAAAAAACAAGAGGAAAAGCAGCGATTACAGCAACAGCAGTTACAAAAACATAATAAGCTGGAAGCTGAACAGACTCGCAAACAACCAGAGCAGAAACCGGTAGAGTCAAAACAAACAACGCCGACAACGGATCGGATTGCCAAAGACCAAGCGGGTAAATCATTGCAACCAAATCAACAGCAAGCACAGAAGAAAAAGCAAGAACCAGCCAAATCCAAACCAGCTAAGGATAAACCGGCGAAATCGCCTAATGTTAGCGGTACAGATGCGGGTAAAGGCAGACGGGGTAATATGGCCGCCGACAATAAAAGGCGCGGTAACAAACGTAAAGACAAAGCGGCAGGTGCCCGTAAAGATATAAAGATTGATACTAAGCATAAATTTGAAAAGCCGGTTGCGCCGGTGGTCAAAGAAGTCCCGGTACCCGATCACATCATTGTGTCAGAGTTAGCGCAGAAAATGAGCGTTAAAGCGGCTGAAGTCATTAAACAATTGATGAAATTGGGCATGATGGCCACAATCAACCAATCAATTGATCAGGAAACTGCAATGATATTGGTTGAAGAACTGGGCCACAAAGCGATTCCGCAAAGTGATGATGATCTGGAAATGGAAATGCTGGCCAGTCTTGATTCCGGTGAATCGGATGTACAATCCAGAGCGCCGATTGTCACTATCATGGGTCATGTTGATCATGGTAAGACATCGTTATTAGATTATATTCGAGAAAGTCGGGTGGCTGCCGGTGAAGCCGGAGGTATTACTCAGCATATTGGTGCCTATCAGGTCAAAACAGACCACGGTGCGGTCACCTTTTTAGACACCCCCGGACACGCCGCATTTACCGCGATGCGAGCACGTGGTGCTCAAGTTACCGATGTGGTTATTATCGTTGTTGCCGCCGATGATGGCGTGATGCCGCAAACAAAAGAAGCAGTGGAACATGCTCGGGCCGCCGGAGTTCCGATTATAGTTGCAATAAACAAAGTTGATAAACCTCAAGCAGATCCACAACGAGTCATGCAGGAACTGGCGACTGTTGAAGTGGTTCCGGAAGAATGGGGCGGCGATGTACAGTTTCTGCAAGTATCGGCAAAAACTGGTCAAGGTATTGATGATTTAATTGAAGCATTGATTCTGCAATCAGAAATTTTGGAACTATCCGCGCCTTCCAAAGGTTCGGCCTCCGGTTTTGTGATAGAAGCCCGGTTGGATAAAGGCCGAGGTCCAGTCGCTACGGTATTGGTTCAAAAAGGTACTTTGCAGAAAGGTGAAATTGTATTATGCGGTCATGAATTTGGCCGTGTGCGCGCTATGTTTGATGAGAATGGTCGTGCTGCTAAAGAAGCAGGACCGGCAACTCCGGTTGAAATTCTTGGCCTTTCCGGTGCGCCGCAAGCAGGTGAAGAATTTCTGGTGGTGCCAAATGAGCGTACTGCGCGGGAATTAGCCGAACATCGTGAAGACAAAAGCCGCTTATCGAAACACGCGGCACAACAAGCGGCAAAATTGGATGAAGTCTTCTCTAAAATGGAAGCCGGAGAAACCACCAATCTTAACTTAGTTATCAAGACTGATGTGCAGGGCAGTTTGGAAGCGTTACGTGAATCGTTGGTCAAACTTTCAACCGAAGATGTGCAAGTCAATGTGGTTTACGGTGGTGTTGGTGGTATTAACGAAGGCGATGCTAACCTGGCTCTGGCCTCCAACGCGATTTTGATCGGTTTTAATGTACGGGCGGATGCCACTGCTCGTAAATTGATTAGCGAAAAAGATATCGACCTGCATTATTACAGCATTATTTATAACGCAATTGATGAAGTTAAGAAATCAATTAGCGGGATGTTGTCACCTGAAATCAAAGAACAGATTGTTGGTATTGCTGAAGTTCGAGATATTTTCAGGTCGCCAAAATTCGGTGCAATTGCCGGGTGTATGGTGAGTGAAGGCTATGTTAAGCGCAATCTACCAATTCGGGTATTGCGTGACAATGTGGTGATTTATGAAGGACAGCTTGAATCCTTACGCCGTTTTAAAGATGACGCACAGGAAGTGAAAGCAGGCATGGAATGTGGCATCGGGGTGAAGAATTATAATGACGTTAAAGTCGGCGATCAAATCGAGGTATTCGAGCGCGTTGAAGTGATCAGGGAACTGTAGATACTTTATGGCAAAAGAATTTGGGCGTAACAGCCGAGTCGGGTCGCAGATTCAAAAGGAATTGGCCATTATTCTGCAACGGGAAATGAAAGACCCGCGCATCGGTCTGGTTACCGTCAACGAAGTTGTGGTCAGTAAAGATCTGGCTATTGCAAAAGTGTATGTGACCTTTCTGAATGAAGATAAAGATGTCATCAAATCGCATTTGCAGGTGATTTCAGATGCTGCCCCATACTTGCGTGGTGAAGTAGGGAAACGCATTAAAATGCGTGCAATTCCTGAATTGCGGTTTTATTATGACGACTCGATGGATACCGGTTTACGGATGGACGCACTATTAAAAGGACTGGACGATACCTCTGATCAGGATAGTGACTAAAAATGGCCAGAAGAAAAAGATTTGGCCGCGATGTGCATGGCATTTTGCTGTTGGACAAACGCTTAGGCGTATCATCAAATAAAGCCTTACAGGAAGTACGCAGTTTATATCAAGCAAAAAAAGCGGGCCATACCGGTAGCCTTGATCCCTTGGCTAGTGGATTGTTGCCCGTATGTTTCGGCGAAGCAACTAAAGTTTCGGCAATGATGCTGGATGATGATAAACGTTATCAAGTCACAGTTAAATTAGGCGTGGTGACAGACAGCGGCGATTTCGAAGGGCAGGTGATTGACACCAACCCTGTACCTGAATTGGAGCAAGCGTCAATTTTGAAGGTTTTAACCCAATTCACCGGGGCCATTAATCAGGTTCCTCCGATGTATTCGGCACTAAAGCATGACGGTAAGCGCTTATATGAATTGGCGAGGAAGGGGCAGGTTGTCGAGCGTAAAGCCCGACCGGTCACTATTAAAGAATTAAAATTGCTTGATTCTAGCCTTGATCTTTTGAAACTGGAAGTCAGTTGTTCAAAAGGCACATATATTCGTAGTCTGGCTGAAGATATTGGTGCAGCTATCGGTTGTGGTGCAACGGTAGCTGAATTAAGGCGAATTGGTTCAGGTAGTTTCAATATAGCCGGAGCTTATACTTTGGAGCAACTGCAGGCCTGTAGTGATCAGCAAGAGTTGGAAACGATGTTATTACCGGTTGATAACCCATTAACCAACTTACCTGAGATTACGCTGGCCCAGGACCAGGCGGAATTTATCAGACAGGGTGGGCGTGTTGTGGTTGGAGCCCAGACTCTTCCTGGTACGGTCAGAATGTATGATCGTAATTATTTTATCGGGATAGGTGAGCTTTCCGGTACGGGCGAGCTGCAACCCAAAAGAATTTTTAATATTAGGTAACTAATTATCACTTATTTTAGGTGATGGACAGTTATCCAATCAGAAGGGCTTAAATATGGCCGAACTGATACACTGAATTTTTTCCTGTACCCTTTAGGCGGGATTAAATATGAATGACAAGTAGGGAACGAGAATGAAATTACTTCGGCAACTGGCGAAGAATTTTTATTCACATCGAATGTTACACAGAAGTTGATGTGCACAACAATTTGTACCGTCAAGCCAACTTGAGAAGTTGCTCCTGTTATTTCATGCATGTACCTAATTTGTTGTTCGATTTTCGGGTAATTATTGTTTAGTTGAATTTAACTAGGCTATAATTGCACAGTTATTTATTATACAAACAAAAGGGTTTTAAAATGCCATTTACTGCAGAACAGAAGCAGGCAGTTATTGAAGAATATAGATTGTCTCCAACCGACACTGGTTCACCGGAAGTACAAGTTGCTTTGTTAACCGCGCATATCGTGCACCTAACACCGCATTTTGCCGAACATAAAAAAGATAATCATTCTCGTCGTGGTTTATTGCGCATGGTTAATCAGCGCCGTAAATTGCTTGATTACCTTAAACGAAAAGACGTAACGCGTTATCGTTCTTTAATCGAACGTTTAGGGCTGCGTAAATAAATGAGTCTATTGACAGCCGACTAATTAATGCGATTTGTCGGCTGTCGGCTCATGATCTCTTAAATATAATATCCAGGAAACTTCAAAGTGAATCCCATTCGGAAAGAATTTCATTACGGTGATCAACTCGTTACTATCGAGACAGGTGAAATAGCGCGACAAGCCAGCGGCGCTGTCATGATTGATGTCGGCGGAACCGTTTTGATGGTGACAGTCGTAGGAAAAAAAGAAGCCACTCCGGGTGGGGATTTTTTTCCGCTAACCGTTAATTATCAGGAAAAAGCTTATGCCGCCGGAAAAATACCAGGCGGATTTTTTAAACGAGAAGGCCGGCCCACTGAACAGGAAACCTTAACTTCCCGTTTAATTGATCGACCAATCCGGCCACTATTCCCTGATGGTTATACCAACGAAGTTCAGGTGATTGCGACTGTCATGTCGTTAAATACCGAAATTGGCCCCGAAGTTCCTGCGCTGCTCGGAACATCAGCTGCATTAGCGGTTTCAGGTTTGCCCTTTAACGGGCCAATTGGTGCCGCACGGGTCGGTTACCAGGATGGTGAATATTTACTCAATGCCAGTAGCGAAGCCATGACCACATCACAGTTGGATCTGGTGGTTGCGGGTACTGAAAAAGCGGTGTTGATGGTCGAATCAGAAGCTGATTGCCTTTCCGAAGAAGTCATGCTGGGTGCTGTATTATTCGGGCATGAGCAAATGCAAACGGCAATTTCCGCTATCAAAGAATTTGCCGAAGCGGTCAATCCTGAGCCTTTTCAATGGCAGCCGCCGGAAACGGATACAGAATTGGAAACACTGGTAAGTAATGAAGTTTATTCAGCTATAGTAGATGCTTATAAAATTGCTGAAAAACTGGACAGACAAGACCGTTTAAGTGAAATCCGCTCAGCAGTGATCGAGAAGCTCACCGAAGACGAGCAATATGAAGTTACGGCTATCCGTGGCATCATTGAAAAATTAGAAAAGAAAATCGTTCGCGGTTCGATATTAAGTGAAAGCAAACGGATTGATGGGCGCGATTTGTCAACCGTCAGACCAATCTCAATTCGTACTGGTGTTTTACCACGTACTCATGGCTCGGCCTTGTTTACACGGGGGGAAACTCAGGCTTTAGTGGTTGCAACCTTAGGTACCGAACGTGATTCGCAAGTGATTGATGCCTTGGAAGGTGAGTATCGCGACAGCTTTATGTTGCATTACAATTTCCCACCATTTTGTGTTGGTGAATTAGGTTTTGTCGGTTCACCGAAACGCCGGGAAATCGGTCATGGCCGCTTAGCCAAACGCGGTGTGAAAGCAGTGTTGCCGACCATGGAAGAATTTCCTTATGTATTGCGTGTGGTATCCGAAATTACTGAATCAAACGGTTCAAGTTCAATGGCGTCGGTTTGCGGCACCAGCCTTGCGTTAATGGATGCCGGGGTTCCGACTAAAGCGCCTGTGGCTGGTATTGCCATGGGTCTGATCAAAGAAGGCGAAAATTTTGCGGTATTGTCGGATATCATGGGTGACGAGGATCATTTAGGGGATATGGACTTTAAAGTGGCCGGTAGTGAAGAAGGCGTTACCGCACTGCAAATGGATATCAAAATTGATGGCATCACATCAGAAATTATGGAAGCAGCGCTGGAACAAGCTAAAGAAGGGCGTTTGCATATACTCGGTAAAATGAAAGAATCATTACCGGAAAGCCGTGACACCATGTCGGATTTTGCACCACGCATTATCTCAATCAAAATTGACCCCAGTAAAATTCGTGAAGTGATCGGAAAAGGCGGCGCGACTATTCGCGGCATCACCGAAGAAACCGGCGCTAGTGTAGACTTAACCGATGACGGCATCGTTAAAATCGCATCAGTGGACAAAGAGGCTGGAGAAGCGGCAAAACGCATCATTGAAGAGATTACCGCTGAAGTTGAAGTAGGTAAGATTTATGAAGGTAAAGTGGTTCGCTTAATGGACTTCGGTGCTTTTGTAACGATCTTACCGGGTAAAGATGGTTTAGTACATATTTCGCAAATCTCCGACGAACGGGTTGAGAAAGTCAGTGATAAGCTGGCGGAAGGCGATGTTGTAAGAGTTAAAGTTTTGGAAATCGATCGTCAGGGTCGTGTTCGTTTGAGCATGAAAGCCGTTCAAGCGGACGGTCAGACAGAAGAATAAGTCTTAATTTTCCATTCTCAATAAAAAAAGGGCTGCATAAGCCCTTTTTTTTCGCTTAAAAAATACGTAATAATGCACAAGTTATAAACCTAGGATAAAATTACAATTTCTAGCCAACTAACAAGGGCGCATATACTTGATGAAATCAATATTGCTTAAAGCAGGTATATCTAGTTTGCTTTTGGCTATTGGCTTGGCATTGATTACTCGTTTCAGTCTGAAACCCTTACCTGTCTCCTTCGCTTCTATATTAGATAGCGCTGATTCTATTCGGTTAGCGGACCGCAATGGCGAACCCTTATCAATAAGTTATCAAAGCCGTTGGAATCTGCATGATCAATTGCAAGCCTATGAAATACCGGCATTAATGAAGGCTGCTATAGTATTAGCAGAAGATAAACGCTTTTATGAACATGATGGTCAAGATTGGTTGGCGAGATTTCACGCGCTTTGGCAAAATTTATTGCATTTACGTAAGGTACGTGGCGCTAGTACGATTACTGAACAGGTCGTTAAAATGCTGCAACCACGTGAACGGACGGTATGGTCGCGCTGGTTGGAAGGCTGGCAGGCTGTGCGACTGGAACAAACCATTAGTAAGGCTGAGATATTACAGTTTTACTTGAATCAGGTACCTTATGCCGCCAATCGTCGTGGCATTAAACAAGCATCACGATATTACTTTGATCGTGATATTGATACACTAAACCACAAGGAATTATTAGCGCTGGCGGTTTTAGTCAGAGCGCCGTCACGATTGGATCTATATAAAAAACCGAAGTCTTTGGACCGGGCCGTGAATGATTTGGCTGAAAAAATGACTGAAAACGGTTTATTGTCGTCGCAGGATGTAGCAAATGTGGCTGATCAATCCTTGCACTTACAATTACCGGAATTACAGGTTAATGCACCTCATTTCGTGCGCTTTGTATTAGGACATAATTTAGCTTTCCAAACTCAATACCGGACAACGTTAAACGGTAGTTATCAGCAGAAACTACAAACAATGCTGGATCAACGTTTGCAAGATTTAGCACCTAAACAGGTTCGGCACGGTGGTTTGTTATTGGTTGATATTAAAACCAACGAAATTTTGGCTTGGGTGGTTGGAGGCAATAACCGGAACAATCTACCTGGCGCATTTATCGATACCATCACTAGCTATCGGCAGCCTGGCTCGTCATTAAAACCTTTTTTATATGCGCTGGCCTTATCCAAAGGCTGGACCGCTGCGACCCGCATCGAAGACCAACCTTTAGCGGAGTCGGTTGCTTCAGGAATGCATCAATATTCGAACTATAGCCGGGTATTTTATGGTTCTGTCAGTCTCAGGCAGGCTTTGGCGAATTCCTTGAATATTCCGGCATTAAAAACCATCCAATTCGTTGGTGCTAAGCCTTATTTGGAATTGTTGAAATCGCTTGATTTTCAAAATTTAAATCGTCATCCTGATATCTATGGAGACGGGCTGGCGTTAGGCAGTGCTGAAGTGACTTTATTCGAACTGGTACAGGCTTATTCCACTTTAGCCAATAAGGGCATATATCGGCCTTTGAAATTTTTACTGGATCATCAGAATCAGCAAGCAATACAGATACTTAGCGAATCGGTGAGCGCATTAATTAGTGACATTTTATCCGATCCTCAAGCGCGAAGTCTGGAATTCGGGACGGGTACGGTTTTAAATATGCCGGTGCAAACAGCGGTAAAAACGGGCACCAGTAGTGATTACAGAGATAGTTGGGCAGTGGCTTACAATGCACATGTTTTACTCGGAGCCTGGATGGGCAATCTCAATAATGAAGCTACAGATGGAATTACCGGGTCTACCGGTCCGGGTTTGTTACTTCGTAGCGCATTGTCCTGGTTGAATCGTTCAGTTGAGACTCAGCCTTTGTATTTAAGTCCAAATTTAGTCACTAAATCAATTTGTATCGCAACTGAGGTGAATTCCGGTCGTTGCACCGCATATCGTGACGAATACTTTATAGCCGGTCATTTACCTCAACTGCCGGAAGCATTAGTTCGGAAGCCGCTCAGATTAAGACAGCCGACCCCCGGTCTGAATCTGGCTCTGGATCCGCGTTTACCGGACAGTGCGCAGGCATATGAATTTATTGTACAAGGTCTGGAAAAAAATCAAACCGTCAATTGGTATGTCAATAATGAACTGCTTAGTTCGAACAACCGTGGACAATACCTTTGGCCTATGCAGCGAGGAAGTCAACAGGTCAGGGCGGTGATTTATGATTCAGGTGAAATAGTTAAACGACTCCCTGCTGTTAATTTTTTAGTTAAATGAAACGATTATTTTTAGCGCTCTGGCCTGATTCTGAAACCAGATCCACAATTTGTAAACTTACACAACATCCGGATTTAAAGTATGGAAAGCTTGTTGCCAAACATAATTATCACATAACTTTAGTATTTATAGGCTCAGTTCCTGATACCTTAATACCCGAGCTTTCATTACGATTCAATGCAGTTACAATAAATCCTTTTGTTACCACCTTTGATGCAATCGAATATTGGTCAAAACCTAAAGTGCTGTGTTTAACAAGCTCACATCCATCGGAACGGTTAATGGGTCTTGCTGCAAATCTGGATATAATAGTTAGGGAATGCGGGATTGAAACAGATTCAAGAGCCTATCAGCCACATATCACTTTGGCACGTAAGGTTCATGGTATGAAGCAGATAGAATTTGAACCCGTAAACTGGTCCTCAGAAAGTTTTTCTTTGCTTGAGTCAGTTTCCACTCCTGAAGGTGTCTTATATCGGGTTTTGCATACCTGGTCTTAATAAGTTTTGTATGATTTCAAAACTGAACAACTATGAGGTCATGCATTTATCACCGGAAAAAAACATAAGTAGTTGCAAAGTGATTTGTTGAAACGTTAAAATTCACGCTTTCGATAAAATCCATA
>SPJK01009545.1_pt1 | contig 16652 bp, 14 predicted proteins | sample 3741771 | NCBI WGS metagenome assembly SPJK01 (sample SAMN10925997, study PRJNA522277) | cold seep metagenome | isolation source: Elba SIP-enriched marine methane seep metagenome, extraction at timepoint T2 | place: Italy: coast of Elba, Mediterranean Sea
TTGAAGCCGGGGAAACCGATTTGCCTGGCGGTGACCCAAGGTAAGCCGGTGGTGATTTTGCCGGGTTTTCCGACCTCGGCTATTTTTACTTTCCATGAATTTGTCGCCCCGGTGATTCGACAAATGGCCGGACGCGCGCCGGAAAGCTTCAGCACTGAACTGGCGGAATTGGCGGTGCGGGTCAATTCGGAGATCGGTCGCATGGAGTTCTTGTTAGTTCGGCTGCTGGAGACCCAGCCTCATGCTGAAAACGAGTCGGGTAAGAAGCTGATGGCTTATCCTGTCGGCAAAGGCTCCGGCAGCGTAACGACTTTTAGTCATGCCGATGGTTTTGTTCGGATAGGGCGTCATGCGGAATTATTGGAAGCAGGCAGCCTGGTGCAAGTGCAATTAATCAGCCGCGACGCCAAACCCGCTGATTTAGTGATTATCGGCAGTCATTGCGCGGGTTTGGATTACCTTATCAGCGAACTAAAAAAACGCGGCGTACATACCCGCTTTTTATCGGTCGGTTCTTCCGCCGGTTTAAGCGCGGTAAAGCGCGGACAATGCGATATTGCCGGGATACATTTATTTGACCCGGATACCGAAAGTTATAATCAAAGCTATGTCGATGCGCCGTTGTCGCTGACGCAGGGATACCGCCGCAAGCAAGGCATTATCTTTAGAAAGGATGACCCGGCTTTTCAGAACAAATCCTTGGATGAGGTAATCGCGCATATCAAGACTAATCATCTGTGCCGGATGATTAATCGCAATCAGGGCAGCGGTACGCGGATATTGATTGACCAATTATTGGCCGGAGATAAGCCGCCGGGTTATCTGGTGCAAACCAGTAATCACCGCGCAGTCGCCGCCGCCGTTGCTCAGCAAAGAGCCGATTGGGGCTTGGCGATCAGCGCGGTGGCGGATGAGGATCTCGGGTTTTTGGCATTGCAAGATGAGCATTATGATTTTGTTGTACACGAAAACAATCTGAGCAAGCCCGCAGTGCAAAGCTTTTTTGAAATTTTAGGCGCGCCGTCAACGGTGGATGCCTTGTCCTCATTGGGGATTGTGTTTGACGGCTAGGAACCAGTAAAAGACAGGTTTTTAGTCCGCAGATTAAGCAGATGGAAGTAGATCATTGCCTGCTTCCACGTATTTTTTTTGTAGAAAAGCCAAAACAACATCCGGATTGTTACTCTTCAATCGGCGCCGGTAATATTTCCACAGTTTCCGAATAATCCGCAATACAGTCGCCGTTGTCATCGAATAGTACAATGACTTCGGCGGGAGTAACCACATAGTCATCGCTACGCAGATCATCTTTTGAAAGTGAGATGTCGCCGCCGTCCCCATATAGGCTGATTGATAGGGTGTTTTCCAAAGCCGGGAAATCCGCTAAAGTGGCAAATACGGAAATCTGAGTTTCCGGCAAGCCGTCGGCGTCATGATCCGCCAAACACAATATTTCATCATTGGCGTCGTCAAAAACGAAAAGCCGGTGGCTCGGCGCATTAACCGTTTGAATTGCGGCATCTACCGGTTTGACGCCCGGCAGTTCAATGTCCGGATACTCAACCATGATCTCGCCATCAGCGACTTCCAAGGTTTTTATCAACCCGATATCATCCAATTCATCATAAGCGCTGATAATCAAGGCGTGATGTTCGCTGAAAGGCAGTTCGTCCGGATTACGCAACAACATATAAATAGGCGATATTTCTTGGCCGGGCGCTTGAGTGCGGCTTAACGGGAATTGCTTGAGTTGATCGTTGGCGTCGGAACGAAGATTGGCGAAAAGAATAGAGTCATCTGAATAGATGCTGTAATTAGCCTGTTCTCCCTGTACGATTTTGCTGGTTCCATCGCCGGATACTTTGGGTTTGTCATTACCCGGTTCCGATCCGCCGCCGGTGGTGGTCGGTTTTTTCTTTTTGCCGCAAATTTTCTCCAGTTCGGCCAGCCGTTTATCAATTTTCTTTTTGGCCTTTTTGCTGGCCTTGCTTCTTCTGGCGTTCAATTCTTTAATTTCCGCCGAGCAGCAATATTGGGTGAGCTCTTCCTCGCGTTTACTGATGTCGGCTTTGGCGTTGGCGTCGGCTTTTTTCTTCAAGGCTGCAAGCGCTTTGAATTCATCTCTACAGCAAGGCAATTCGGAAATTTTTTTAGGGTCTTGTTTGGTATGACAGCATTCATGCGCCAGAATCGCCGCCAATACTTCCTTTGATCGATTAACCATTTGCGGGCTGACGTTGACTGCATCGTCTTTGGGGTTGCATTTGGTCGATTGTCTGCCGGGCAGGGCGGTGGCGCCGTTTTCTTTATTAGTTTGAGCATTGGTTTCCACGCATAGTTTAGGTCGCGCTTCGCCGCGTTGGTTTTTATTGAGCAATAAACTCGCCATGCAAGATGCGCAAGCTTTGAATTTGCCCTTATTGAAACCGTTTAAAACTTTTATCGCATCAATGACTTTGGTTTTTTGTTCATCGCTAAACGGGCGGCCTTCAAAAGTCTGACTGCGCGGATCGCTATTTGAGCTTTGGCTGAAACCGGCAACTACAGAGCCGGGGAAAAGGGCGATCAGTAATAGGATCACGTTGAAATTTTGACTCTGAGTCAGGAACGTGAATTTTATAACATCCGAAACTGGCTTGTCTTTCTGTCCATCTTCAGCGTTGCGGAAACAGTTACATAGCTTGCTATGCGCCTGTTTCCGCGCCTTGAATATGAACAGAAATCCTGCGCCAGTTTCGGATGTTATTTCATTCCCGTTCCTAAACATGATACGCCTCCTGTACTCAGCGATGAAAAGATAAGCAATAAAAATTAGTCTACAATGTTCAGGGTAGAGTTCAGTTTTTGTGAGTCAATACCCTTGTCAAAAGTATAATTTTTCCTTATCCTTGTCAGGCTAACTTTATTGAGGAGTATTTAGATGCATGTAGAAGAGTTAATGACATCAAAAGTGTTTACTGTGTCTCCGCACGATATGATTGATCGTGTGTTTTTTTTGATTCATTACGAAAAAGTGCGCCATATACCGGTGATTGAAAAAGGCAAAGTGATTGGGATTGTTTCGGATCGGGATATGTATAAAGCCTTAGGCCCGAAAAGTAATTCCAGCGCTATCGAAAACGGTAACCAAAGCAGCGAGTTGCATGTTATACCTAAAAAAGTCATGAATATCATGCGTAGAGGCGTGATGACCATTGAACCCGACTCAATGGCTTCCGATGCCGCCGCTATTATGGCTGAGCATAAAGTGGGCGCTTTGCCGGTGGTGAAAAATAATAAATTAGTCGGCATATTATCGTCGACGGATATACTCAGGGTATTTTCCAAATTGGAACATGCTCGGGAAGAGCGGGAAAAACGCATCGCCGACGGTGTCAGTCACACATAAAAAAAGCCCCGGTTTCGGGGCTTTTTTATTTGCTCTGAGTGGAGACTGCTTATTCAATAATTTTGGTTAAAATTGCGGTTTCTCGAGGGTCGATAAAATCGACTGGGGTACCACTGTTATCCACGCCTTGGCTAAATAGTCCAATGATAAGTTGGTCGCCGCTTTGGCGTATGCCGATTAATTCGTTTTGTTCCCATGTTGTGCTGATTGCGAAACTTCCTCTCCAGCCACCTTGATCAGAAACATAGCCGTATACATAACTGGACTTTAGGTTTGAAACGATTTCTCTGTTGCCTATGTCCGGATGATCATTGGCAGACCCTGAGACAATTTGTACACTGAAAGGGTCGACAGACCGTGAGCATTCATTGTTATCGGTATATCCTCGTAAGGTATATAAGACGCGATCATCAGTCAGCGATGTCGGGCCTTCCAGTTTATAGCAATAACCTTGCTGAGATTTATAGACGCCGGGAACAATATTGGCGGCAGAAATAGGCGGAGAGACAGCAACAGAACTGATTTGGTCAAAAATCAAGCCTTCAACCGGATCAAGCGTAAATTTAAAAGAGACGTCGTAATAAACCGTTGCTCCGCTATCAATGTCAATAACGGGTAATCGGTTCATGTTTAAATGTCGACCGGAACCGACAATTTGGCTGGATTCAAAATGGACACTGAGAGTGGTGCCGGGTATGACTTCTGCGTTGATACTGCCTATTTGCGCACTGAATAATGCGCCAAGAAAACAACAGCGTTTAAGGTTTGTCATTACATCCTCCTATGAAATGGAATTAGCATTTAAGCTGAGTCGAGCTATATTGGCAAGCTTTTTGTAAAAAATTAGTAATTACGTGTACCTTGATGATTAGCCTTGCAAACAGTTGGCAAGGCGGCATCGTGTAGAAACATCGTTTCCACGGTCTACAAGTTAATCCAACTTTGAATATTCTACGTTTCGAAACGCGGAGCGTTACTATGGGGTTACCTCGAAGAGAGGCTGTGAAAGCATTCACTCATCATTCAAAAATGATGAATGCGTAGCTTGTAGGATTAGCAAGCTCACCCACAAGCTACTCAAATAAGTTCACAGCCGCAGAGCGCGAGAACCATCAGTGCTTATTCAACCGTAATCGAACCGGTCGCAGCGGTATTTTTATAACCTTTAGCCACGGTTGTGTTACGTTTATTAACGGATTGGTTAACGACAACTGATTTTTTAATTTTCGAATCGCGCACCGCTACTGAACCGGTTGTCGCAATATTTTTCTTACCGAAAGCCATCGTATTATTGCCTTTGTTTACTGATTGATTGACGATCACTGATTTTTTCACTTTAGCGTCTTTCAAATTGATTGAACCAGTACTGGCTAAATTGTGTTTTCCCTTAGCTATCGTTGCATTGGCTTTATTCACCGATTGATTGACCAGCACTGATTTTTTTACAGTTGATTGGGCATGAGCGGATGTTGCGAAAGCAGCGGCTAAAATGATAGTTGCAGTCGTTAAAGTTTTCATGGTGTTTTCCTCTGGGCTGTTTAAAAAAGTAAGTTGCTTAACCCAGCTTTCGAAACGTACTCAATAATTCAAAATCGAAGGCTGGGTTAAAAACTTGGGCTTAGTTTACAAAGCCGAGCGGAATGAGGATGTAACTGAGGAACAGGGTTTTTGTGATTGATTCACCGGCAGTTACTTCGCGTGGTCACGATTGCGGTTTTTTTTCGGTAAAAAAATGTAGGACAGACTTTAGTCTGTCTTTAGCAGCATGAAACATATGACAATTGAGTTCATTATAGGCTCATGGAAGCTTGCACTTAACTTGGATTTTATATATGCTTATACGCATATAAATAAATAGATATGTTATGAACCCGACACAATTTTTTAAATGCTTGTCCGATGAAACGCGGTTGCGCTGTGTGACTTTATTGCATAAGGAAGGTCGATTATGCGTTTGCGAACTGACCAGTGCGTTGGATTTGTCGCAACCTAAAATTTCCAGGCATTTGGCTTCATTGCGTCAATGCGGTTTGTTGTCGGATAGTCGTGAAGGGCAGTGGGTGTTTTATCAAATCAATCGGAATTTAGGCGCTTGGGTTTTTCCTTTACTGGATGAGGCGTTGGCGGCTGTTTTAAGCGCCGGGCGTTTTTCCGAAGATTGGGCGCGTCTGCAAGCCATGCAAAACAGGCCGGAACAGTGTTGCGCCGGTGACTGATTTAACTAATTTCAATCAAATGAGGTATTCAATGAAAAGATTACATGTTCATATAGCTGTTGAAGATTTGCAGCAAAATATCGCGTTTTACAGCGCTATGTTCGGTTGTGAGCCTAGCGTTCAACATGATGACTATGCTAAATGGATGCTGGATGATCCGCGGGTGAATTTTGCCATTTCCAATCGCAGTCAGCATACCGGTCTGGATCATTTGGGCATACAAGCGGAAAATGAGACTGAATTAAGCGCCGTTAAACAGCAGTTGGATAACACGCAGGCGTCGATTGAAGAGCAGCAAGGCGCGGCTTGTTGCTACAGTCGGTCGGATAAATATTGGGTGATTGATCCGCAAGGCATTGCTTGGGAATCCTTCCATTCATTGCAGGATATTCCTACTTTCAATGAACCTGAAGCCGTTTCCGACGGTGAAAACCCTTTTGCATGCAGACCGGCGACTGATGGCGGTTCATCTTGTTGTGGTTAACCCTTAAAGCTAAATCATAAAAATGTTAAATGTAATTGTTGTATGTACCGGCAACTCTTGTCGGAGTGTTATGGGCGAAGCCTTATTCACCGAATTGGGCAAAGGCCGCATCAAAGCGTTTTCCGCAGGCAGTCATCCGATTGGTCGGATTAATCAGGGCGCATTAGCCACCTTGGCGCGTCATGGTTTGCCTGCGGAAGGTTATCAAAGCCAATCGTGGGAAGACTTTCAAGATCAGAACATGGATTTTGTGATTACCGTATGCGATAACGCCAATGGCGAAACCTGTCCCGTTTATTTAAGCGATGCGGTGCGCGCGCATTGGGGGGTTTCCGATCCCGGTCATTTGGAAGGAACGGAAGATGAAAAAATTGCCGCGTTTGAGCAAACCTTTGCCACTCTGAAATTGCGGGTGGAAAAAATGCTGGCTTTGCCTCTGGAAACCCTGAGCGCAGAGCAATTAACGGTTGAATTGAACGCCATTGGTCAATTAACGGTTTGAGAAGGTTATGACTGAGAAAAAACGTGATATGGGCTTGTTTGAACGTTATCTGACCCTGTGGGTTGGCTTATGTATCGTCCTCGGTATTTTATTAGGCGCATGGCTGCCGCAATTCGCCAAATCGTTAGAAGCAATGAGCATCAATGTGAACGGCGCGCCGGTGATTTCGATTCCGATAGCCGTATGCCTGTTTTTCATGATGTACCCGATCATGGTCAAAATTGATTTTGCCGAAGTCGTTAAAGCCGGTAAAACGGTTAAGCCGGTTTCATTGACCTTGTTGATCAATTGGGCGGTCAAACCTTTTACCATGTACGGCATCGCTTATTTGTTTCTCGGCGTTTTGTTTCAGCAATTCATCGGGGTTGATGCGGTTGATCTAGTCAAGATGCCGCTGGGACAGGATTTGGCTATCGGTGAACGTTACGGTTCCGGTGAAGTGGTGATGGTCGATGGCGTCAAAATGCTGCAAGTCCCGCTATGGCGCAGTTATCTGGCCGGTTGTATTTTGCTGGGCGCGGCGCCCTGTACGGCGATGGTGTTAGTGTGGGGCTATTTAGCCAAAGGCAATGACGGTCATACCTTAGTGATGGTGGCGATTAACTCATTAGTTATGTTGTTGCTGTATGGCTTGATCGGCGGTTTTCTGCTGGGCGTGGGGCAATTGCCGGTGCCTTGGGAGGCTTTGTTATTGTCTATCGGCGTTTATGTCGCTTTGCCGTTGTTGGCCGGGTTCTTTTCCCGTAAATGGATGATTGCCGTTAAGGGATTGAATTGGTTTGAACAAACCTTTCTGCATTATCTCACGCCGATTACTATTTCCGCTTTATTGTTAACTTTGGTGTTGTTGTTTTCGTTTAAAGGCGAAGTGATTCTGGAAAATCCGTTGACCATATTGTGGATTGCGATTCCGTTGACTTTGCAGACGCTCGTGATTTTTGTCATCAGTTATGTGCTCGCCAAAGCGTGGGGATTGTCATACCAAAATGCCGCGCCTTCCGCCTTGATCGGCGCGTCAAACCATTTTGAAGTCGCTATAGCCACTGCCGTGATGTTATTTGGTCTGTCATCCGGCGCAGCTTTAGCGACGGTGGTTGGTGTATTAATTGAAGTGCCGTTGATGTTGGCTTTGGTAGCTGTATGCAAGCGATCGCAAGGTTGGTTTAGTCAATGAGTCTCTTTAAACGCTGCCAGGTGAACCGTGTAGGGTACGCACGGTACCCTTTGTGAGGTAATAGGGCATTCATCCCATACGGCGCAAGAACCGTTCCTTAGAACCATATAGATGACGATTTTCCGCAGATTGATGATATTGGTCTAGACAATGGGGAGTAGCATATATGCGTCAGTTAAAAAATAAAAGTTTTAAAAGTTCACTGCCAGTATGGAAATTTGTTTGTATCTTTATTGCTTTTAATTTCATTGTCATAATCCTTCTCTATTCTGAACTCGCAATTAACTCTTTTCAATCCATCTCGGAGAATGAAACAATGCGAGTGACAATGAAACCTATTATTGCTTCGGCAATGATTTTTGCCGGTAGCGGCGCGCATAGCGCAGATGTTTTGCAGTTTACCAGCGCTCCGGTTCCGACTAATGATTTAGATAAACGTAGCGTATTATCTTCGCAATATATCAAGGTCGGCGATCTAACCGCTGATTTTAAATTTCACACCATCATGCGTTCAGGTGATATGCCGGAAGGGTCGGCGGCGCCGTTCGGTACTTTATTTGATATTAACGGTGAGAAAATCATGGCCGAGGATGGCTCGGTTCGGGTTTCCAATGACAATGATTTTTCTTCATTTGTGAAAGGTCAGGATGGCAAGCTGTATATGGTTTCTCACTTTGAATCCAGACCGGCGGCCATGTATTTGACCGAGTTAGATCAAAATCCTGCTAACGGTATTTTGACGGCGAAAAGAACGCGTCCTCTGGATTTTTCACCCGTTAAAGGCGGTTGGGTACATTGCGCAGGCAGTGTTACGCCTTGGGGCAACCATTTAGGTTCGGAAGAATATCCACCTAACGCTAAGCAATGGCGGGATAATAACGTTGATAGCTATAACGCGGCGATGGTTCGTTATTTCCCTCAGGCCAAAAACGCGGCGGATACTGAATTGCCTGAGTTAGCCGTTCAACATATGAATCCTTATGATTATGGTTATTCAGTGGAAGTGGATATCGCGAATTATGATAATACCGGGATAACCAAGCATTATGCGATGGGGCGGGTGGCTATTGAGTTATCTTATGTAATGCCGAATGAAACAACGGTTTATACATCGGATGATGGTTCTTATGTAGGTCTGTTTCGTTTTGAAGCGGATCAAAAAGGCGATTTGAGTTCAGGCGAATTATACGCCGCCAAGTTTACTCAAACTTCACCCTGGACCAATGATGAAGAAAGAATACATCCTTTGGATGGCGGCGCAGGCGATATTTCCTGGATCAGCTTAGGAAAAGCCAACAATGCGGAAATCCGCAGCATTATTGACAGCGGGGTAAAATTCAGCGATATTTTTGCTGAAGATGTTGATGGTTGTACGCCGATTACCGCCGGTTATGGCGATGAGTGTTTGAAAGTTAATCCGGGTATGGAAAAAGCGGCTTCACGTCTGGAAACCCGTCGTTACGCCGCCTTAAAAGGGGCGACGGTAGAATGGGAAAAAATGGAAGGCATCACCTTCGATGAGTCTACCAATACAATGTATTTGGCAATGTCTCGCATTCGTAACGGGATGAGCGATGGAGAAGGCGATATCAGCGTTCCATTTAACTATTGCGGAACTGTTTACGCTTTGGATGTGGATAGCAATTATCTGGCGACAAATATGTATGGCGTTGTTTCGGGCGTTCCGCGTTTGATAAAACGCGGCGCGACAGTTGATAATCCGTATCCGGCGGATGGCCCATACGCCGCCAACGAATGCGATGTCAACGCAATTTCCGAGCCTGACAATGTAACCTTTATTCCACTTTTCGATACTTTGATTATTGGTGAAGATACCGGTAAACATCAAAACGATATGATTTGGGCGTACAATGTCAAATCCAAAAATTTGACTCGAGTTCAGACCACGCCTTATGGTTCTGAAACCACTTCGCCTTATTTCTATCGTAATTTCAACGGCTTTAGTTACCTGACTTCAGTAATCCAGCATCCTTTCGGCGAGTCCGATTCGGATTCATTGCTGGCCGATGAAGAAGCGAGAGGTTATACCGGTTATATCGGTCCTTGGGGCGGATTCTAAGACGTTTATGCGAGACAGGGATGTCTCACGCGACTGTTGTATTCCTCTTAATCCTTGCCTATTTCCTTATCAAGTATGTTTAGTTATAGATCTTTGCTGGTCCCGTTAGTCATTGCAAAACTAGTGATGGGCGTTAGCTGCCTTGTTGTCGCAGACTCTTCCATTAATATCACTGCTCGCACATTAAGCAACAAAGTGGCGTACATACCGCCGCAATGCTACACAAAAACCGAAGATCAGTCCGGTGATGTGCACAATCCTTGTTTTGTCTGCCATACCATCGGTCAACGTCCTAATTATATTAACGACGCTGATTTGCAGTTGAACTATAGCTTTAATGACACAGCCCGCAAAAATCATTGGGAAAATCTGTTTCAGGATAGAAGCCAAGCAGTAGCGGCCATTAGCGATGAGCAAATTCTGCAATATATTAATGCAAGCAATTATTTTGATGGACAAGGGCGCATTATTTTGGCGGAAAAATTAGCGCAGCTTCCTGAAAACTGGGATTATGACCGCAATGGGGTTTGGAATGGTTATACGCCGGATATTTGGTTCAATTTTGATGATCAGGGATTTGACCGCGATAAACAAGGCGGTTATTCCGGCTGGCGAGCTTATGGTTATTACCCCTATCCGGGGACTTTTTGGCCGACCAATGGCTCAACCGGCGATGTAATGATTCGTTTACCGATTGCTTTTCGCCGTAACCAGCAGGGTGAGAGTGATCTAACCGTTTACAAAGTGAACCTGGCGATTGTTGAAGCGATGTTGAAAGAACAGGATATACCGATTGACCCGGTGGATGAAAATCGTTTGGGCGGTATTGATTTAGATAAAAACGGAGAGCTGGGAATGGCCAGGCTTGTCCGTTACGACTGGGCGCCATTACAACAACGTTTTATGTGGTATGTCGGCCAGGCTTATGATTTACAAAAGCAGGGTCAATTACATCTGGCTGCGGGATTATTTCCCGAAGGAACCGAGTTTTTACATACTGTTCGGTATGTGGCAGTGGATGAGCAGGGCCATAATCAATTATCGCCCAGGTTGAAAGAACTGCGATATGCGCGTAAACGTTTCTGGATGAACTATTCCAAACTGGAAGATAAAATTCATGCGGAAATGAAAGAAAAGCATGATTTTCCGGATCGTGTTCGCGTATTCAGAGGAAATTCCGAAGTCGGTGTGAGTAACGGCCAAGGCTGGAGCTATACGGCGTTTATTGAAGATAAAAACGGTCAGCTAAGACCGCAGAGCTTTGAAGAATTGGTTTTTTGCGCCGGCTGCCACAGCGGCGTCGGGTCGGTCAGAGATGGTATTTTTTCCTTTTCCCGCAAATTTTCCGCCGCCAGTCCTCAAAAAGGCTGGCATCACTGGTCGCAATATGGCTTAAAAGGCGTTACAGAACCGATCAGGAATGATGGTAAATATGAATATACTTACTATTTGGAAAAAAATAAATCCGCAAATGAATTCAGAACCAATGCCGAAGCGCAAGGCAAATTTTTTGATCAGCAAGGGAATTTGAAAGCGGATGCGGTGAGTCAATTACATAAGGATATTTCATGGTTATTGTTTGCATCGAAACAACGCGCCTTGGAGCTGAATAAAGCCTATTTAACTATTGTTCGGGAACAAAGCTTCGCCAAGGGGCGAGACGCGGTTGTTAAACCGTTGGAAAATGTTCACCGTTCTTTAAAACCAGATCAGGAAACCGGCATTCAATTACCGTTATCTTATTTACCACTATTGGATAGTGAAATAGTCGGTATGTTAAATGAGGATCAGGATTTATATCTCCCCGCATTACTTTACCGTGAACAATATTACTGGGCGGAATTTGAAAAAACCTCCACCGATAATTTGCTATGGGAATTGGCGAGTCATGGATTGTACGGCGGCGAGCTTCCGGCTGGTTCAACCAGTGTTTTAGACAACAATCTATATTTAACGCTTCCATTGATCAGTAACGGCGCCATGCTGTTTTCTGCGGAAATGGAATATAGTCATCAACAGAATGATCAATATTTGTGGCGTTTATCTGATTTCAGTCACTATTCAGAAACTGGAAGCGAGTGATGGGACAGGACGAGTTAAAGTCTATACCTCGAAAATTGAAGGATTCAAAATTGTTGACTTTTTAGAATTTGACTAATACAGTTCGGTTCTTTTATCAACAATTTTACCTTGAATAATTCTATCAAATCAGTTGTGCCGGGCATTATCTGGCCAGCATTGCCTGACCGAACGGCTTCCCAGATTCTCGCCGCGATTCAGCAATTGAATCATAGTCAGTGGATAGGGAATAGTGAATTAAGGCAATTACAGCATGATAATTTACGCCTGTTATTGCAACATGCTATCGATACAGTTCCCTTTTATAAACGCTTGTATAGCGATGTCGGAGTAACTGAAAAAACGCCTTGGGAGCAGTTGCCTATTATTTCTCGTCTGCAAATTCAGGATGCCGGGAAAGCAATGTTTAGCCTATCCCCACCCAAATCACACGGTTCGATAAACACGGTTGAAACTTCCGGAACCTCCGGCGCGCCGTTGCGCTTGCTCTCTAGCTCCGTCACCAAGTTTATGTGGATGGCCTTCACTTTACGCGAACACTTATGGCGTCAACGAGATTTTTCAAAAAAACTGGCGGTGATTCGGCCTGATGAAGAAGATGCCTATCAACAGCATGTTGAGCATCACAATTGGGGATTTCCGGTCAGTCTGATTTATCAGACGGGTTCAATGGCTTATACCGATAGTATGCAACCGGCTGATATTTTATTAAAGTGGTTGTGCAAGCAAAAGCCCGCTTATTTATTGACGATGCCGACGGTTTTGCGTGAAATGTTGTATCAGTCTGAACGCACTGGCTTGAGACCCAAAGGGTTGATGGAAGTCAGAACTTTGGGTGAGATTGTTAATCAGGAATTGCGTGATTTTTGTTTTCAGGTTTGGAAAGTTCCGATTGTCGATATATTTAGTTCCAGGGAATTAGGCTATATTGCGCTGCAGTGCCCGAAAACGGACAATTATCATATCCAGGCGGAAAGTTTATTCACTGAGGTGCTTAATGAGCAGGGACAAGTCTGTCAGGCAGGCGAAACCGGTCGTTTGGTGGTCACTGCCTTACATAATTTTGCTTCCCCTTTGATACGCTATGAAACAATGGACTATGTGGAAGTGGCGGGGCAGTGTGAATGCGGTCGGGGCTTGCCGACAATCAGTAAAATTCTGGGGCGGGAACGGAATTTTCTTGTTCACCCTGATGGACGAAAATATCTACCGACATTTCAAACTGAAAAATGGATGGGGTTAGCGCCAATTAAGCAAATCCAGTTTGTACAGAAATCCGTATTGTTATTGGAAGTGCGTATTTTACCGGCTCGTCAATTTACCGAAAGTGAAGAACAGAATCTCAAAACTGTGTTATGTGAAGTGTTCGATGCGCCTTTTGATATTGTTTTCAATTATGTTGATGAGCCTTTGCGTCATTCAAATGGAAAATTTGAAGATTTTCGTTGCGACTTTAAACCATAAGGTTATAGCTGTTTTCTTTTCATTTGCTCGGCAATAAAAAAAGCACTGCGAATAGCTAAAGCTTGAATGGTCAGGGATGGCGATTCACCACCGCCGGAGCTGGGGAAAACGCTGGCGTCAACAATAAAAAGATTTTTCCAGCGATGACTTTGACAATTTGCATTGACCACCGATTGCTGCGGGTCAGCGCCCATCCGGCAGGTTCCGAATACATGGGTGCTATTGAAAGTATCATAACTGCCGTATTCTTCGATGAGTTGAGTAACGCCGCTGGCCTGCAAAATTTCTCGACATTTATCAGCCATAAATCTCATACGATTTAACGCTAATGTATCCAGGCGGCTATGGATTTTCGCCAGCGGCAAACCATGTTCATCAAGATGATCGGGGTCAAGGCCAATATAAGAATCCGTGTGCGGTAAACATTCGCCTATAGAACCGACAGACAAAACATTGCCGTATTGTTTGCGCATATCAGCCTTATGTTGGCGGCCAAACCCTTTTACAACTCTTTGCGCATAATTGATTGGGCCTAAAAGATCGGCCTCAGCTGTAGCCAGGGTAAATCGACAGCCCCCTATGATGTTTTTTATCGCGTCCGGTGAATTATAGTCCCAGCAAATGCTATCCGAAGGTAGTCCTCTTTGGCTGCCTATTGAGTGCGGATGCAAACCGCTGGAAACCCAAAATAATGTTTCCATAAAGTTTTTTCCGACTAAACCGGATTCATTGGCCAGACCTTCTTGTTGGACTGTATTTGAGAGTAACAGCAAGCGCGGCGTTTGCACTGCGCCGCAGGCGACAATAACTGTTTTAGCGCTGCTGCGATAGCGGTTACCCTGCTCATCAGCATAGACAACAGCGGTAATTTTGTTAGCGTCAGACTCGATGTTCAAAACCGTCTTTCCGGTTTGTATGTCGCAGCGTTCGGTCTTTTCCGCTTTGTGGAGGAAGGTAACATCAGCGCTACCTTTGTCTTTACGCGGACAGCCTCGGTTGCAATTATTACAGTAATTACATCCCGGACGGCCGTCATAGGCTTTTGGCAAAACTGCCAGTGAATTCGGCGTCCAGCTCAACCCCAGCTTCTCTAAGCCCTGCTGTACTGTTTGACTGGCAAAGCTGGCGGAATGCGGCGGCAAGGGGTGGGGGCGCTTGCGAGGGCGATGGGGATCAACATCTGAGCCGGAAACGCCGACAATCAGTTCCGCTAGTTGATACCAGATCTCAAGATCCTGATATTGTAAAGGCCAGTCGGCAGCTACACCAAACCGGCTATGCATCTGCATAGCTGCTTTATTGAGTCGATGCGCCTCGCCGGTAAAGTGTAAAGTTGATCCGCCCAGGCCTCTTACATGGCTATATTTCCAGCCCAATCGCCGGTCATCTTTAATCATCGGGCCGGAAATATGATTCCAGGAACGTAAAGAACCCCATTGCCGGGTGAGTTTTTGTAATTCTGCGATTCGATAAAAAGATTTAGATTTGCTTTTTTCCGGAAATGCGCTTTGTTCCCATTGCGCAGTGCTTAAGCGATAATCCTGATAAGGGTCAAAACGTTGTCCCGCTTCCAATAGGAGTACTGATAAACCTTTATAGGCCAAGCCCCAGGCAGCCGCAGCGCCGCCGCCGCCCGATCCGATAACAATCGCATCGAATTGCTTATCTTTTATAGACATTGAGTTGTGTTTTCTTGAGGAGCTTTGTTGTGATCCGGATAGCCCAGGGGTTGTGGCGTTCCGGCATTAGTTAAACAAGTCTGGCTTTTCGGGTGAGCATAATAATGGAAGAATGCATCATTACGGCTTGCAAAGTAAAATTGGGACGCTAAAGAACGAGGATCGCCGCTTTCTGCTGATGCGATAATGGCAATGCGTTCATTTTCCGGTAACAATTTGAAACTTTGTTGGCTTCGATTGCGCGCCTGTTGATCCAGCCAGTTGCAGCCTTGTGTTAATAAGGTCGCGTAAGCGCGGTTGCGGTCAGCCTTAAGCGTTAACAACTCATCAATCTTCAATTCAGTGGCCGACGGTGTAATGTCGGCGGGAATTAAAGTGTCCAGGTAAATGCTAAGCGTTTGACGATCCGGAAATTTTCCGGCGCTATAACCGATTTTTGCGGCTTCGCTGCGGCGGACAAGCGCCAACCCGCAGAAAGATAATAATTTAAGAAAAGCGCGTCTATTGATTATATTCATTTTTTTAGAATACACCTCTTCAATGTACGAAAAAGCCGCAATGATGACTGTGTGGCGGTTCACGAAATGTAAAAATATATTTGACGGAGTATAGAGTTTATAGTATTTGCAAAGGGAGCGTTAATCAATGACTGGTTTTTTGCTTTTATTTTTCTTGTTATGGATATTTTTTAACGGTAGGATTAAGTAGGAATCGTCACTAAATTACAATTTCTTGAGGGTATTGTTATGAGGAACAAAAAGGTACATTTATTACATGCCTCGCCGCTCGTTTTATTCGGGGCGTTGGCGTCAGCAGGGTTTACCACAACTGTACATGCAGGATTTGGTGGTCCGGCTATTCAGGCTTCACATGTCTCGGATAGCGTGACTGACAATCTTAACGGAACGTTTGACTATGGTTATACGGTTCATAATGATGGGGTACCGGGTTTTGATGGCGGCGAGAATTTTATAGAACCGATTATTCGCGATTGGGAATTGCCTTATTTTGGCGATGCGGGGATTACGGATATTATATCTCCAGTTGGTTGGGATTGGGCAATTGAAACCATTGGCACTGAGAATTTGGCAACCGGGTGGGAAGGTGTTGCCGCTTGGCAAGATCCTTCCGATCCCTTTTATTTCGGCGATGACTCGCCTTTTACCGATGTAACCCAGGTATTGCATTGGTATACAAATGACCCAATACTTTTTGGTATTTACACTGGTTTTGAAGGCATTAATTTTCTAGGCGGATTCGGTTTTACCGCAGCTTTCGATGAAACCGCCGCGCCTTATCAGGCTTCCTGGTTTAATTTGCCTATTCAGTCAGGCGATCCGGCTTTTCCACTTGGCGGGATTCCTGCTTCTCCTTCTGCAGTAGGGCCAACTATACCGGAACCGGAAACATTAGCATTAATGACTTTCGGTCTGGTGGGCTGGTCAGCAGCCCGAAAAAAAAGAAAAACTGATAATTAGTTATGTTATGGAACGGAAACTTTGTTTCCGTTCCTAATTGCTTACTTCCGAAATAAACTCTTCAAACTTCCCGCTTTTACTGCGCATTATTTCCTTCGAATAATGAAA
>SPJK01051462.1_pt1 | contig 16645 bp, 18 predicted proteins | sample 3741771 | NCBI WGS metagenome assembly SPJK01 (sample SAMN10925997, study PRJNA522277) | cold seep metagenome | isolation source: Elba SIP-enriched marine methane seep metagenome, extraction at timepoint T2 | place: Italy: coast of Elba, Mediterranean Sea
CTGATCAACCCGTATGGCATGTTCTTCGAAGAGATTACCGCCTCGTCCCTGGTCAAGGTCGATCTTGACGGAAATGTCGTTCAGGAAACGCCTTACTTCATCAACCCGGCCGGTTTCACCATTCACTCCGCCATTCACGCCGCACGTGAAGACGCCCAGGTTGTGATGCACTTGCACACCGATGACGGCGTCGCGGTGTCTGCCAACAAGGAAGGCCTGTTGCCGCTCAGCCAGACGGCGATGCTGGCGCGTCACGATCTTGCCTATCACGTCTATGAAGGCGTTGCGCTGGATCATGGCGAGCGCGAGCGCCTCGTCGCCGACATGGGCGAAAAGAACAATATGATGCTCTACAATCACGGCACGCTGACGGTCGGTGGCACGGCGGCCGAATGCTTCCTGCGCATGTTCTTCCTGGAGCGGGCCTGCTCGATGCAGGTGCGGGCGCTGACGGCCGGACGTGAAAATATGGTCATTCCGTCGCAAGAGGTTCAGGATGTCGTAAAAGGGCAAGCGAACCCGGAAGGTACGAAAACACTGGCGAATATGCTCGCCTGGCCGGGTCTGCTGCGCAAACTCGACCGCGAGTCTCCGGGCTATGACGCCTAGAGAATTTCCCTATACGGGTATTCCCGTATGGGATTTCGCAGTAGTGCGTCCATTCATACCGTTTCAAAATTAGGGGCAATCCCTTACATCCCGGTTCGCACCCAACGGAACACATTTGCCATGAAACATTTGAAAGCCTTCGAGAGCGCGCTGGACACGATCCACGACGAGGGACGCTATCGCGTCTTCGTCGATTTGCATCGCCACAAGGGCGAGTTTCCAAAGGCGACGGCCCGTTTTGAACATGGTGAGCGCGAGATCATCGTCTGGTGTTCGAATGATTATCTCGGCATGGGCCAGGATGATGATGTCATCGATGCGATGCACGAAGCGATCGACAGCTTTGGCGCCGGCTCTGGCGGCACGCGCAACATTTCAGGCACGACGCGCTACCATGTCGAGCTCGAAAAAGAGCTGGCGGACCTGCATGGCAAGTCGGGCGCGCTTTTGTTCACGTCCGGCTATGTTTCCAACGACGCGACCCTGTCGACGCTCGGCAAAATCCTGCCTGAGCTGATCATCTATTCCGATGCGCTCAATCATGCCTCCATGATCGAAGGCATTCGTCGCTCGGGCGCCGACTACCGGGTGTTCCGTCACAATGATGTCGAACACTTGCGCGCTTTGATGGAGAATGACGATCCTGAGCGTCCGAAAGTGATCGCGTTCGAGAGCGTCTATTCCATGGACGGCGATGTCGGCCCGATCGAAGCGATCTGCGATCTCGCGGATGAGTTCGATGCGCTGACCTATCTCGATGAGGTCCACGCAGTCGGCATGTATGGCGAAGAGGGCGCAGGCGTTGCCCAACGCGACAATGTCATGCACCGCCTCGACATTGTCGAAGGCACGCTCGGCAAGGCCTTTGGCGTCATGGGCGGCTATATCGCGGCGCATGAGACGATCATTGATGCGATCCGTTCGACGGCGTCTGGCTTCATCTTCACCACTTCGACCTGTCCGGTCATGGCCGCAGGCGCGCTCGCCAGTATTCGCAAGCTGCGCTCAGATGACGGGCGCAAGCTGCGCAAGTCACATCAGGCGCAAGCGGCTTTGCTGAAGCAGAAATTGCGTGATGCCGGTCTGCCGCTGATGGAAAGCGAAACCCATATCGTGCCGCTGCTGGTTGGCGATCCGGAGAAGTGCAAGGCGCTGTCCGACACGCTGCTCTTCGATTTCGGCATCTATGTGCAGCCGATCAATTATCCAACCGTCCCGAAAGGCACCGAACGCCTGCGCTTCACGCCTGGCCCGGTCCACACCGAAGCGATGATGGATGACCTGGTCGCGGCAATCCTGGCCGTCTGGAAACAGCTCGGCCTGGACGAGAAAGCGGCCTAGTTCGCGCGTTTCTTTCCGAGACCAATCTCTTTTGCAAACGCGGAGCGTCGTTTCGCATAATTCGGGGCGACCATCGGGTAATCGCTCGGCAGGCCCCATCGCGCCCGGTATTCTTCCGGCGTAAGATCAAAGCGCGAGCGCAAATAGCGCTTGAGCATTTTCAGCTTCCGCCCGTCCTCCAGGCAGATGATGTGATCCGGCGTGATCGATTTCGAAATCGGCACGGCAGGATCAGGGCGCGGCGGCTTTGCAGGGGCCTCCGATGCCAATTCTACAACAGTCTCATGCACGGTGGTGATGAGGTCAGGCAGTCCGCTTGCCGGGACTGGATTGTTGGCAACAAATGACGCGACAATATCCGTCGTCATTTCGAGCAACTCGGCTTTTGATTGCTGGGGCATGTGTCGGCTCTTATATATTTATTGAGAAACCCGCTCTCCGTCGGGCTCGGAGACTATAAAAGCATCGAATCGACCAAGAATTCAAGCTAACGTGCCAAATAGAATATAGAAAACGGCGGTAATCGCGGGCTAATATTCGGAAGAGAAAAAGACAGCTTGCAGCGCGCCGCGTGTCGCCGTACATGATCGGGCAGAATTAGGGAATGCGCCATGCCAGACACCAGCCATCCGACACGCTTCGATACTGCGACCTTCTTTTCTCAATCGCTGAAAGATCGCGATCAGGACGTGTTCGCCGCCATCGAGAAAGAACAAACACGCCAGCAGCATCAGATCGAACTGATCGCGTCTGAAAATATCGCTTCGCAGGCGGTGCTAGAAGCACAGGGCACGGTCCTGACCAACAAGTATGCCGAAGGCTATCCCGGGCGGCGCTATTATGGCGGCTGTGAGTATGTCGACATTGTCGAGGACATTGCCCGCGACCGCGCCAAGCAAATGTTCAATTGCGGCTTTGCCAATGTGCAGCCGAATTCCGGCTCGCAAGCCAACCAGGCCGTGTTTCAGGCGCTGATCCAGCCGGGTGATACCATCCTTGGTATGAGCCTTGATGCTGGCGGTCACCTCACGCACGGCGCGCGCCCCAACCAGTCAGGCAAATGGTTCAATGCCATCCAGTATGGTGTTCGCGAAGACGATCACCTGATCGATTTCGATCAGGTCGAGGCGCTCGCCAAAGAGCACCAGCCCAAGCTCATCATTGCCGGTGGCTCAGCCTATCCGCGCCAGATTGACTTTGCGCGCTTCAGAGAGATTGCAGATGCCGTCGGCGCCTTCTTCTTGGTCGACATGGCGCACTTCGCCGGACTGGTCGCGGGCAATGCGCACCCCAATCCGCTCGATCATTGTCATGTGGCGACGACGACCACGCACAAGACCCTGCGGGGGCCACGTGGCGGCATGGTGCTGACCAATGATGCCGACATTTCCAAGAAAGTGAATTCCGCCGTCTTCCCTGGCATTCAGGGTGGCCCTCTGATGCACGTCATTGCCGGCAAGGCTGTGGCCTTCGGTGAAGCCCTGACGCCGGAATTCGATCAATACGCCGCTGACGTGGTCGAGAATGCCAAAGCCATGGCGGCTGCCGCGAAAGATGCTGGCATGGACCTGGTCTCGGGCGGCACGGATACTCACGTCGCCCTGATCGACCTGCGCCCGAAAGGCGTCACCGGCCGCGACGCGGAGCAAGCGCTCGAGCGCGCTTACATCACCTGCAACAAGAATGGCGTGCCGTTTGATCCGGAGAAGCCAATGGTCACGAGCGGCATTCGGGTCGGCTCGCCTGCGGGAACCACGCGCGGATTTGGCGTCGAGGAGTTCACACAGATCGGTAAATGGATCGGCGAGGTGGTTGATGCCGTGGCCAGCGGCGATAGCGCAGCAACCGAGGCGAAAGTTCGCGCAGAAGTTGAGAAGATGACGGCTAAGTTCCCGATTTACAACGGATTGGGGGCCTGATCGATTGCGCTGTCCTTTCTGCGGATCTGAAAATACGGCGGTCAAGGACAGCCGACCTGCAGAAGACAATACGGCTGTGCGCCGACGTCGTGGCTGTGATAATTGTGGCGCGCGTTTTACCACTTTCGAGCGGGTTCAATTGCGTGAAATCATGGTCGTCAAACGCGATGGCAAGCGCGTGCCCTTCCAGCGCGAAAAGCTGGCGCGCGTGATCGCGATCGCGCTTCGCAAACGCCCCGTTTCACCCGAACAGATCGATCAGATTGTCTCCGGCATCGCTCGAAAACTCGAAAGCAGCGGCGAGACGGAAGTCGCGTCGCAGGACATTGGCGAGCTCGCCATGGAAAGCCTGCGCGTCGTCGATCCGGTCGGCTATGTGCGCTATGCCAGCGTGTATCGCGATTTCGATGCGCCATCGGATTTCGCGGCCTTCATCAAGCAGTCCGAGCTGGACGAGGACTAGCCCGCTATGTCCCAACCCCAGGTTACGCTGAAAATCGCCACCAGCATGGATGGCCGCATCGCCTTGTCGAATGGCGTCAGCCAATGGATTACCAATAGTGACAGCCGCGCCCGTGTGCATCGTATGCGCGCCGATCATGATGCGGTTCTGGTCGGCGTGGGCACCGTTCTGGCCGACGACCCGTTGCTGACCGCACGCACCGTTCCGCCGCCGCCGCGCCAACCGGTCCGGATTGTCGCCGACAGCCAGTTGCGGACGCCTGCGCATGCCAGGCTGCTCGCATCGCAAGGCCTCGGCAAAGTCGTTCTGGCGAGTGCAGGACCGGCGACCGGGTACCCGGAAGGCGCCGATGGGAACGGCCCGGAAATCTGGGTCGTGCCTGGCGAAGACGGCAAAGTCTCGCCTCAGCGCCTGCTCGATCGCTGCGCGGTCGAAGGGCTTTCGCGCGTCTTTCTGGAAGGCGGCGGCAAGCTTGCGGCGAGTTTCATCAAGTCCGGACTGGTCGATACAATCCAGTGGTTTCGCGCCCCGATCCTGATTGGCGGCGATGGCCTGCCTGCCGTCGCGGCCTTGGGGCTTTCCGAGATGCCAGATGCGCCGCGTTGGCGCACTGCCGCCACGGAACGGATTGGGGATGACACCCTGGAGACTTATGTTAGGGCCTAAGCTCTACAGGAGGGCTCCATGTTTACAGGTCTGGTGACCGATGTCGGAACGATCCGCAAAGCCGAAGATCGCAATGGTCTGCGCCGCTTTGAGGTCGACTGCGCCTATCCCGTCGAGAGTATCGAGATGGGCGCGTCCATCATGCACGCAGGTGTCTGCCTGACCGTCGTCGATTTCGGCGCGCGCGGCGAGGGCAGCTGGTTCGCGGTGGAAGCGGTGCCGGAAACCTTGTCGCTGACCGTGCTCGGCGACTGGGAAGAGGGCAGCGCCGTCAATCTCGAGCAGAGCCTGAAGCTGGGCCAGGAACTGGGCGGCCATTTTGTCTTCGGGCATATTGATGGCGTTGGCGAGGTCGTTGCGGTGGAGCCCGAAGGACAAAGCTACCGGATCACCATCCGGCCACCCGAGGACATTGCCCGCTATTTTGCCAAGAAAGGCTCGGCGGCAATCAATGGTGTCTCGCTGACCGTGGCGGACGCCTTGCCCAACGGCGACTTCCAGGTCGCGATCATCCCGCACACCTGGGACGTCACCACGCTGAGAGAATTGCAGCCCGGATCGCGGGTTAATCTTGAGATCGATATGCTGGCGCGCTACGTGGCCCGCATGATTGGCGTCGATGCGCCGACCCCGCATGATGCTGAAGGAGCCAAGGATGGCTGAAGACTTTTCCGCTGCAATTTCCAGCATTGATGAGATCATCGAGGATGCTCGCAACGGCAAGATGTACATTCTTGTCGACTCAGAGGATCGCGAGAATGAAGGCGATCTGATCATCCCGGCGAATTTTGCGACGCCAGAAGCGATCAATTTCATGGCCAAGTTCGGTCGTGGCCTGATCTGCCTGGCCATGACCGGTGAACGCGGGCGTGCGCTCAATCTCGACATGATGGCGCGGGAAAATCGCGAAAGCATGGGCACGGCCTTCACCGTCTCGATTGAGGCTGCTGAAGGCGTCACCACCGGCATTTCTGCCCATGACCGCAGCCACACCGTCCAGGTCGCGATCGATCCGATGTGCGACGCTGCTGACATTGTTTCACCCGGGCACGTCTTCCCGCTGATCGCCAAGGATGGGGGCACGCTGGTGCGCGCCGGGCATACAGAGGCTGCCGTCGACATTTCACGCATGGCCGGGCTCTATCCCGCCGGCGTGATCTGCGAGATCATGAATGATGATGGCAGCATGGCGCGCTTGCCAGAGCTTGTTTCCTTCGCGCAACTGCACGGGCTCAAGATTGGCACGATCGCCGATCTCATTGAGTATCGCCGCAAGAATGATCGCTATCTGGAGCGCCGCGTCGAAGCACCGCTCGAAAGCGCCTATGGCAACGGCTTCAAGACCGTCATTTTCCGCAATGCGCTGGATAATAGCGAACACATCGCCATCGTTCATGGCGGCATTGAGCCTGACAGCACGACGATTGTTCGCGTTCACCGCACAGACGTTCTGGCCGATATTCTCGGCGAGCAGGGGCCTCGTGAAGGCCTGGTTGAGCGGGCGATGAAAATCATCGCGGATGCGGATGAACCAGGTGTGGTGGTGTTTGTGAACACGATGCGCCCGAATGCGCTGGCTGAGCGGCTCGGCATGAAAACATCTGAACCGAGCGACACCCACGCACCGCTGCGCGAATATGGCGTCGGCGCGCAGATCCTGCGCGAACTCGGCGTTCGCAAGATGATCTACCTCTCTGACACCGAACCGACCCGGGTTGCGGGCCTGGATGGCTATGGGCTGTCCATTGAAGGCTGGCGCCCGCTCTCTGATAAGGACTAAACCGATGCCGCACCGCATTCTGATTGTGAATTCTCCCTATTACGCGCACATCTCTGAGGAGCTTGAGAAAGGCGCGCGCGAAGCGCTTGAAGCGTCTGGCGAGGATTGCGAGATCGAGACCATTATGGTGCCGGGCGCATTCGAAGTCCCGGGCGCCATCGCCATGGCCGCGGACAGCGCCAAATATGACGGCTATATCGCGCTTGGCTGCGTCATTCGCGGCGAGACCACGCATTATGACTATGTCTGCGGTGAGAGTGCCAAAGGCCTGATGTTCCTGACCACGGATCGCCGCCTGGCGATTGGATACGGCATCGTCACGGTCGAAAACGAAGCCCAGGCACTGGCGCGGGCAGAGCGGAAACAGAAGAACAAAGGCAAGGACGCTGCAATTGCGTGCCTGGAAATGCTGAAGCTTCGGAAGAAGTTCGTTCGGTAGATACGAAACGCAGCGCCAGTGCGCAAAAGGGCATGGCTTTTTGAGGCCACCGGTGGCAAGGACGCGCGATGAGCGAACAGAAACTTCCATTTGAGGTCATTCGGGCCCGGCGCGCCGGCGCACGGCTGGCGGCTGTGCAGGCGCTGTATCAGATGGAGCAGACCGGCCAGAGCGGTAAATCAGCCATCCGCGACCTGATGGATGACCGCCTCGGCCTTGGCCCCGACGAGGACCCGGTCGAGGAAGCCGATCCGGATCTGTTCAAAGCCATCGTCAATGCCACGATCGAGCATCAGGCAACCGTCGACAAAGCCATTCTGGCGCGGCTCTCAAAGGGCTGGAAACTGTCTCGCCTGGATTCCACCACCCGCTCTATCTTGCGGGCAGCGGTGGCAGAGCTGGTCGCGCATCAGGAACTGTCGCGGCGCATCCTGCTGGATGAATATGTCTCCCTCGCACATGATTTCTTCGACAAGACCGAAGCGAATTTCGTCAATGCCGTGCTCGACAATGTCTCAAAGGACTTGCGGCCAGAAGAGGCTTAGGCCTTAGTCCTCGGCGGAGACCGGTATGGACGAACACGCCTGGATCGAACGCTATATCGCCCCGATGGTGACGTCGGAAGGCGCGGACGCCTTGCGCGATGATGTCGCCTTGCTGACGGCGCTTGGACCGACAATTGCGACCATGGACACGCTGGTTGAAGGCGTCCATTTCCTGCCCACCGATCCGATGTCCAGTGTTGGCCGGAAACTGGTGCGGGTGAACGTCTCGGACATCCATGCTAAGGCGGCTGAGCCATTGGAGGCGCTGTTGTCCATCGCCTGGCCCGGCAACCGGACGGAGCAGGCCTTCGCGCAGTTCATGTCGGGGGTTCAGATGGATCTGGACACGTTCGGTGTATCGCTGATCGGCGGTGATCTGGTGCTCCATGATGGCCCACTCACACTCACACTGACCCTGACCGGGCGCTGCATCGGCAAGGCGCCTGTTCGCCGAACCGGCGGACGGATCGGCGATGGGTTGTACGTCAATGGCGAGATTGGGTGGGGCGGGATCGGTTTGAGGGCCGCACGCGAGGGCGGTGATCCGCACGCCCTGGAGCACTATCAGGTGCCGCGCATCAGTCCGTCATCGGCGGCACAAACGGTCGCTGACCTGGCATCAGCGAGTATGGATGTGTCGGACGGATTGCTGATTGATGCACTGCGTTTGGCGACGGCATCGGGCTGCGGCGCTGCGATTGACCTGGCGCGCGTGCCGCTGGCCTCACCGACCACGGAGCTGGCTGAAATCCTGGCGCAATGTACGGCCGGAGATGATTACAGAATCCTGCTGAGTGCCCAGCAAAATAAAGCGATTCCGGGCTTTGCGCGGATCGGGGTTTTGACCGAAGCGGGGGGGCTCGAACTGCGCTATGATGGGCAGCGCGTTAACCCTCCATCAACTCTTGGGTTTGAGCATTAGCCCGAATTGTAGAGTTCCGACTCGCGCCCAGCGCGATAATCCTTGCGAATGCGCTGTGGCTGTTGCAGTCATGGTCCCACAAACACGTAGAGCGAGGCTGTGAGAGGCTCGCCATTGAATTAGGGAGGAAGGGCTAAATGACCCTCTGGTTTTGGATAGCCTTAGTCGCGGCGGTGCTCGCGATTGGGTTTGGTTGGCTGCAGAGCCAATCAATTATGAAAGCGGATGCGGGTAATGACCGCATGAAAGAGATCGCATCAGCGATTCAGGAAGGCGCAAACGCCTATCTGAGCCGCCAGTATCGCACAATCGCCATGGTTGGCGTCGGCGTTGTGATCGTTCTCGCCATCTTGTTCCGGAACTGGGAAGTTCCACTCGGCTTCGTGATCGGCGCTGTGCTGTCTGGCGCGGCGGGCTTTATCGGCATGAAAGTGTCCGTACAGGCCAATGTTCGCACCACACAGGCGGCCAGCAACTCGCTGCAGGACGGTCTGTCCATGGCGTTTAAATCAGGCGCCGTGACCGGCCTCCTGGTGGTTGGCCTGGCGCTGCTCGGCGTGGCTGCCTATTACGGCCTGCTTGTTGGCGTCGTCGGCTATGAAGAAAGCAGCCGCAAGGTTGTTGATGGCCTGGTTGCGCTCGGCTTCGGGGCCTCCCTGATCTCGATCTTCGCCCGTCTCGGCGGCGGTATCTTCACCAAGGGTGCAGATGTCGGCGGTGACATGGTCGGCAAGGTTGAAGCCGGTATTCCGGAAGATGATCCGCGTAACGCGGCCACCATTGCCGATAATGTCGGCGATAATGTCGGTGACTGTGCGGGCATGGCGGCTGACCTGTTCGAAACCTATGCGGTGACGATTGTGGCGACCATGGTGCTCAGCGCGATCTATTTCGGCGGCACCAGTTATCTCGGCGCGATCCTGCTCTTCCCACTGGCGATTTGTGCGGTGTGTATCTTCGCTTCGGTGATCGGCACCTTCTTCGTCAAGCTCGGTAAAGGCTCCACGAACATTATGGGCGCGCTGTACAAGGGCCTCATCGTGACGGGCATCCTGACCGTTGGCGGTCTCGCCATTGCGGTGAACTATGCCCTGCCGAACGGCTTCGGTGAGCTTGATGGGGCTGCGGCCGCACTCGGGCTGACAGGCGCTGTAACAGGCATGGACCTGTTCCTTTGCGGCGTCGCCGGTCTCGTCGTGACGGCGCTGATCGTGGTCGTCACAGAATACTATACCGGCGTCGACTATCGCCCGGTGAAGTCTGTGGCCGAAGCATCGACCTCTGGGCACGGTACCAATGTGATCCAGGGCCTGGCTGTCTCGCTTGAATCGACGGCGCTGCCAGCGATCACCATCATGGCCGGGATTATCCTGACCTTTAACCTGGCAGGCCTGTTCGGCATCGCGATCGCGACCACGACCATGCTGGCTCTGGCGGGTATGATTGTTGCGCTCGACGCCTTTGGTCCTGTGACCGACAATGCTGGCGGTATTGCTGAAATGGCGGAGCTGCCAAGTTCTGTGCGCGACACGACTGACGCACTGGACGCGGTCGGCAACACTACGAAAGCGGTGACCAAGGGCTATGCGATCGGCTCTGCCGGTCTCGGTGCTCTGGTGCTGTTTGCGGCCTATAATGAGGACCTCAAATACTTTGCGACGCATGCCGCAGAAGGGTCTATCCTGAACGGCGTCACAGTCGACTTCTCCATCGCCAACCCGTACGTCGTGGTTGGACTGCTCTTCGGTGGTCTGCTGCCATTCTTGTTCGGCGGCATGTCGATGATGGCTGTTGGCCGCGCCGCCCAGGCGGTTGTCGAAGAAGTGCGCAGTCAGTTCAAGAATGATCCGGGCATCATGGCCGGGACCTCGAAGCCGAATTACGGCAAAGCGGTCGACATTCTGACCTCTGCGGCGATCAAGGAGATGATTGTTCCGTCATTGCTGCCGGTACTGTCGCCTGTCGTCCTGTTCCTGCTTATCTGGTGGATTGCCGGCGTTCCAGCCGCGCTTGCTGCGGTTGGCGCGATGCTGCTCGGTGTCATTGTGACCGGCCTGTTTGTGGCCATCTCGATGACCTCAGGCGGCGGGGCATGGGACAATGCCAAGAAATATATCGAAGATGGCAATCATGGCGGCAAGGGCTCTGAAGCCCACAAGGCTGCTGTCACCGGCGATACGGTTGGCGATCCTTACAAGGATACAGCTGGCCCAGCGGTGAACCCGATGATCAAAATCACCAATATTGTGGCGCTTTTGATGCTCGCCGTGCTGGCGGGTGGTCACTAAGCACAACCCAAACGCGAATTTAGAAAACCCGCGTCTTCGGACGCGGGTTTTTTTCGTAGCCGATCGTTAACAATGATTGGTCCGGAAATTGCTGTAAATTCGGGGGCTAGCCGAACTTGAACCCGAATGCTGTTAACGAGTCTGATAAATTTTGCGCGTTCCGAGCAAACAAATGGTCGCTATGTTTTAGTGCCGTTTGCTTGGGTATTTGCGTTTTTGCTGTCGCTCAGCCGGGTTGCGGGGGTGTCTCCCGAGCCCATGGTTTCAACCATCGCGATCGTGCCAGACACGTCTGACGTGCCTGCCATTGTTGAGATTCCGCAGGATTCGACAGATCGCGATCTCGACGAAACTGACTCCACAGACAGCCGCCCGGTACGCCCTGCGCCTGTGCCGCAACCCCGTCCGATCCGGCAAGGGTCGTTTTTCGCTGATCTGCGGCAGCCGCTGGACTATAATGATTGGCGGGTATCCACTCAGAAGAATGATGAACCAAAGGCCTATTATGGTGGCCCATGGTTGATCGAGAACATCATCCAGCAGCACGATCGGCTGATATTGCGGGTCCAGGCCGGCAAAAACGGTGCGCGCCCCAGCATGGCCGAGATGAAGACGCGCGAGAAATATGGCTATGGCCGCTACGAAGTGATCATGCGTCCGTCGGGTGAGCGTGGGGTCGTGTCGACCTTCTTCACTTATACTGGCCCGTGGTCTGGCGACCCCCAGGATGAAATCGATATCGAATTTGTGGGCAATCGCCCGAGCGGTATCGAATACAATTACTGGAGAGCGGGCAGAAAAGGGGCATATAGCCGGGAACCGCTCGGATTCAATTTTTCCGAGCGCATGAATCTGTACGCGTTTGAGTGGCATCCAGACGAAATCATCTGGTACGTGAACGGCGTTGAGCATTATCGTTCGCCGCGCGACAGCGCCCGTATGCCGTCACATGCGGGCAATATCTATTTGAGCGCCTGGACGGGGGTGAAGGCCATGCACGCGTGGACAGGGGCACCGCAGTTCGAGGAAAGCGCACAGGCGGAATATGCCTGCGTCTCCTTCACGCCTTTCGACGGCGATTCCTATTCATGTTCTGATATGTGGGCGGAGGACCCGCAGTTTCAGGCAGACGACGCCGTGTTGTCCAGCGATTAGCGGCGGCCGGTTGGGTTGCCGGGGGTCCGCTCATCAGTCTGCGGCAGGGCAACGGCGCCGACGGTTCCGAAGATTTGTTCAAGCAGACCCAGCTGGCGGCCACGCGTCGGCGTTTCGCGCGACGCATAGCGAATGACCGAACCATCGGATTCATTATAGGTCAGGAGCTCTTCAACAAGATCATCCTCTCCGAACCGGATGGCGGTGATTGAGCGCGCCTTGGTCCGCGGTGTCAGGAAGGCGATACGCTCGCGCTGGGTGGTGACATAGAACCAGGTATTCTCGTCAAATACGCTTTCGGTCGAGGCCGAACCCAGTTGCGCCAGCACGCTGGCTCGCGAATCTTCGCCGACTTTGATATTCTGCGGCAAGACTTCGTCAGCGGTGTACCCGTGATAGTCCTCAATCGGGCTGATACAGGCCGTTGTAAGGCTTGCCAGTGCGATAGATGCGAGAATGACACGTCGCGCCATGAGGGTACTCCTGATAACTGAGCTGGAGATAAGGCCGAAAACCTGTAATTGGCAAGCGTCAGGAAACACCAGAGACGAGACGAAAATAGGGCGGTTCATGTTTGCGTGGTTCAAGAAATCGAATGTTGACCCCGAAGCGGTCAAGAAGTGGCGCGATGAGGTGACGAAACTGGCGCGCGAGCCAGAGCCGTATTTACGCGGCTGGACGCCGGATACGATCTATGGGCGCTTCCACATGGTGGCGCTCGTCGCGACGCTCGCCATGCGCCGGTTCCGAGAGCAGGGCAGTGACGGCAAGGCGCTGTCAAAAGCCTTCTCGGAAAAGCTGTTCTCGGATTTCGATCATTCCCTGCGCGAGCATGGCGTTGGCGATTCGTCGATCGCGCGCCGGATTCGAAAGATGGGCGAGGAGTTTTACGGCCTGGCATCAGCGGTCGATGAAGCGCTGGAGCAGGGCGGGCCGGACAAGCACCTGGCCCAGGTCATTCAGCGCAACATCCAGCCTGACGCCGAAAAAGCGCTGGAACTGGCGAATTATGTCCTCGACCTGAACGACCGGGTCGAGCGGGTTGCGCCCGAGCAAATCCTGGTCGGACCGGGTGAGCTTTGACTTCGCGTAAAGGAAGCGCGTTTTAAGCACATTCCCGCCGTTGCCTTTCCGACCGCGCGCGCATAGGTTGCGCCGACTTTTAGGGCTTTGTGGAGTTCTGCCGAATGGCCAGCCTTATTCTGTCGATTGACGCCATGGGCGGCGACGCAGCCCCGACGGTTGTTCTCGACGGTCTGAAACTATTCGCCGCGCAGCGAAAAAATGTCCTGTTCGAGGTGCATGGCCGGGCAGAAGACATCACCACCGGGATTGAGTCCCGGGGCTTGATGGATCGCTGTACGATCTTTCACCATGATGATGTCGTGGACATGAGCGCGAAGCCGTCAGCAGCGCTGCGCCGGGCCAAGACAACCAGCATGTGGGGCGCCGTTCAGGCAGTCAAAGCCGGGCGCGCTGGCGCCGCTGTATCGGCCGGTAATACCGGTGCCCTAATGGCCTTCTCGATGATGTCTCTACGCAAGATGGACGGCGTGCATCGACCCGCCATGACGGCGATCTGGCCGACCATGGAAGGGCGCTCCGTTGTGCTTGATGTCGGCGCCAATCTGGATGCTGATTCCGATCAATTGGTGACCTTTGCAATCATGGGCGAGGCTTATGCTCGCGCCGTGACAGGTAAGGCGAAGCCGACCATTGGCTTGCTCAATATCGGCGCCGAAGACGGCAAGGGTCGTGACACGCTGAAACTGGCAGCTGAACGGCTTAGAGAATCCGAACTCGGGCTCGATTTTCGCGGCTATGTCGAAGGCAATGACATCGCCATGGGCGCAGTGGACGTCGTCGTCACTGACGGGTTCACCGGCAATGTCGCTCTGAAGACCGCCGAAGGCACGGCGCGCCTGGTGGCGTCCTATGTCCGCGAAGCCCTGACGTCCGGTGTGATCTCCAAGGTCGGCGCGGCGCTCGCCAGTTCCGGCCTCAAACGCCTGAAAGAAAAGATGGATCCGTCAAATGTGAATGGCGGCGTGCTTCTCGGGCTCAATGGTGTTGTGGTAAAGAGCCATGGCGGAACCGATGCCGAAGGGTATGCCACCGCAGTCCGGTTGGCGGCGGATCTCGCGGCGAGCCAGTATATGGAAGAAGTTGCTTCCGGCCTCAGCCGAGACCGGGTCGAAGTCAGCTTGAGCGAGGCCTCAGAATGAGTGCGATCAGAAGCGTAATTCGTGGCACCGGCGGCTATCTGCCTGAGCGGGTAATGACCAATGCCGAGATGTCCGAGATTGTCGAAACCTCGGATCAGTGGATCCAGGAACGCACAGGCATTCGCCAGCGCCACATTGCAGCCGATGGCCAGCTGACCTCAGACCTCGCCACCAACGCAGCGCGCGCCATCCTGGCGGATGCGGGCATCGCCGCTGAGGATGTGGATCTGATCGTCCTGGCGACGACGACGCCGGACAAGACCTTTCCAGCGACAGCGACCGCGGTGCAAGCCAATCTCGGCACCGGCCCTGGCGCAGCCTTCGATGTGCAGGCCGTGTGTTCCGGGTTTCTTTTCGCGCTGGCCACGGCCGACTCGATGCTGAAGACCGGCCTGTTCAAGACCGCCCTGGTCATCGGCGCCGAAACTTTCACGCGTATTCTCGACTGGTCCGATCGCGGCACTTGCGTCCTGTTTGGCGATGGCGCCGGCGGCGTCGTGCTCACCGCAGAAAGCGAAGCAGACGCCGGCGATCGCGGGATCCTGACCCACCATATTCGCACCGACGGCACCAAGAGCGAGCTGCTGCATGTCGATGGCGGTGTCTCCTCGACCGGAACGATCGGCCATGTGCGCATGCTCGGAAATCAGGTGTTCAAGCACGCGGTGACGAATATTTCGAGCGCGATCAATGCTGTATATGAGGAAACCGGCATCAATTCGGACGATGTCGACTGGTTCGTGCCGCATCAGGCCAATCAGCGCATTCTCAACGGCGTCGCCAAGAAAATGAAACTTGATGAAACCAAGGTGATCTCGACGGTGGGCCAGCATGGCAACACGTCTGCGGCTTCGATTCCACTTGCTTTACACACGGCGGTCAGCGATGGTCGCATCCAACCGGGCCATTTGGTGCTCAGTGAAGCCATGGGTGGTGGATTTTCGTGGGGCGCAAGCCTCTTCCGCCTCTGATCTTTTGGTTTCGTTAAGAACTCGGTCGCTATTGTTAACGAAGAGGAGCTGAACCGTGACGAATGCAACGCTCACACGTGTGGAACTAACTGACGCGATTGTGCGTGAGGTCGGTCTGACACGGCAGGAATCCTCGCACTTGCTCGACCGAATGCTGGAAATGATCAGCGAAAACCTGGAACAGGACGGGACGGTTAAACTCTCTCGTTTTGGCAACTTCAATGTCCGGAAGAAAGCGGCTCGCGAGGGGCGCAATCCAAAGACAGGCATTCAGGCAACGATATCGGCGCGCAAGGTTGTGACTTTCAAACCTTCTCCGATGCTCAAAGATCGCGTCGGAGGCTAAACGCGAGATCAAATAAGACATGCCGAGTTCTGCTGCCCGCAAGATTGAAAAATCCGCTGATGCCTATCGTTCAATCGGGGAAGCCGCTGAAGAGCTTGGTCTGCAGCCACATGTGCTGCGCTATTGGGAAACCAAGTTCGCGAAATTCGTAAAGCCGCTCAAGCGGCGCGACGGTCGCCGCATGTTCCGGCCGGACGATATGGCTGCCCTGCGTGCAATCCAGACACTTGTGCATGACCAGGGCATGACGCTGAAAGGCGCCGGCAAGCTGCTCAGCGAGCAGGGTGTACAATCTGTTCTCGGCGGTGAAGCCCGGATTGTCGCGCCCGCAGACTCAGGTGATGCTACGCCATCCATCAGCCCTGCCAGAGAGATGCAAGAAACCGTGCGCAAAGCCTTTGAAGCCAGTGACCCCGCCGCGCCCGCGACGGGCACGCAGGAGCGTCTGGAGACGATCCTCTCCGATCTCACCGATATCAAGGCGAGACTCGATGCTGTGCGTCTGAAGGACGCCGCGTGAAGACCGCGCCGCACGCCGTCTTTTCCCATTGCCAATTCTGAAGATGCGCCTATACCACCGGGCTTGGTTCGGAGCGTAGCGCAGCCAGGTAGCGCACTTGACTGGGGGTCAAGGGGTCGCAGGTTCGAATCCTGCCGTTCCGACCAATCCTAACTGGCGACCCAGACGGCCAGACCTCCAAACAATACGAGGAGCGGCCCGTAGCACACCAGGGTTACGAGGATCGCGTTATACCGTTTCTTTTGCAATGGTCGCAGCATAACAGGGATCATGCATAGATGATGCCAGTAAGGATTCTGTTAACCTTCGCGGCCTGAGCAAATGCCCGCTTGTCTCGCGCCCCGAGCCCGGCTAACGAAGGCGCCGTGCCCGCGTGGTGAAATTGGTAAACACAGCGGACTTAAAATCCGCCGCCCTGTATTGGGCTTGCCGGTTCAAGTCCGGCCGCGGGCACCA
>SPJK01001338.1_pt1 | contig 16635 bp, 16 predicted proteins | sample 3741771 | NCBI WGS metagenome assembly SPJK01 (sample SAMN10925997, study PRJNA522277) | cold seep metagenome | isolation source: Elba SIP-enriched marine methane seep metagenome, extraction at timepoint T2 | place: Italy: coast of Elba, Mediterranean Sea
GATGCGCTGGTCTGCTCAACGCTTTCCGCTTCTTTGCTGGTGCTTTCGCTCAAACTCATCGAAGTTGAACTGATTTCGGCAGCGGCATTGATCAATAAATCATTGCTGTCATGCATATTAGAAAGAACGGAAACGATTTTTTTTTGCATCTGCTTCATCGAATGCGTCAACCAAGCCACTTCATCTTTGCCTTTGGCGACGAATTTCTGCGTTAAATCACCCCCGGACATATTTACCAACATTTCAACAATTTCTATAATCGGGCGGGTGAGAGAACGGCTGAACCACAAAACTATCGGCGCCAACACAATAAGCACAATCGCAGTCGTGATGATTATCTGCATGCGCACCGTTGTTATCGCCGAAAAAGCCTCGTCTTCTGCTATTTCAACCAATATTCCCCATTCAACCCCCTTCAATGATAAAGGCGCATAAGCTGATAAAACCGAACCACCTCGATAATTCGATAAGCGCTCAACCCCCGATTGACCTTTAATCATCGCTTTCACGGCCGGCGTATTCACTTGCTGTGAAAGAATGGTGTTTTCTCCGCTAAACCGCGATTGAGAACGCATTTTTTTATCCGCGCCCACTAAAAAGCTTTCACCGGTCTCACCCATGCCGGTATTTACTCGCATAACCTGATTGATTCTCCCTACCGGCATCCGAAAAACTAACACCCCGACTTTTTGATGACCATCAAAAATCGGTGAAGCTATGAATGAAGCTGGCGCATTATACGAAGGTAAATAAGCTTCAAAATCCACCAGGAAGACATCTTTTATATTAGATGCAGCGGCTTTTTTAAATGCCGTCGCAAAATTACTTTGACTATAAGGGCCGTCTATCAAACTGCTGGCATAATCTAATTCTTTGTACACCGAATAGACTATTCGACCGCTTTCATGATCGACCAGAAAAATATCATAATATTCAAATTGTTCCAGATAATTACGAATCACCGGATGATATTGGGCATGGATGCTGCTATATGCGCTGCCGTCATTCGCCGCATCCAAACGGTGCTTTGCGCCCAAAGGGTGAGTGTTTGCGCCGATATAAAGATATTGAGCGATTAACCCGGCTTTATCCTTCGGCAGCAATCTTTGCACATCGATACTTTCATTATTTTTTTGATTAAATTCGGCATTGAAGCCATTGTGATAGTACTCAAGCAATTTATTTTGATAGACGGCCAAATCAACATTTTCCGTAGCCTCCAAACTGCCGAAAGCATTTTTAAACGCTTTCATCGCTTCGACAATCATTTTGTCTTCGGAAAACGTTGAGACTTGTTTTTGAATGGTTGCAAAATAATCTTCTATATTTTGTCGTTTTATTTCCCTAACTGCGGTTAATTGATTAACCATTTGCATTTCCATCTGTTGAGTCACCGTTTGAGTGGTAATAACACTGACTAAGGCAATGGAAATTAAAGCCGTCAATAGCAAGGTACTGGTAAATTTAGTTGATATGGTCATGTTTTTTTACCTAAATGCATTAATGTAGCAGCGAAGAAGAATTAACCTGCTGTTCACTATTGGCCATAAAGCTGTTTTGTTGTAACTCTTGAACATAATTGGCTAAAGTCGGCACTTCAATAATCAACCCCACTTCTCCACTTCCCAAAATCGTCGCCCCGCTAATGCCCCGCAAGTTTTGAAATATCTTGCCCAAAGGCTTAATCACTGTTTGATATTCACCTAGCAATTCATCGACAATCAAGCCGACCAATTTAGAACCGTAATGGGTAATAACGATGTTGTCGTTTAGATTATTTGGCTTCTCATTGCTTTCAACCTGAATGCCGTAAATATCCGCTAAACGAATCACCGGTATCACTTTGCCTCGCAATTCAATGGTATTGCCGTCCTTATAAAGTGATTGGGTAATATCCTGACTGCTGATGCATTCCTCTATCAAGTCCAAGGGGATAATGAATGATTGATGCCCGACTCGAACTAAAAATCCATCGATAATCGCCAAAGTCAACGGTAACCGGATACTGAAAACCGAACCTGATCCAGCTACGCTATGCACTTCAACCTGTCCCCTTAACGATTCGATATTGGTTCTAACGACATCCATGCCCACCCCTCTGCCGGAAATATTGCTAACCGTCGCAGCAGTAGAAAAACCGGGCTTAAAGATCAAATTATGGATCTCGGCTTCAGTTAATGATTGATTATCCGCGATAAGCCCTTTTTCCAAAGCTTTAGTTAAGATCTTCTCTTTATTCAGCCCGTTACCGTCATCGCTGATCTCAATGACAATACTGCCCGATTCATGTCGCGCGGATAGTTTCAGCTCACCGACCACCGGTTTATTTTTTGCCGTTCTTTGCTCCGACGCCTCAATGCCATGATCAATCGAATTCCTAACTAAATGCATCAGCGGATCACCGATTTTATCAACCACGCTTTTATCCAATTCCGTATCTGCGCCTTCAATGACTAAATTAATCTCTTTCCCTAAATCTTTGCTAAGTTCTCGAACCACTCGCCGAAATTTATTAAACGTCTCGCCTATTTGCACCATCCGCAAACCCAAAGCCGCATTACGAATTTCTTCTACTTGTTGCGACATTTGGCCGATGGATTCCAACAATTTTAAATCTTTGGATTTTTTCGCCAATAAACTGGTATGGGCTCCGGAAATAACTAATTCGCCGATCAAATTAATCAAGGTTTCCAGTTTTTCGGCGTTAACCCGAATCAGCTGGCTTTCACGCGCCTTACTGGCTTTCACCTGCTTTTGTTTTTCCACCGCCGCATTGACCACTTCCGTTTCTACGACGTGTTGAGCCGTCACCACATCACCGATCAAAGGCTGCTCTACTTCGCCACTAGCCTGTTCCGTTAAAGCTTCTTGTAATTCTCTTTCCGTCAATGCGCCGCTGAGTTTTAGAATTTCGCCCAATTTCAAATTTTCTTCCGGCAGTTCTTCGATCAACTGGATAAATTGGTCTACATGACTATGCGGGGGTAAGATGTGAATGACACAATCCTCTTGGACAAATTCGAAAACTTCTTCGATCTCCTCTTTCTTTGCCTCAGAGCGCAGTGAAATCTCAAAGCCCAGATAACAACTCTCCGGATTCATTTGCGCAGGCGGCGGCAAGCTCTCATATAAAGTCGTCAAACTTTCTATATCGCCTATGGTGGACAAATAGCGAATAAACGATAATGGATCCATCCCATCGCATAACACATTTTCCTTAAACCGTAAGGAAATATGCCAATTGCTGTTTTGCATATTGCCGCTGGATGCATCGCTTTCCGGAACGTCCGCAACTTCCTTTGCCGTTTCTGTTTCCATCAATTTAAGGTCGCCGCCCAAAAAAACATTCAATTTTTCCGATAATTGACCGTCTGTTTGCCGGGTCTCCGCATCCAAAGCGGCATTATCCAATAATGCAATATCGACCAACACCATAATATGGTCTCGACAGCTGAGTAACAAATTCAGCAGGTCTGAAGTCACAGCCAACTCGCCATCGCGCACTTTCATCATGACGCTTTCGGTAACATGCGTGAAACTCACCACATTATCAAACCCGAATAAGCCCGCTGCGCCTTTAATGGTATGAACCGAACGGAATAACTCATTAATTAATGATGAATCATCCGGGTCATCTTCCAATTTCAACAGAATGTTTTCGATTTCCTCCAGCATTTCGCAGGACTCTTCGGAAAAAGCTTGTAACCCCGGATCCATAGTCATATCAGCCCACCTTTCATTATGGTTTTAAAGTGTTCTTTCGGCAAAGCCCATCAGTCTATCCAATCCCGTTTGCCAAACAGCGATATAACCTCTTCAACCGCCGCGCTGGCGTCAACAACTCTAAAAGCTTTATTTTGTCGCCTAGCCTGTCTTTCCAAGAGCAGCAACATTTGAAAACCGCTGCTGTCAAACTCATGCACTTCGGACAGATGCAAATGCATATCCCCTTCTAGCGAAAAGTAAGGATCGAATAGCGCTTTATTTTCCATCGCGCCATAAATATTCATATCCCCCTTGATATTAAGGGTGTAGCAATCGCCTTCATGTTGCTCAATAATTTCCATCATCCGACTCCGCTGACAAAGACTGTGATTGACTAAACAATAAACCCGCTATGGCAACACTAACTTTTCCACCGCAGCCAGCAGCTTAGGCGGTTGAAAAGGCTTAACAATCCAAGCTTTTGCCCCTGCCGCTTTACCTTCCTGCATTTTATCGGCCTCAGATTCAGTGGTTAACATGCAAATGGGGGTAAATTTATAGGATGGATGTTTCTTAACCTCTTTAACGAACTCAATGCCGTTCATATTCGGCATATTGACATCGCTAATGATCATGTGAATTTTATCGCCGGTCATTTTGCTCAAAGCGTCTTTGCCGTCGTTGGCTTGTATCACATTGTATCCGGCTCCTTTTAAAGTCGTTGCGACCACAGTTCTCACAGAGGCTGAGTCATCAACAATTAAAATGGTTTTAGACATAGTACTTCCTAAGCTATCAATTTAAAAAAAGGTAATATCATCATCGGCTGAAGCCGCCGGTTTTTCAGCAGTAACGCCGGTCACATCGGAATGATCTCTGCGTTCCTCTATTGTAGTGTAGTTGATCTTTAATTGTTCCACCCAGTCGCTGGCGTCAACTGGATCGCTGGTTTCCCAAGATTGATAAGCGGCAATCGACTGATCTATGCGCTCGCCAATCGCCGTCATATTCCTATTCACATTTTCCAAAATTTGCGTCACCCTATCCTGGAACTGTAAAGAAACCAAAGTATTATTGACATCATTCTCAATTTGCTCGCTGGCGCTCAATAGATGCATAGTCGAACTTTGAAACTGATCGACTACCGCTTGATAATGCTCAATGACTTTAGTCAAACAATTTTCAGCTTCCTCAATCATTTGAGTTTCTTGATCAATCGTCTTGCTGGAGATTTGCAAAACGCTGCTGATTTTATTGCGTATCGCTTCCGACTGTTCAATCATCTGAGTGCCGATCTCTGCAGAATTGTTAGCCAGTTTTCTGACCTCATCAGCCACTACCGCAAAACCGCGCCCCGATTCGCCTGCGCGCGCAGCCTCTATCGCTGCGTTCAACGCCAACAGATTGGTTTGGTTAGCAATTTCACCGACATTTTTGGCCATGATTTCCAACTGTTCGGATAAAGGGTTCAAACCCTGAATTTCATCAGCGGCAATACTTTGGTGCGAAACCGCCGCCTGTAAGGTGGCGGAAATATTGTTCATTTCTGAAGAGATATTGGTGCTGTTATCTCCTAATAGACTATGCGTATTGAGCTCGGTAGCGTTTTTAACTTCGCCTAACTGGTCAACAATCGAAGCAAAAGTATTCGCTATCGCTTCCAATTCAGTCACTAAAGTTTGACTACAGGTTTCAATTTGCTTCATCCAGATAGGAAAAGCTTGATCACAAACATTTTCCAGACCAAAAACAGGCATTTTAGGTTGATTCGACAACACGGCTTGGTGCTGCTGCAAAAAATTGGTTTGTAAATCTTCAATTTGGCGTTTGCAACTGGCATTAAGCCAAACCCCACCAGCAACCCCGAAAAACATCATGACCGCCAAGGCGAGCGGCCAGGAAAAATCAAAAATTGCCGCCAAAACACCGATACCCGCAATCAGTATCGGCAAAAGCCAGCATAATACCGGTGTTTTAGGTTTGCCTAAATCAATAGAATTCCGCACTGTATCCGCCCAAACAAATCACATGATTTTTTTTCATAATGTGAAAGTGTAGACCAAATAAAGATTCATGAACCGCTATTTTTTTGAGCTGTCGCACTGTTTGGAAAGTGTAATCAGGTTATGCCTAATGTAGATTTAAACCTTGTAGCTGAGTCCCTCAGCGCTTGCAAAGTTTGAAGTGAGAATTTTCAGGAAAGCGGCGGCTTCCTGCCTGACAGTTTATTGCCAGAAGGGAAGGTATCAATTTCATCAATAAAATTGGGGGGGGGCGAAAAATTCTGAAATGCAAAAACCATGAGTCGGCTGTAGCGCGCCAATGCTATCAGCCGAGCACAGGGAATTTTGAATAATGCTACGGTTTACTTTTCGAGCTCCAACTCTACAGGATTAGCTTCTGAAAAAACACCTTGTTGGATTTCAATTTCATGTTGTTCCGGCTCACGATAAATTCCTGACAACTTTCGTTGGAATTCGTTGGTGATTAAGCGGGCGTCCAGTCGACTTTTTACGACTCTGGGAGTAATTAAAACCACTAACTCGGTTTTATTATTCTTTTTGATAGTGCTGCCAAATAAAGAACCGATTAAAGGGATTTTATGCAAAAAAGGCACGCCGCTTTTATTGTAGGTATCGTTCTCATCAATCAAACCGCCTAAAACAATCGTTTCACCACTATGTACAGCAACCGTGCTTGTAATTTGCCGCTGTTGAAAAGATGGCGAACGAATACCGCCTATTTCCTGATCCAAAACATCATCCGCTTTTTGATCAATGTCCATGATCACCAAGCCGTTAGCATTGACTCTAGGCGTGACTTTTAATGTGATCCCGGTCTCTCGCATTTGTATGGTATTGGTCACTACATTGTTATCCCCGCCACTGGTATTAGTTGATTCGGAAGATAACACCGGCACTTCTTTACCCACCTGAATACTGGCTTCCTGATTATTTAAGACCATTAATGAAGGCGCCGAAATAACATTAGCATTGTTATCCGTGGCCGTCGCGTCCAAAACCGCCTTAATATCCTCGGAATTGCTTACAAAAGCATAGCCTAAGCCACCCGTAGCTGCGCCTACCGCCATATCCGCGGCATTTTTAGTCAAGTCAAAACCGCCTGAACTAGCGCCGTGCTGTCCTCCATTCTGATGACTGAGAAACCAACGAATGCCGTATTCCAATTCATCTTTCAACGTCACTTCAACTATCGTCGCATCAATCAACACCTGCAACGGCATCACATCCAACTTTTTGATAACGCTTTCCACTATTGCATAATCCTGAGCCGTCGCCACAACAATCAGGGCATTATTCACTTCATCGGCAATAATATTGACATCGCCGACATCGACAATGGATGCATTTTTATTATTGATATTTCTCGTAGACGTCTTAGTATTTTTGGGTTGTTTTTTATTACTGATGGTCACGCTGTTTCTGCCGGACGCGATTGAAGCCGGACGACTGCCGCTACGATTGCTCTGGCTGAAAATCTTGTTCAAAGTCTCCGCCAATTCCACCGCATCCACATGTTGTGCGCGATAAACCATGACTCCGCCGCCGGCGTATGAATCCGCCTTATCCAAACGCATTATCCAATTCTCAACCTTTCTCAAATGAGCAGGCTGAAAAGTAATCGCCAAAATGGCGTTTAAACGCTCAATTTCGATAAATTGAATAAACCCTTTGTCGCCGCCATCTTGTTGAAAAACTTTATCCAATTCTTCAATAATCAGTTTCGCTTCTACATGCTTCATCGGAAATAAACCGAAAGAACGCCCTTTCATCACATCCACATCAAAAGTGGCGATAATATCCAGCGCCCTGCGCAATTCAGAAGGGACACCAACAATCATCATCAGGTTACGCTTGCTATCGGTGTTAACAATGGTTCTTTCCTGCATTAAAGGTTTGATGATTTCCAATAACTCATCAACCGCCACATTTTTGACCGGCGCAACCCGAATTTGCGCGCCATTGGGAAATTTTTGCCGATAACCACTATAGCTACTGAATGCGGTATGACCGATCACTTCCGCCTGTGGCTTGATGTAGTAGATGCCGTCTTGATACACCAAGGCCGCATTATTGCCGGCCAATACCATTTCCAAAGTCGGCAGCAATTCATCCAAAGTCAAAGCTTGGGTGGTGCGCATAGTCACTTTACCGGCAACCTTAGGACTCAGCACATAATTAACATTCAAGGTTTGCCCCAAAATAGTATCGACTACCTCGCCTAAATCGGCATCGTCAAAATTAAACCCGAATGGCCCTTTAGCTGTCACATAACGGTCCGCCTTGGGTATTTTTTTGAGGGTTGAACGGGCATCGACATAACGACCGCTTCCCGGATAAACTTGCGCTTTTTGCGCTTCCAGCGTTTTATCTTTATCCGGGTCGTTACTGAGTTCATCGAACACCACATCATTTTCCTTAACCTCAAGCAATTGATCAGCGGGTCTCAATACCCGCTTTTCATGTTGTTTCGGCCCCAATAATTCACACCCCGATACCAAAATACTGAGGGTCAAAACCTGGATAATCTTATTCTTCATTCTCTTTGTTCTCTGGACTTGCGTTTTAATGCTTCTGTAAAGGGGTTATTGGGCGGAGGCGTATTCCTGGCTGGTTTTCTCCGGTTTTGATCACCGGGTGTTTTCGGCCTTTTCCGCTTAACCGGCGGCCTTTTAGCAACTTTGGGCTTAGGCTTTCTCAATTTAATCGAATTCAATTGTCCGTCTTTTTCCAAGATCACTTTGTCGGGCTTGATTTCCCGCACCCGCCATCCAGCTATATCATCGCCTTTTACCCGCGGTTGATATTTTTTTTCGCCTTTGCTTTGAGCAAACAAGGCTTTCACCGTTTCCGCTGTACTGACGATTCCCATTAATTGCCAATCTTCTAATTGCCCCAGATCGACTTCAACCACCTCTTCTCCCATGGCATCCGCCACCGGTTTGCGGCCTTCTATAAATAACGGTCTGTTCACTAAATCGGCGAAACTTTCCAGCGCCTGATCGCGTTCATCCAATTGCGGCAGGAATTGTTCTTCAAACGGGCGCCCATCCTTGTTCTGCAAGGCTTTATACATGCGTTTTTCCGCAAAAGCCGCCAATCGCCATTCCAAAACCAGCACAGCCAAAGCCAATACAATCAGTATCGATAATAGTTTGATCAGCTTACTATTCATTTGCCGCCTCGCGCATAAAAGTGACGGCCTGAAAGTTAACATTCAGTTTATTAGTCGGCTCAATCTTGCGGGTTTTTCGATTGCGCTTCCCTCGGGTCGGCCGGATATCCAACTGATCTATGACAATAATCGGCAAAGCATTTTCAATTTCATTAAGGACATTGCGCAACACTTCGATACTGCCTGACATTCGCACTTTCACCATAATCCGTTTATATCGACCTTGCAAAGTAGAGGGAAGCACTTGGGTGCTGGTCAATTGCCCGCCCGCCGAAGCAATGGCGGTTTTAATCAAACCTTGCAAATCGGCCGAAGCCAAGGATTCGCTGGAATGCTTGCTGAAATAATTCTGTCCTTGCTGCTGTTGCTGTATTTTCTCGATATTAGCGATAACCTGATCTTTTTTATCCACCAACATTTTTGAACGATGCAGGCGAAAAGCCAGTTGCTTTTTATCCTCATGCAACTCCAATCCCTTATTGAGCAAGGGAACTAACAGCAAAAACACCAACAACAGGAACAGTAATAAAAATAACCCCAACGCCCCCCAACGTGAAACATTAATCTCATTCATCCCTTATCGCTCCCGGCCCGGCCACCTTAACGCTGATTTGAAATCGTTCCAAACCGGTTTTTTTATCCTGGGTTAAAGGCGAAACAAAGCGAGTATCGCTAAACAGAGGATAATCTTCCAAAACACTGATCAACGCAGTGGCCGATGGCGATTGGCCCTGAATCTGCAACTTATGATCCTTATATTTAAAACTGGTCAACCAAGTATCATCAGGGATTAACTCAGTCAAAGCGCTGAGCAAAACTAATATGGAAGGCTCGTCCTGTTTGTGGCGAATCAGCATTTCAGTCAATTCCACCACATCGTCAATCTCCAACTGTCGAGACTGCACCAAGTGAGTGTCTTTTTTGATTTTACCGAGTTGCGCTTCCAAATCATCTATTAATCGGGACTCATGCCACAAAGGAAAAACCATAATCGTGGTCACGATCAGCAATAGTAAGAATGACAGCCCCCAAGTTAAGTAACGGCTTGCTTTGGACTGGTTTGGGCGTTGCTGTTCCGGTAATAAATTATAAGGCTCTAATTCATTCAAATAATCATTCGGCGCAGCCACATATTCGACATAATCCGGATAGAATTGAGCGCTTTGCATCAAACTTAATAAACCATCTAATTTATCCTTGGGCGTAAATACAATTAATACGCGAATTTGTCCGTTCTCTTCCTTACCTAACTGTTTAACGGAAAAGTAAATTTGATCGGCTTGAAAAGGCGTTAATTTATCCAATTCAAATAAGATAACTTGCTGTAAATTTTCTTTAGCGGCAAGCGGTAAGAATATTTCCTTAGCTAAAGCCTGCCCCGCTTGTAAAGTCAATACAAAATGCGATTTAGCCAACTCAGGGTTATCCGTCAGCAATTGTTCCCATTTTTCCTGTCCGTCTGTCGCCAAATCGAAACGCGCTATCTCCTGTTCCCCAGCATGAAATATCAGCAAATCATCCTTTACCCGCAAATAAACATAGCCGCTTTTATCGCTTAAAGTCTGCCGAATTTTCTCCGGAATCCAATAAGCCAGCTCCCGTCCCCACCAGCGAAAAAAATGTTTTAGATTTAAATCTATATTGTCATTCAGGTTCATGTTCGCTAATCAAAGAATGTTCCATTTCATCACTGAATAAAGACAACCCCTGGAACTGATGCTGCCAATATAATATTTGGAACGGCTTTTCGCCTTTGTCCCTTTTCAAAACGGCTTTAATACCCGGCCCGGTCTGATCATCAATGCGCGCTTGCGCCAGCAAAGTATAAGCCTGCGATTGCCCGCCTTTAGTTTTGGATGCGGCAGCGCCTAATGCCGACTGGGCGCCAAGTGGAAATTCCGGCGCCGGAATATTCTGTAAATCATGTTCCTTGCGCTTTAACAAATAGTCCTCCGTCACTTCCTGTTCTAAATTTCCCAGCGCATCAATCACTTCCCTGGAAGCCAGTTTCAAATTCACCTTTTTTTTACCCGAATAAACCGTAATCAACGGCTTGAGCTGCTTAAAAATCGCCTCATCCATCCCTAAAACCATTTTTAATTCATCTATCAATTGGAACGGTTTATTGGTCGGATAATAATTTAAGCCAGCTTCTTCATACTCTTTTTTTTCTGCGCCGTTAATATGCACTAAATCATCTTCATCGCGCCAATCCAAAATAGCGCTGACTAATTCCCCCTGCTTATCGAATTCTAAATCGACAGCATCCATCAACGCAGTTAAGGTTTTTTCACCGACTTTATTAATATCAACTTTGCCGTCTTCGGAAAATAACCGTACTCGAATCTCGGCATCATCATAGTTGATATGATAAATGCTGCCGTCCGCCCGCCAACGCGCCTGCTCATCGCTCAACAACAACATTTGTTGGGCCACCGCAATTCCCGCCTCAGCCGCCGCCAAACGCGCCGCATTGTCTTTAAGCGAAGCGATAACCACTGTTTCTCTGCGCATGGTCAAGGCAAAACTGGCCGCCATGATGGTCAACAGCGTCAACACCCACAGCACTAAGACTAAAGCCAAACCGGATTGGCGAATATGCGCCCTCAAGACGGCAACTCCTCCGCAGTGATATGGGTCAACGCCGACTTCACTGCGAACACCATCTCCGGCCAATAACTGCCGTCTGCCAAAACAATCGTAATTTTGATCAACGTCGGCAAAAAGGTTTTTTCCAACCACTGATCAGACCATGAGCCATCCTCGCCCGGTTCCTGTTGACCGAAAAACTGGATATTGAATGATTCTACGCCTTCCACCAATACAACATTTTCCTCCGTCCAGTCTTCTCCATCGGACGGCGGATAAAACGGTTTCAGGTTAACATTAATCATATCCGTCTGTTGCGGATCAAGCGACACGGTAAATAACTGCATACCTTTACGCGCCGAACTGGCGGGAAACACCGAAACGAACTGCAAACGATTAACATCGCCTTGAAAAGAAAACCCTTGCTCCTGATCCTCTTTTAGAAACTCCGCCCACAGCGGCTGTACGCCCGGCAAATGGCGTTTAAAAAACTGATAAACGACCGCCTTTTCATTCACTTCAGCAATTTTGGCTTCGCCGCGATTCCAACTTTCCGCAGCCACCTGCAAACTACTGAATAACAACACCACCATGATGCTCAACAGCGTCATGGCCAATAAGACCTCCAATAAAGTAAAGCCTTGCAAGCCTTTTCGACAAACCATTATAAACGCATTCCGCTTTTCAGAGTATTAAGCTCCACGCGCCGGGGATTTTCCCCTTCTCCCCATTCCACACTGACGCTGACCGCCATAAACTGCACATCTTCCTCGGTTTGCTCAGCCGCCGGGCTGGGAATGCTGCTAACCAATACCCGCCAATGATATTTATCGACTTCCGTCCCCTGCTCTTCACCTTCCTCCAGCGACGTTTCCACGCCGGTTTTCGCCATCAACGACTCGGCCAATTGGGTCGCCACGGTGTACTCTTCCGAAATCACCGCGGTATTGACGCCGGATGAAAAAATCTTCAAGACGATGCCTAATGAAACCGCCAAAATACTGAACGCCACCAACACTTCCAATAAGGAAAAGCCGCTGTTACCGCTTAGTTTTATCGAAACAGGCGTAGTCATTGTCTTAAAAACCGATTAAGGAACGGGAATAAAATAAGTTCTGCAACTGGCGCAGGATTTTTTTTCGTATTTAAGGCGCACAAACAGGCGCATAGCAAGCTATGTAACTGTTTGTGCAACGCTGAAGACGAGAAAAAAGACAAGTCAGTTGTCGAAATTATTTTGTGAACGTTCCTAAACCAGCACATAATCAATTTTGCCGCTGAGCCAATTAACATCCACTTGATATTTGATTTCGCCCCATTCCAAAACGGCTCGACCGCCGCTGGAAGAACCATCGGGATAAAAGCGAATATGCCCGACTTCATCGGCGGATAACTCATCCTGTGCAATTTCCAAAGTTAATTCTATATCCTTGGCAAAGGTAAACACCTTATCTCGGTTACTGAGTCGATAACTGTTTTCCGCCAAATCAATCGCCACCGCCACCTCCTGACCGGACAATAATGCCTGACCACGGGCGTAACGCAATGCCGAAACCAAATCCCGACAAAGACTCTTCATTTGCAATGATTGATTACCGGCAGCGATTTGGGTGGAAACAGCGGCAAAACCCAGCACCACCACAGTCAACACCACCGTCAACTCAATCAGAGTAAACCCCCGACTAGCGTTCAAATCTTATTCCCAGCTATTGATGTCCTGATCTTCGCCTTCGCCGCCTTCTTTACCGTCAGCGCCGTAACTATAGAGATCAAACTGACCCTGTTTACCCGGCGCGGCATATTGATAATCCTGCACCCAAGGATCTTGAGGCACTTTCTTTTTGCGTAAATACGGCCCGTTCCAGCGTTTAGCATCAGAAGGCTTCTCGATTAACGCGGTCAAACCTTGATCGGTCGTAGGATAACGCCCGACATCCAGCTTATACATATCCAACGCCGCCGCTAAATCTTCAACTTGCACTCTAGCAGCTTTGGTTTTAGAAGCCCCCATATGCTGCATCACTTGAGGACCGACAATCCCCGCCAACAAAGCGATGATCCCTAAAACCACCAATAATTCCAATAAAGTAAAACCGTTTTGCCTACGACCCGGATAAACATTCATGTGATAAAAACTCCTGACTAATAACCAAACATCGCCGCCGTTTTCCGATAAATTCGGATCCCGTACTCACATCGAACAGAAAATTATAACCTTTTTTCAATAATGAATTATTTCAGTGCCTAAATTTTTAATAAAGTTCCCCCAATATCAACACACAATTTGGTTGAATTAAAAGCGTCGAATACTTTCTATAGTACTATAACGGGGTTGTGTTTAAATCAACCTGATGTATTTAATTGAAAGCCCGTGATGATCTCCATGCCCTAATACAATAAGACTGTTGTAAGAAATATCAAACATCTAACAAAAGGGACTCAAACGACCTAAAACGCTAAAGGAATAAATTCTCATCGGTTAATTCGGAGCTTTTAAGGCGCTTTCAATGATTAACAGGAGAGTGACATGAAAAGAATATATTTTTTAGCGCCCGATATTTCAACCACCGAAGCAATCGTTGAAGAATTACGCAACAAAGGGTTCGAAGAGAACCAAATCCACATCCTCGCCAAAAGAAACACGCCGCTGGCCTCTTTGCCGGAAGCAGGCATAACCATTAAAACCGATTTTATTTCCGCCTTAGAGCGCGGCGCGGCCTTAGGCGGCAGCGCTGGCTTATTAGCTGGCGTCGTCGCCTTGCGTTTCGCCGGTTTCGCAATTGCCGGCGGGCCGCTATTAGGCGTTTTATTTGCCGGCGCAACAATAGGCTCGCTGGCTGCCGGACTCTCAGGCCTGAGCGTCGGCAATAGCAAATTGAAACAATTCGAACAAGCTATTGAAGACGGCCAACTGCTCATTTTACTGGATATACCGAGGGATCAGATTGAACAAGTCAGCGACAGCATAACCAAACATCACCCAAAAGCAGAGTTTGACGGCATAGAACCGCTGTTACCTAACGTTCATTAAGCAACATTGCTTATTCTGCGTGATATGTGGGGTACGCTCTGCGTACCCTAAACCAACCAACTCACCCCTGCTTCAAAATCCGCCGCAAAGCCTGCTCCGCCGTCTGCATAGATTGATCAAAATTATCATACGCAGTCTCGGCATTTCCACCGTCGGCCTGTCCCCGTCAGGGAATAAACACATGAAGGCTTTGCAATAACAGAAAACACCACCAGGCGGCGGATAAATTGCCGGTTTGCAGCCATGCCCATTGCATTGCGCCGAAGCTGATTATCGTCAATATCAAATCAGTTAAGGAATCGACTATGCCCTTATATTTCAACACACAACGATTTAGCCAGATTAACCATAGGGAAGCTAAAACAAACGCAACATACGATTCAAGCAACCACCCAGCAACGCAGACGATAGTTAGATTGCTCATCGTTAAGGTGAGCCAACCTGCTTTAAGCCGGTTTTCCCTGATCAAGAAAACCAGATAACTCAGCACAATGATTGCGCTGAGCAATCTATTAGTCACCGTAAAATTCAAAAAGCCTTGCAGCACATCATTCAAAAACAGCGCCGCAATACAGACCGATACGGCAAAAACAATATGCCGCAATAAACTTTGTTGATTCATAACGGCTCCCCTGTTGCCGCGGCGGCTTGATCACGGCGTTGTTTTTCATACAGCAACGCCAGTTCTACATCGTCTTCGGTCACCGTGTTTCCGCATTCACCTGTTGCAGCCTTTTCAACACTATTCGACTGTTCGCTGAATAACACCAGCTTATCTTGTATCGCTTGCAACTTCTCTTTTCGTTCTTCGGTCTCCCGGTCGGCGTATTGATGTTCAGCAACGACAGCCTCCAGTTGGCGGCTGATTTCTTTAACGGAACGTTCAGATTGCAGTCTTTTTTTGAGCAAGGGCTTGGCCAGCGCCTCATTTTCCTGATCCAGACAAAAATCGATTTGTTGCTGTAAGTCCTGAATGCGTTGATGTAAATCCTGTTCGCTTTTTTGCAAATGCAAGCGCTGTTTTGCCAGTGCAGCTAAATGCGCCTCGGCTTTGTCGATCTCCGCCTGCATTTCGCGCAGCGCTTGTTTTAAAATCATTTCCGGTTGTTCCAGATCATCCAGCAAGCCGTGCATATCAGCCTGAAATAAACGGCTTATTCGGTTTAAAATATTCATAATAGCGCCCTCACTCACTGAGTTTTCAAAACACGTTGCGCTTTCAAACTGTCTTTTTGCATGACCTTGGCGGCGCGTTTGCGTTTAACTTCCTGCTCGCCCCGGTCGCCGCTGAAAGCATCCGCCACACTACTTTCCATTGTCGTTAAGGCCTGATCCAGATCCTCGGTCGCCATCGGTTTGGCGGCTTGTTGCTCAGCGTCTTTCAATTGTTTGCGGTAATCATAAATCACTGAACGCGCTTTAACGGAATTGCCCTCACGCACCCAATGACTGACCTCTTTCTTCATTCTGCCTAAATTATTTTTCAGCCAGCTTTGTTGATACACTTCTTCATTAATGGAAGCCACCGCCTGTTTCCTTTGCTGCGGCTCAACAACCGCCAGCGTCAATGCTTCGTCAAGCAGATTTTCATGCAAGGTTTCGCCCTGAACTTGATAAGCTAAATGCATTTCCCCCAGAGACAGGCTGCCAACTGATTCAGGCTGCAATTGGAAAGTCATAATGAACTGTTTATTGCTGTTGTTCAGCAATTGGCCGGTATTCACGCGAATGCTTCCATCCGCTTGTTTATTAATCGGATATCCAGCGGCATCAATCAACTCAACGCCTTGCGGAAGTTTCAAATGTAAATGACTGGCGGCAGCGTATATTTGTCGGGCGCTATTCAGATAACGATTGAATAACTCGCCCAAGGTCGCCAGGTTCTCCAAATAATCATATTGCCCCATGCCGTAATCAGCCAGGCTGCTCATCAAGGTTTCGTTAAAATCCAAACCCATACCGATGGTTGACAACACCGATTCCCGCCGCGTCAATTGCGCCACGATACGGCTTAAGCCCTTAATATCTGTAATGCCTTGATTGGCCTGCCCATCTGATAACAGCACGACTTTGGCGGCGCGCCCGGAATCCTTCTCCGCCAATAGACCGACCGC
>SPJK01030522.1_pt1 | contig 16622 bp, 12 predicted proteins | sample 3741771 | NCBI WGS metagenome assembly SPJK01 (sample SAMN10925997, study PRJNA522277) | cold seep metagenome | isolation source: Elba SIP-enriched marine methane seep metagenome, extraction at timepoint T2 | place: Italy: coast of Elba, Mediterranean Sea
GGGTCACAACCGTCTTGCCATCCTTGATCTGTCCCCGGCCGGCAAGCAGCCGATGGCGACCCCCGATGGCAAGATCACGATCGTCTATAACGGCGAGATCTACAATTTTCGCGACTTGCGCGCTGAGCTCGAAGCCGAAGGAATCTCGTTCAAAAGCCACAGTGATACCGAGGTCCTGCTGTATCTCTACGCCAGGGATGGTGATGCCTTTCTAGAGCGTTTGAACGGTATATTTTCTTTGGCGATTTGGGATGCAGATCAGCAGGAATTGCTGCTGGCCGTGGACCGTATGGGGGTGAAACCGCTTTATTTCATTCAGCGTGACGGGCTGTTTGGGTTTGCCTCTGAGCTCAAAGCGATTGCTGAATTGTCTGATCCAGACGGTGCGCCCCAAGCCGAGGTCCTGGCACGCTATCTAAGCTTTCTATGGGCCCCGGGGACACAAACCCCTGCCCCGGATATTCATAGATTGGCCCCAGGCTATGCGCTGCGGGTCAAAGAGGGCCGTATTGAACGCCATTGGCAGTGGCAAACGGCCCGGGCGGGTTTTGGATGCGCACAAACGGGGTCTTCGGCCGTTTTGGTGCAGAAGACTGAAACCCTGTTGCGGCAGGCGGTCCAGCGCCAGATGGTGTCCGATGTCCCGGTGGGGGCGTTTCTGTCGGGGGGGCTCGACAGTTCTGCCATTGTAGCATTTGCCCGAGATCACAGCCCTAAGATCCCGTGTTTCACCATTCGGATGGTGGGGGGGCAGGATCAGGACCAAACCGATGATCTGCCTTATGCCCATCAGGTTGCAAAGCATTTGGACGTTGATCTGACCGTGGTCGAGGTGTCGGCGGATAGTTTGGCGCGGGATGTTCAAGACATGGTGACCCAGCTGGACGAACCCCTTGCGGATCCTGCGGCGTTGAATGTCCGTTATATTTGCCATCAGGCCAAACAGGCCGGTATCCCTGTTTTGCTGTCGGGCACGGCGGGGGATGATTTGTTTACCGGGTATCGCCGTCATCAGGCGATCATGGCCGAGCGCGCCTGGACCTGGCTGCCCAAGTCTGCGCGGGCCGGGCTGCGGCTGGCCAGTGCGGCGGCGGCCCGCACCAACCCCAAACTGCGGCGGGTGGCCAAGCTCTTTGCCCAGGCCGATGCCAGTGCCGAAGACCGTTTGATTTCGTATTTCCGCTGGTCGGCGCCTGACACGGTTCTGGCCCTGTTACACCCGGATATGCGTCAGGCCGCTGTGGGGCAAATCAACGCCCCAATGAAGGCCTATCTGCAAGAGCTGTCTGCTGACATGACCCGCCAGTCTCGGGCTTTGGCGCTAGAGCAGCGCTTTTTCCTGGCAAATCACAACCTGATCTATACGGATAAGATGTCGATGGCCGAAGGCGTCGAGGTCCGGGTGCCGTTTCTGGACAATGATCTGCTAGAGTTCGCTCAAGGTCTGCCGGATCATATCCGCCTGCGCGGTAATCAAACCAAATGGGTGCTGAAAAAAGCGCTGGAACCCTATTTGCCCCATGATGTGATTTACCGTCCTAAAACAGGCTTTGGCGTGCCCTTGCGGCGCTGGATGAGCCAGGATTTGGCCCCCTTGGTGGCCGACACCTTATCGGCGGATGCGCTGCGCGCGCGGGGGATCTTTGATGCCGAGGCCGTCCAGACCCTACTTGCGGACAATCAGGCGGGGCGGGTTGATGCGTCTTACACCTTGTTCTCGGTGCTGAGCATCGAGCTGTGGCACCGGGCGTTCAGGGATCCGAACGGTCGCGACCGGTCCCCTCATGTTGCATGACACTCAGGAATTGAGCGGCCATCCGGTCGCTGATGGCGCGGCGGCCAAAGTGTTCCTTGAACAATGTGCGGTCTGTTTGCTCTAACGCGAGGGCGTCGAATGCCGCCACGGCGCCGGGCAGATCGCAAGGCTGGAACAGCCCAATATTTGGGATCTCGGTCTGGGCAAATTGATGGGCATAGCCCGCGATCCCAGCCAGAATGGGCTTTCCTGTTGCGCCATATTCAAACAGCTTTGAGGGCAGCACTTTGCGGAAGGCGTCGTGGTCATTCAGGTGCAAAAACAAGACATCTGCTGCGCGATACTGCTCCAGCAGCTCGGATCGACCGATGGGGGCGTTCAGGGTGATGTTGCTGAGGCCTCTGGCAGAGATTTCGGCCTCCAAGGCGCTGCGGGTGCCACCATCGCCAAACACAATCACTTCGATGCGAGGGCCCAAGGCCTCGGCAAGCTGGGGTAAAATCCGGTGCAGCCCCTGCCCTTCGCCAAGATTGCCCGCATAAAGCAGCCGTATGGGCTGTTGTGGATCTTTGGGTTTGGCGAAATCGAGCTCGGGGGCCAGAAAATCATCGTCGATCCCATTGGTCAGATAGCTGAACCGGGTGGCGGGGTAGCGTGGTTCAAAATAGGGTTTGAACCCTTCCGACACCAGGTTGACCAGATGGGCCGAAGACACGGTGTAGCGTTCGATCTGCTTGAAAAACGGCACCGCGGCCCAGGTGACCCGCGGGGGGAGGACGTCCTTGATCGTGTCGACAAAGATATCGCGGATATCCAGGCACAGCCGCGCGCCATCTCGTCGCGCTATTCGTGCGCCCAGAGCGGCTGTCATAAGCCGACCGGAGGTTGCGATCACCAGATCATAGCGGGTGTCTTTGGTCAGGCGCAAAGCATGGCGGGCAAAGGTCGTGTAGCTTTTGATCTGGTCTTTGAGCCCGTTCTGATGCGCCGGAAGGGGGATGCGCTGGACCCGAGCCCGGTTGACCTGTTCTTGGGCGGGGGCCTCGACCTTGTAACTGCCATAGCGGGTGGGTTGGGCTGTGATGACATCCAGCTGATCTTCCGGGGACAGCCGCGCGCCGAGGGCCTCGATAAAGGGGCCGGCCCGGAACGACCCTGCGCTCAGATCAGGGGGGAAGTACAAAGACAGAAATAGGATCTTCATCGACGATATGCCTTTTTAAAAGACTAAGGATGCTCTTGGTTAGCCCAGCTGAGTGTGGTTTGCAGCTGGGGCCCTTGGAGCTGTATCTTAAGAGTGAAATTATCCTCTGGCGCGCCAAAACGGGGATGCCATTGGCTGGGATCTAGGGTGATCTGTGCTGCGCCGGTGATCTGGATCCATAGATCCGGGACCGCCCCCTTTTGACATCTGAGGTGAACCGTATCAGAGGTTTGGGCGATTAAAACCCAGTCCGGATGCAGTGGAAAGATGGCCTGAGCGCTTGAGAACGGGCCTTCCAGCCGGTCGTGCAGGGTCAGTTGGGTGTTCTCAAGTTGCCAAGTGCGGTGATGCCGACAGGGCCTATACCCATCATGGCTGCAGGTGACCGAGGAGGGCGCAGTGATCTGGACGGGCCCGGGTTTGGCCTGACGGCCAACGCGAAACCCGGCCCACACATCCGACGAATTGCGTCCATTCACCTCGACAGTGGCATGGGCCCGGGTTGCGCGTTGCGCGGCCCGTTCCGGCCCGGTTCCATAGACAGAGGTGCCGCCGTTGACGATCACCCGCTGGGCTTCCAGGGACAGCTCAAAGGACAGGGTGTCTGCATGGGCATGGCCTGGCAAATAGGCCGGGCCCAACGGGGCGCAATCCAACATCGCAGTCGCCGGGCCCGCTTGCAGACGCAAATATCCGCTTGGCGTCAAAGATGTTGGGCCCTCATCGGGGGGCGGCGCTGGGGCAAATCCAAGGCGGCGCCCATAATCAGACAAGGCCTGCGGCGCGGGGGCGATATCAAACGCGGCATCATTGAACAGCCCGATTTGCCCATCGGGATGGGTCATCACCCCCATCCAGTGCAAGGCCGCAGGGATCGCCGCTTTGACGGTTTGGGCAAGCTGTTCGGTCCCGGGAAAGGGGCAGGCCTGAAGCAGGTTGTGCAGATCCAGAAGATCCTCCAGCCCTAGGGCGTGATACATTGGGGACCGCTCGAACTGGCCGCCATCTGCCAGAAATTGTTCAGGCATTTCGCGGTTTAAGATCCGAATGGCCTGACTCAGGGCGCGGCCCCGAAGCCGGCCTTCCAGCAGAAGGGCTGCGAATAACAAGGCCTTGCCATTGGCAAACAGGTGGTTGCCCAGAAGATGCCACTCCAGCTTTTGCAGCAGCCAATCGGTCTGCTGGGCCAGGCTTGCGCGGACTGTGTCATCCAAGGCCCCGCCCTGCAGCCAGAACTTGACCCAATTCACCAAGCGCAAAGAGGTTGGATACGGCTCCCAGCCGCTGCCCGTCCCTGCGGGGTTTTCGGCGATCCAACGGGCGATCAAAGCGTTCGGGGAAAGGGGGACGGGCTGTAGCAAAGCATCGAAATAATGCAGGTTATAGCGCCACAGCTTGCTGATCTGCGGGGCGTCCCAACCGAGCTGGTCCAGGTTTTGCGTGTCATTGAGAAACCGAAAATCCCCCCCGTGCAGCTGGCTGGTTGCCTTGGCCGGAATTTTGACCCAAGGCGCAGGACGCTCTGGCAGGGGAGGGGCCGCAAAGACATGGGGCTGGGTCCGTTTCACCCGCCGCCAAACACGGTTGGTCACTTGCACAGGTCGCAAAGGGCGCAGAGTGTGCCAAAGTCGGACTGTCTTGCTAAGCGCCTGTGTCACGACGAGGTCAGAAGCTGGCCAAGGGCCTGAACGATGCGCATGCCGGTTTTGCCGTCCCACAGTTCAGGGATTTTGCCAGATTTTATCTGTCCCGCCAAAACGGCCGCCAGGGCCTGGCGCAGGGCGGCCGGGTCGCTGCCCACCAACTGGTTGGTGCCCTCTGATACGGTTTCTGGCCGCTCGGTGCTGTCACGCAATGTCAGGCAAGGCACGCCCATTACAGTGGTTTCCTCGGTGATGCCCCCGCTGTCGGTCACCACAACCTTTGCGTTTTTTGCCAGATAGTTGAACTGGTGGTAGGGCTGCGGGCCCACGATGGTCAGGCGGTCGCGCAGATCTGTAAAGCTGTCTAGGGTGGCGTGGGTCCGGGGGTGCGCGGGATAGATGATTGGCAGATCTTGAGCGGTTTCAACCACGGCGCGCAGCAGGGCCTCGAACTGGACCGGATCGTCTACATTTGAGGGCCGGTGCAGGGTCAGCAGCAGATACCCGTCTGAGCTTAGCCCTTCGGACTGCCAGAATTCTGGCGGGGACAGGCGGCTCATATTCGCCAAAAGCGTGTCGATCATCGTGTTACCGACAAAGAAAATACGCTCGGGGCTGACACCCTCTTTGGCCAGGGTCTGATTGGCAAAGCGGCTGGTGGTGAAAAACCAGTTGGAAATCGCATCGGTGGCCAGACGGTTGATTTCCTCGGGCATGGCCCAATCCCCAGACCGCAAGCCGCCTTCGACATGGGCAACGGGAATACCCAGCTTTTGCGCGGTCAGCGCGCAGGCGACCGTGGAATTGACATCCCCCACGATAAGACAGCACTCAGAGCGTTCTTCAAGCAGCAGGGCTTCGTATTTCACCATGATGCCGGCGGTCTGTGTGGCTTGGCTGCCAGAGCCGACCCCAAGGTTCACATCCGGATCGGGGATATTGAGCTGTTGAAAGAAGGTTCCTGACATTTTGGGATCATAATGCTGGCCGGTATGAATCAACCGGTAGCGCAGGCCTGATCCTTCGGCTTGCAAGGCATGCAAAATCGGCGCGACCTTCATGAAATTGGGGCGGGCGCCCGCGATAATATCAACGAGAGGAAGGGTCATTTCAGGGCCTCGGCTAGGTCTAGAACAACGCGGGAAACTTCGAATGTTTCTGCCAGCGGGATCGGGGTGGGGGCACCGCTGCGTACAGCGTCCACGAAGGCTTTGGCACAGGCGTCATGGCCTTTGTCCTGGCGCCGTTGGCGTTGTTTCGCGAATCCGCGCCAGTCATGGCTGTGCAAGCGTCGGAAATTATCAAGCTGGAGCGTTTGGCCCGCGCAAAACATCTCTATCCGTTCCTTGGGCAAAGATTTTGATCCGTTGGCCAGGTATTGGATGGTGGCCAGGCTGCCGGTTTCGCTGCGCAACGTGATGGCGACACTGTCTGTGGACACGCTGTCCATGGCCATGATCTGGGCCTGGGCCAAAGGGGCGCCCATCAGGTCCCGGGCGAGATCTACAAAATGGCAGGCTTCCCCGATAATGCGCCCGCCGCCAATGACCGGATCTTGGGTCCAGTGCTGTGCTGGGATGGCCCCGGCATTTATCACCATTGAAACGGCGATCGGTGCAGATTGCGGGCGGATAAGGGCCTTCATCTGTTGGATCTGGGGAGCGAAGCGGCGGTTGAACCCGACCATGAGCTGAAGATCGGGGGCGTTGCGGCAGGCCTCTTCCACGCGATCAATCTCGGCATGGGTAAGGGCGAGGGGCTTTTCGACAAACACATGTTTCCCGGCCGCCAGCGCTGCGCAAATCTGGTCTGCATGCAGGTCGTGGCGGGTCGATATGACAGCGATATTGGCATCGGGATCGGCTAAACTGTGGTCAAGATCGGTAGAGCTTTGGGCAAATCCCAGTTGTTTGGCGACGGTTGTGCCGCTTATCCCGGCTTGGGAGACAATGCTGTGCAACTGTGCTCCGGCCCGTTTGAAGGCGGGTGCTAGGGTGCGGGCGGTGTGATTGCCTGCGCCGATCATCGCGATTTTGGGCCCGTCAACGCGGGCTTTGGGGGCGGCTTTGGCGGGCGAGACGGTGACGCTGGTGGCTCGCAGGTCTGTGTCGCTCAGATCAGGGTCGGTCTTATAGTCAAGTACGATGCCCAACGTGTTGCCGGCCTCTGGTCCGGATAGGGCTTCATAGGCTGTTTCAGCCTTGGCAATGTCAAACCGTTCCGAGATCAGGGCCGTGACATCCAACTGCCCCGTGGCCATCAAGCCCAGAATGGCTTGAAAGTTGCGTTGCTCGGTCCAGCGCACAAAACCCGGAGGATAATCGAACCCCTTGGTTTCATAATCAGGTTCGTAGCGGCCGGGGCCATACGAGCAGCTGACCTGGAAGGTGAGTTCCTTTTCGTAGAAATCAGCGCGCGACAGTTCCAGCCCGGCGACACCCACCAAAATAATGCGCCCGCGTTTCCGGCTCATTTGGGCGGCATGGGTGACCGGATCAGTGCTGGAGGTGGCGGCGGTGATCAAAACCCCATCCACGCCGCCTATGTCAGCAGGCAGCAAAGCAGAGACAGCGGCAACTGTGTCGATGTTTTCCCCCAGCTGGATGGTCTCGGCCCCGTAGCTGCGGGCAAGCTCTAGTCGGGTGACGTTGTAGTCCAAACCGATGACCCGGCAGCCGTTGGCCCGCAGGATCTGAACGGCCATCAGGCCAATCAACCCCAGACCAGAGACCACAAATGTTTCCCCCAGGCTTGGCTGGGCCAGGCGCACCCCTTGCAACGCAATCGCGCCCAGCACGGTGAATGCGGCCTGATCGTCGCTGACCGTGTCCGGAATGCGGGCGCATAGGTTTTTACCAACGCTGACGGCTTCTGCATGATGGCCGTTTGAAACCACCCTGTCCCCGGTCGTAAATTCGGACACCAGGGCCCCTGTGTCCAAAACCTGGCCGACATTGCAATATCCTAAGGGCAAAGGCTGGCCCAGCTTGTGGAACACAGCCTCTAGGGTCGGGGCGATGCCATTGGTGCGCATTTTGGTCAGAACTTCTTTGACCCGCTCGGGCTGTTGGCGGGCTTTGCCAATGAACCCGGCCTTGCCAAATTCGACGAGCATCCGCTCGGTTCCCGGGGACACCAATGTGCGGCGCGTGCGGATTAAAACGTCATGAGGACCCATGGCTGGACAGGGAATTTCGGTTAACTCGGTTTTGCCCGAGCCCAGGCTCTGCAGAATTTGTTTCATGGCACAGGAGTTACTGTTTAAGAAGGCGAAATAACAGAGGCTTTCTGCCCCCAACCAATAGGATTTCGTTTGCCAAATGACGCAGAGCATTTGCTCAATCAGTCTCGATTTACCCAAGACTTGTTGCCCCTTGGACAAAACAACTTTGATCTTATTCGGTTGTTCGCCGCCAGTCAGGTCGCGCTTTTACACCTCATAGGCCATTTACAGCTAAGCGGGTCGTTTGTGAGCCAGCTCGCCTGGATTTTGTCGTATGTTCCGGGTGTCCCCATTTTTTCCTGGTCAGTGGGTTTCTTATATCGCGCAGCTACTTTCGGGCGCAGGGCTTGAAACAATATGCGTGGAAGCGCTTTTTGCGGTTGTATCCTGCATTGGCGGTTTGCTTTGCGGTGTCGCTCGTTTTGGTCTGGGTCAGCGGCTATTTTAGTGAAAATCCCCCAAGCCCGGGCGCTTTTGTGCTTTGGGTGGCGGCCCAGTTGAGTGTTCTACAGGTTATAATCCTGACTTTATGCGTGGGTTCGGGGTTGGTGTTCTGAATGGCAGCCTCTGGACGATCCCGGTTGAAGTGCAGTTTTACTTCGCGCTCCCGCTGCTTTTGGCCTTGGTCGGGATGCGGCGGCGTGGGCTCTGGGCTGTTACGCTTTTGTTTGGCGGGTTGTATTGGGTTTATGCCGTGTCCTCGGCGGCGACATTGCCAGCCCATAAGCTGATTGGCCTGACATTCTTGCCTTGGTTTGCGCTGTTTTTACTGGGTGTCATGGCCTCGGTGTACTGGGCGGTTCTAAAGCCCTGGGTTGCTGGGCGCTTTGGGGTCTGGCTTGCGCTCTATGTTGGGATGCACCTATGCGGCGCGATATTTTGGCCGGGATATGGCCAGCTGGGCAATAGCTTAAGCGTGCCTTATGTGATTGTGCTAGCGGGCTTGGTGCTTTCGGCGGCCTATACTATGCCGACACTGTCAGACCGGCTGCTGCGCAAGAACGATATTTCTTACGGCATATATATCTACCACATGCCGGTGGCCAATCTGATGATCTATTGGGGGATGACGGGGTCATTGATGGCAGGGGTTTGTGCGCTGTGCAGTGTTTTGTTACTTGCCGGCCTGTCTTGGGGCGTTGTCGAGCGACCGGCTTTGAAGTTGAAGACCGGGGTCAGCACCCGGCCTTGACGCCTCCTTGCAAACAGCTGACATATCCGCGTGATTGAATTCCGGAGCGCCCCCTGATGACGAATGCCCTATCTTACCGCCCGGAAATTGACGGGTTGCGCGCGATCGCTGTCAGTGCTGTGGTGCTGTATCACGCTGAATTCATTGTGGGCCGCGCCAGCCCGGTGTCGGGCGGATATCTGGGCGTCGACATCTTTTTCGTGATCTCGGGCTATCTGATCACGTCAATTCTTGTGACGCAGATGTTGGATGGCACATTCTCATTCGGGGCTTTTTATAAGCGCCGAATTCGGCGGCTGCTGCCGGCGCTGATGGCTGTGATTTTGCCGTCACTGGTCCTGGGGTGGGGCCTGTTGTTGCCGCTCGAGCTTGTCAGTTTCGCAAAATCGCTTTTGTCCACCTTGGTGTTCGGGGCCAATTTTTGGTTCTGGAGCGATATAGGCTATTGGCAGGCAGACAGCGCGCGGGTTCCCTTCTTGCATATGTGGTCGCTGGCGGTTGAGGAGCAATACTACCTTCTTTTCCCGCTTTTTCTGACATTGCTGCTGCCATGGTCCCTGAAAACCACAGTGCGGACGGTGTTCTGGCTGGGCCTTGCTTCGTTAGTTTTGGCCCAGATTCTAGTTGTGGTTGACGAAGAGGCCGGATTCTATCTGTTGCCCTCCCGCGCGTGGGAACTTTTGGCGGGTAGCTATCTGGCGGTGCGCCAACAAACACGCCTGACCCAGCCTTCGCAGCGCAGCGCGACGCTTTGGCCCTTGGTGGGGATATTTTTGATCGGTTTGTCGATTGTGGCTTTCAACGCCTCGACGGATCATCCCTCGTTGCTGACCCTTATTCCGGTCGGGGGAACGATGCTGATCATTTGGTATTGCACTGGGCGCGACATCACCAGCCGTGTCTTGGGCAGTCGCCCTTTTGTGTTTGTGGGCCTTGTGTCTTATAGCTTTTATCTATGGCATTATCCGGTCTTTGCATTCTTTCGCATTCGCTACACGACATACAGTGTTTACGATATTGCCGGTTGGATCGGGATTGCGTTTGGCTTGTCTGTATTCAGCTATTATCTGGTCGAGCGCCCGTTTCGCCGGATCTTGCCCTTTAAGGCTGTATTGGCTTTTGTTTTGGCCAGTAGTCTGGTCACGGTTGCCTTCAGTGTTCAGGTTATTCGTGCAAATGGCTATCCGGACCGGATGCCTGAAATTCTGTCTGAAGACTTCACGCAATACCCCTGGCTGATCATGAAGAACGACGCCGGGCAGCATTGCTTTGGCGATTACGGAAAGTCCGAGTTTTGCCAGTTCCGGGCGGATACCGCGCAAGGACAGATGATTTTGGTGGGCGATTCCACAACCGAGGCCCTGTCCGTCGCCCTGACCCCCAAACTGCTGGCCGCAAGTCAAAGCGTGACCAGCCTGAACAGCTCGGCCTGTTTTTTCATGCCCGGTTTTCGCGCGATGAACAGCGGCGTGCCCCGCATTGTCCCCGACACGCCGTGTGATGTGGATTATCAAGCCCGACGATTGGCCCGCATAGCAGACCAGCCCGGGGCCACGGTGCTGCTGGGCGGCGCATTCGATTACTATCTTGAAAACACCTCTTATGGGTTCGAACCCGAAACCGGCACCCAAAGCATCGCAGATGGCTATGTCGCCGCAGTCACCGCCCTGCTAGAGGCCGGCCATACCGTGGTGCAGGTCGCGCCTTTCCCTCGTTTTGAAGAGAATGTCAGCCAGGAAATCCAACGCGAGATCCGCGAGATCATGGGCAGTTCTGTTGCGCCGAGGGACGGAACTGGATTCGAGAGCTTTGAAGAACAAATGCGGGCTGTTCTGGCCTATCCGATCCAACGATACTGGGACCAGACGGCGCAGGCCTTTGGCGTCTTTGCGCGGATTGAGCATCCAAACTATAGCGTGGTCGACATCCAATCATTGTTCTGTGACACGCTCGAGCCGGAAACCTGCGTAACCAACAATGGCAAGCAGATGTTCTTTGCGGATCAGCTGCACCCTGCAAAATTGGGAGGTGAAATGATCGCCGAGCGTGTGATGGCCCATATGCGCCGTATTGGCATTATTGATGCGCCTTAAGATCGCGTTGAAACGCGGTTAGGGCGTCGGGGTCGGGGGGCTCGAAAGAGGACGCGGCCAATTGATGGGCGAACAGTTCTTGGCGAGCAATCGCTTGTTCATCGGGGTTTGGCGACCGCAGCAAGATCTCGGCCTGGGCGTCAATCGCCTGTTTAAAGGCTTCCGCAAAGACCAAGGCTGTCTGACACCGGGGGGCGGCTAGCAGGGCGCGGGCTTGGGCTGGCTCCAGCGCATCGTCTTTGGCCGGTAGATCCAGCATTGCCCGTAGGCTGCGCCCCAGGGGCCGAGGTCGCTTGGCCCATAAATCTTGGGTGTCGATCACTTGCGATCCCTGGCGCAGCTGGCCGGGTTCCGTACTGAAATCCAGGCAGATTTGCGTGGCATCTTTCAGGGTGATCTCGATGGCGCGTTCTCGGGTGGTGGCGCGGCGGGACAGGTCAAATTGCAGGGCAACCTGGTCTGTGCCCCGGGGGCATAGCTGTGCACCACATTGTAGCCTTTGGCCGGTTTGCGTGAATTTGGCCCAGGGCGCCTTGACGACATGATCTGGAAGGATGCGGTCCAGAAGGGACCACACATGGGATCCCTGATCATAGGCAATATGGGTCGACCAATTGACGGATTTTTGGGAATGGCCCCGGTCCTCGCTGGCTGGATCGCACCAGCGCACAGAGATTTCCGCGATATGGGCCCGCGGTGCCAGATCCACGATCTGGTCGATATAGCTGGCCAGCCGGAATTCATAATTGACGATAAGAGCGGTTCCCGAAGGGGGCGCCGCCTGCAGTGCTGGGGCCTCGTCAGGGCTGGGCGCCAGGGGCTTTTCAACCAGCACTCTGGGGGGGGCGAAACGCGCTACAACCGCTTGTGTATCGGCCAGATGGGCGGGCGAAGCACTGGCGACAATTCCCAGATCTACGGCAAGATCGGCAGAAATATCGTGCAGTCTTGGCTGGACCTCTATCATGAGGCCATTGGTGCGCTTCATCAGGAGTGCGGAGGTTTCCTGTGCGGTATCGTAGCCTTGCCCTGCGGCCCAGTGGATCTGTGATCCAGCAGGAAGGAGGCCCGCCAGGACATGGGCCAATACGCCGCTCCAACGGCCGCCCCCGCGCAGGACCACGCAGCGTGTGGCAGATTCTTTCCACTCCATGAAAAACGGGCTCCGTGTAGAGGTTTAGGTGCTCGTATTACGGGCGTTAAGGTGCCATAGAGCATGTGTTCCATTTTGACCCTGAATAGAGGCAACATGAAAGTCGTAATTCTAGCCGGTGGCTTTGGCACGCGTATCCGAGATGTCAGCGAAGATCTTCCGAAACCTATGATCCCAATCGGGCCTTACCCGATTTTATGGCACATTATGAAAATCTATGCTCGCGCCGGTCATAAAGAATTCATCGTGTGCCTTGGGTACAAAGGCGATGTGATCAAGGACTTTTTCTTGAATCTACGGGCCCGGACCCGGGATCTGACAATTGATTTTGCCAAAGATGGGGCGATCGAGTTCCATGATCAGGTCGAAGCCCTGGATTGGAAAGTAACCCTGGTTGATACAGGTCTGAACGCCATGACCGGCGCGCGCATTCGATCTGTTCGCGACCATGTGGGCGATGACGACTTTATGCTTACATATGGCGATGGGGTCAGTGATCTTGATCTTGATGCGCTGCTGGATTTCCACAAGAGCTCTGGCAAGATCCTGACGGTCACAGGCGTACGGCCTCCGGGCCGGTTTGGAGAAGTCGTGGCCGATGGGGCGGGTGTCGTCACTGGGTTTAACGAAAAGCCGCAAACCTCGGGTGGGCGCATTTCGGGCGGGTTCTTTGTTGCGACGCCCAAGCTGTTTGAATATCTAGAGGCCCGCGAAGATCTGGTTTTCGAACAAGAGCCGATCAATGCGGTTGTTGCAGATGGTCAGCTGGCGATGTTTTCCCATGATGGGTTCTGGCAACCCATGGACACGTCTCGGGAATACCGTTTGCTGAACGAGATGTATAAGGCTGGAACATGCCCCTGGTTGGTTGACCAATGAGCCTGTCTGCAGAGGCGCTGGCGCAAACCTATAAGGGCCGCAAAGTCTTTGTAACTGGCCATACCGGGTTCAAAGGGACATGGCTGGTCACGCTGTTGCAAGACATGGGCGCCGAGGTCTGTGGCTATGCGTTGGCCCCCAGCACCCAGCCCAGCCATTTCGAGGTTCTGGGCTTGTCGGAAAAGATGCAGTCGGTTATCGGCGATGTCGATGATTTGGATCTGTTGCGCCAGACCATGGAGGATTTCGCACCTGAAATCGTCTTTCATCTGGCCGCGCAACCTTTGGTGCGTCAATCCTATGCCGATCCGGTTGAAACCTTTCGCAGCAACGTCATGGGCGCCACCCACCTGCTAGAGGCGGTGCGCCATACGCCGTCCGTCGCCGCACTGGTCTTTATCACATCCGATAAGGCCTATGAGAACGTCGAATGGGTTTGGGGCTACCGTGAAACCGACCGTTTGGGCGGGCAAGACCCCTATAGCGCCTCTAAGGGCGCGGCCGAGATCGTGTATTCGTCTTATGAGCGGTCCTTCTTTGCGGATCGTCCAGGCTTGGCCTGTGCGGTTGCACGGGCGGGCAATGTGGTGGGCGGCGGCGATTGGTCCGCGGATCGGATCATCCCCGATTGTGTGCGGGCTTTGCAGGCCGACCAACCCATTCAATTGCGCAACCCGAACGCCACCCGGCCTTGGCAGCATGTGTTAGAACCTCTGTCTGGCTATGTTTTGCTGGGCGAACGGCTGCTGAATGCCCCAGAGACCGGCAAAGGGGCGTGGAACTTTGGCCCCTCAACCCACGAGGTCCGTACGGTGCATGATGTGGCCGAAGCCATGATTGCGCATTTGGGCAAGGGCTCTATCGAGGTGCTTGTGACCGAAGGTCAGCCCCACGAGGCCCAATTGCTGCAACTGAATTGCGACAAGGCCTATCAATATCTGAACTGGCACCCGCGTTGGGGGGTCGACAAGACGTTGGAAGCGACAGCGCATTGGTACAGTCAATATCTGCACGGCTCGGATATGCAGGCTGTCACCCGGGCGCAGATCGCTGAATATTTCGGAGCGGGCTTATGATCCATGACGTCACGATAACGCCTCTGCGCCAGATTTTCGATGAGCGGGGCAAGGTCATGCATATGATGCGCAGCGACAGCCCAGTGTTCAGCAAATTTGGCGAGGTCTATTTCTCGTGCACCTATCCGGGGGCCGTCAAAGCCTGGCATCTGCACAAGCGTATGACCTTGAACTACGCGGTGTTGGTTGGGCAGCTGAAGGTTGTTTTATATGATGGGCGCGAAGACAGCCCCACAAAAGGCGTGGTGCAAGAGCTGTTCATATCGCCAGAGAATTACCAGCTTGTGACCGTCCCGCCGGGGATTTGGAACGGGTTCAAAGGGATCGGGGATGTCATGTCGATCGTCGCCAATTGCGCCGATCTGCCCCATGATCCGGATGAAATCGTTCGAAAGCCGGCCTTTGATGACGCCATCCCCTATGATTGGGCTTTGAAGCATCAATAAGCCGGGTACGATCATGGACAAAATCGTCATCACAGGGGCCAGCGGTTTGCTGGGTGGGCGGCTGGCCGAGGCTTTTGCTCAGCACGCAGGGACACAGGTTGTTCAGATCTCTCGGCAGGCCCGGCCCGGCTTTGTCCCGCTCGATCTAGAAGATCCACAGGCAGTGGCACGGGTGTGTTCGGGGGCTGATTGGGTGATCCATACGGCCGGGATGAATGCCGGGGCCTGTGCCGCCGACCCAGAGCGCGCGGCCTATGTGAACGGCGAATTAACCGGAAAACTGGCAGGGATTGCGGCCGATCAGGGCGTGCGGGGGCTTGTGTTTCTGTCCACCGCTCATGTCTATGCGGGGCCTTTGGCCGGACATCTTGCAGAAGATAGCCCAACGCTTAATTCCCATCCCTACGCAACCAGCAATCTGCTGGGGGAACGGCGGCTGCAAGAAGTTGGTGCCGCAACCGGGCTGCGCACGCTGGTGCTGCGTCTGTCCAATGGGTTTGGGGCGCCGGTGGATCCAAAGGCTGACTGCTGGATGCTGGTTTTGAACGATGTGGCCCGCCAGATTGCCCGGACAGGACGCGCGCAGCTCACATCATCCGGCGAGCAGCTGCGTGATTTTGTGCCGATCCGCCATATCACCCGCACCATTGCTGGGCTGGTGGCCCAGGATCAGGCCGGCGTTTTCAACCTGTCATCTGGCACGGCTCTGCCGGTGCGACAGCTGGTCGAACAGCTCTGCACCCATGCTGCGCAAGATCTGGGCAAATGCGCAGCGGATCTGCTGCAAGCCCCGGCGCCCAGCGGTGCCCCGCAGCCGAACCTGACCATTGATGCGGCGGCGCTGCAAAATCTGGGCATCCAGCCCCCTGATCCAAAAGCTTTTGAGGCGGAACTGGCCGCGCTATGGGCGTTCTGCAATACACATTTCAAGGGGACAGTCTGATGTCGTCTGTGCGGGTGAGCATAGTCATTCCAACCTATAAACGGGTTGTTGAACTGCGTTTGGCTCTGAAAAAAATTCTCGCGCAAACCTTTGAAGATTATGAAGTTTTAATCGTCGACAACCATTCAGATGATGGAACAGACGAGATGATCGCGGATCTGCAGGACCCGCGCTTGACGCTAGTGAAGGTGCATAACGAAGGCATCATCGCCCGGTCGCGGAATGTGGGCATCAAGGCGGCCCGAGGCGACTACATAGCCTTTCTGGACAGTGATGATTGGTGGTGCCCTGACAAGCTGGAACGCTGTGTGGCGCTGCTGGATCAGGGGGCGGATGTTACCTATCATGATCTGCAGATCTCGCGGGGGCCCGAGACCGCTTTGTCGGGAAAACGGGTTAAAACCTGGCCTCTGACCGGCGATCCGTTCCAAGCTTTTCTCTCGGGGGGCAATGCCCTGGCCAATTCCGGGGTGATGCTGCGGCGATCGATCTTGGGGGGGATTACCCAATCCGAGCACCCCGCCCTGGTGGGTATGGAGGATTTTGATCTGTGGTTGCGCTTGGCCAAGGCCGGCGCCAGGTTTGTGCGTACCAATGGGGCGCTTGGGTTCTACCGAGTTGGCGAAGACAACTTTACCAATCCCGAGCGCAGTTTACGGGCCTTGGGGACCTTGATGCAGCGTCATCATGAGATTTCCTTTGAACAGGCCGGATGGTGGCTGCCCTATGGACGGGGCCGGGCGCGGTATCTGACAGGGGACAAGCCCGGTGCGCGTCAAGATTTGCGGCGGATTTTCAAGCGCCGCGCGCCCATGGCGATCTATGCCAAAACGGCTGCCATGCTGATGCGTTAGCTAGGATCAGCCCCCACTGATCGTGACCCTAGGCGCGCAGCTCTTCTGTCAAAACACGCAATACGGTGTTGCAATCGTCCTCGGTCAGCTGTGGATGCAAGGGCAGGGTCAGCGCACGGCTATAATATGCCTCTGAGACCGGGAAATCGCCAGGAGCGAA
>SPJK01062952.1_pt1 | contig 16618 bp, 12 predicted proteins | sample 3741771 | NCBI WGS metagenome assembly SPJK01 (sample SAMN10925997, study PRJNA522277) | cold seep metagenome | isolation source: Elba SIP-enriched marine methane seep metagenome, extraction at timepoint T2 | place: Italy: coast of Elba, Mediterranean Sea
AGGTCATCGGCACACCCGCTGAAACCAAACCCCTCGCTGACGGGCTGATCCGAACATTCGATGTCTCGGCCCCGCTCACTGAAGACGCCATTCAATCCGCGTATTCCCTCTCGGATGTCGAGGGATTGCCGAGCGAGTGGACACCCCTAGAGGTCGAATCCGACGGGATTGCAAATCTCGCGCGAACGACAGCCATTGCCGACGATAAGAACACAGTCCTTGTTCGAATGACGATGGACGCCGAAACCGCTGAAACACACATGCTTCGGTTCGGGTATTCGGATCGCGTTCGTTTGTTCGTCAACGGCAAACTGGTCTTTTTCGGTAACGCGCAGTGGCGCTCACGCGATCATCGCTTCCTCGGGACGATTTCGCTGGAAGACAGCATCGCTCTGCATCTCGAACCAGGTGAAAACGAAGTGATCGCAGCCGTGTCGGAATCCTTTGGCGGCTGGGGCTTCAAGGCGGCGCTAACGGAATAGAGAAACTTGTAAATCCACAAAAAAAGCCGCTCCGGTGGGAGCGGCTTTTCTTCGTGTCAGGGATCACGGCTTAAGCTGGTTTCACCATGAGCGTGTTGCCTTCGGTAGCCTCGACCACAACGGCAGCGCCGCTGGCGAGATTTGCACCATCTGTGCTTTGCGCCGACCAGACCGTGTCGCCGAGCTTCACGCGCCCGATACCGCCGGCGAAGTCATCGGCAACGACGCCGCGCTGGCCGATCGTTCCGGCCATGCGCTTGTTCAGCGTTGGATGCTCCTCGACATTCTCACGCATCTGGCGGAACAGGGTCCGTCCAGCAATGAACAGCGCGGTTGAGGCAATGGCGAAGAAGACCAGCTGACTTTGCCAGCCGGCCATGCCATCCGGCGCGATCGCGGTATAGGCGGAGGTCAGGCCAGCTGCGATCGAGACCCAAAGCAGATCAAACGTACCGAGCATCATCTCGAGCGAGAGGAGCAGTAACCCGACAGCCAGCCAATGCCAGGCTGTCGGAGGCCAAAGGGTGAGGTCAAATGCTTCCATAGCTATGCTCTAGCCTCTATTCCCGGCCGGCGGCACTGCAGTGCGTCGGCTTTCAGCGCTATCTTTGGCCGCATCTGTGAGACCGCGGATGCCTTCAATGGTGCCGACCAGTGAGCTGAACTCAGCTGGGATAATCACGGTTTTGTTGCCGCCCGCGGAAGCGAGCTTCTCAAACGCTGTGACATATTGCTGACCGAGGAAGTAATTGATCGCGTTGACGTCACCCTTGGCAATCGCTTCCGAGACGAAGGCTGTCGCTTTTGCTTCGGCTTCGCCTTCACGTTCGCGCGCTTCAGCGTCACGGAACGCCGCTTCGCGTCGCCCTTCAGCTTCGAGGATCTGAGACTGTTTCAGACCTTCGGCTTTCAGAATCGCAGACTGTTTGTCGCCTTCTGCGGTCAGAATTTCTGCACGCTTGAGGCGCTCAGCTTTCATCTGACGGGCCATGGCTTCGGTAATGTCGGCCGGCGGTGACAGATCAGCAATCTCGATCCGGGTGACTTTCACGCCCCAGGGATTGGTGGCGGCGTCAACCACGGACAAGAGCCGTGCGTTAATGTCATCGCGATTGGACAGGACCTCATCAAGATCCATCGAACCGACAACGGTACGAATATTCGTCAAAGACAGATTGGTGATGGCGTTTTCGAGATTGTTCACCTCATATGCGGCCGATACCGGGTCGACGACCTGGATGAACACGACCGCATCACAAGAGACCTGCGCATTGTCGCGCGTAATCACTTCCTGGGTCGGGATGTCGAGCACGGTTTCCATCATGTTCATCTTGCGACCAACACGCTGATAGAATGGCATAATAAAATGCAAGCCCGGGCCGAGCGTACGGGTGTAACGTCCGAAATTCTCGACGGTGAAATTATAGCCCTGCGGAACAACTTTGACGGCTGAAGTAATCAGCACCAAAGCCGCAATCGCCAGAAGGCCGAGGACAATAAGATTAGTTTCCATTTTTTGGTTCTCCCTGATCTGAACTGTTGTTCACATGGGAAGAGATTTGTCGTTTTTCAATAAGAATTCATCGAAAAACGGCGCATTTCCCGTGGAAACACGCCGTTCTCGCTCGATTCCGTTACCAAAGTCTGAGTGTTTGTCTCGCTTTGAAACAGGTCGGATTGGGCAGACTAAAGCTGGCCGAGCAGGTAATCTGCGCTCGACACTTCGAATCCGCCGCCTTGCTCAACATTCAACTCTTTGACGGTGCCGTCCTGAACCAGCATGGAATAGCGCTGAGACCGCTGCCCCATTCCGAAGCCGCTGGCATCCATTTCGAGGCCAAGCGCGGCGGCAAATGCGCCATTGCCATCGGCAAGCATGCGAACTTTGCCCTCTGCGCCGTTGTCGCCAGCCCATGCGCCCATGACAAAGACGTCATTGACGGACGTACAGACAATCTCGTCCACGCCTTTGGCTGCGAGATCATTCTGCCGCTCGACAAATCCAGGCAGGTGTTTGGCGGAACAGGTCGGCGTATACGCCCCGGGAACCGCAAACAGCGCAATCGTTTTGCCGGCGAACACGTCGGCGGTACTGCGCGGCTCAGGACCGTTTGCGGTCATTTCCATGAAAGTTGCTTCCGGCAATTTATCGCCAACAGAAATGCTCATCGATATTTCTCCTATATATCTGAGCCATACATAGGCCCCTTCTTGATCCTCGCAATGACAAAACCTTGCCAAATTCAGCGCGTCAGATAGCGTCCAATGCGAGTGAGGAGTCAATTGTGCAGGATCTGACCGGAAAACTACTGGTGGCGATGCCCGGGATCGGAGATCCGCGTTTCGCGCGGTCCGTTATCCTGATCTGCGCGCATAGCGAGGACTATACGATGGGCCTGGTCCTGAATAAGCCGATTGATGACCTGACCCTGCCAGAACTTCTGACGCAACTCGAAATCGAACAAGATATTCAGGTCCCGAACACATATGTGCTAAATGGCGGGCCGGTTGGCACAGATCGCGGGTTCGTGGTGCACTCGAATGATTATTTCAGCGACAATGCGACCGTCGAGGTGGCGCAAGACCTGTCAATGACAGCCACGCGGGATGTCTTGCGGGCCCTGGCCACCGAAGGTGCGCCGACGAACGCCGCCATGACGCTCGGCTATTCCGGCTGGGGTCCAGGTCAGCTGGAGAACGAGCTGAGCGAACATGCGTGGCTGGTAGCGGAGCCGCATGCTGACATAATTTTTGGCGACGCCCATTCGAGGAAGTGGGAGTTGACGCTCGGTATCTTGGGAATAGATCCGGCCCATCTGCACATGACGGGCGGTAACGCTTGAGTGAGAACCATGCGATAGGATTTGCCGTTCGGCGTCCAATTGCTACATCAAGAACATGTTTCGCACTGTTCTCTGTCTATTGCTCGGTTGCGGGTTTGTAGGATCGCTCGCCGAGGCCCAGCCGCGCCCGATGTCGCCCGTCGACATGATCGAGATGCCACGTCTTTCGAATGGAGCGCTGTCTCCGGATGGCCGGCATTTCGCGTACTTACGATCGCAAACGCTTTGGGACGCAAATAAAATTGTTACACGCCTGACCGTCATCGAGACGGAAACCGGCTTGCCGATCGATATATCGCTGGAAACCGAAGAAACAGACCCCGACCGACCGATCTGGTGGAAGCCTGACAGTTCGGGGTTCATCTTCCTGAAAACGCCAGACGGGTCCGAGAAACAACAGGCATTCTTCTATGACCTTGAACGTCAGGACCACACGCAGCTCACACAGCATGCCGAAACCGTGCTGGATATTATCTGGCACACGGATGGGCGCGGGTTCTACTTCATCTCGGTGCAACAACAGCCGGACGACGATACGCAGCTGCTTGCCGACGGTTGGATCATTCCGCCTTTCGAGTCGAACGCGAACCGGGAGATCTGGTCGTTCGATCTGGAAAGCCGGTCCGCAGTCTCCGTCGTCGCCGGGCCGTATTCGGTGCGACAGGTGTCGGTGTCGCGAGACGGTCAGTCTTTGATTTATTCGCGGTTGCCGGACCACCGTTTTGACTCGATTTATCGCGGCGACGTATTGGTTCAGTCACGCGACGCCGAAAAGCCCGTTCGCTGGACGAGTAATGTACACGGCGAAGGCGCACCGAAGCTTTCACCTGACGGTCAAACGCTCGCTTATATCGCCACTGTGGACGAAGACGGCGTCCCTTTTCATGAGGCCAAAGTATTCCTCAAACGGGCGGGCGAAACGCCGGTTCGACTGCTGCCCGGCACAGTCATGGAGGCGTTAGGTTTCGCCTGGGACCGCTCTGGCAAGGGATTGTACATTCGCGGCAATACAGGTCTGCGGGCAAATCTGTACCACTATACCCTGGAAACCGGTGAGCTGCGGACCATCACTCAAGGCGATCAGAGCCTGACCGGATGGACCTATGACCCGGTGTCCGACACGCACATTGCGAAGATCGAAACGGCGCAGTCTCCAGGCGAATATGCGCTGATGAGAGACGAGGAAACCGGCTTTCAGCCCCTCACCCGCGAATATGCCCACTGGCCTGAAACATTCTCAATGCCGCGGCAGGAAGAAGTGCGCTGGCGCAGCCGCTGGAACGTGCAGATTGAAGGCCTGCTCGTCTATCCGATCGGCTACGAGCCGGGCAAACGTTATCCGCTGGTGACCATCACGCATGGCGGCCCGCAATCCTCGGCGCGTTTCGGCAACTGGTTCGCGACGAGTTATTTACCGGTTTTGGCAGGTCAGGGTTATATGGTGCTCTTGCCCAATCATCGCGGCGGCAGCGGCTATGGCGACCGGTTCCTGCGCGATATGGCCGGACGATATTTCCGCAACGCTCATCATGACGTGATGTCTGGCATCGATGCGATGATCGATCGCGGTCTCGCAGATCCGGACCGGCTGATCAAAATGGGCTGGAGCGCGGGCGGTCATATGGTCAACAAGCTGATCACCCATACCGATCGCTTCAAAGTCGCATCCTCCGGCGCCGGGGCCTCGGACTGGCTGTCCTTACATGGCGAAAGCGACTCGCGGTTTGCACGTCAGTTCATTTTCGGCGGCACGCCATTTTCCCGCGACGCACCGCGCAGTCGCTATACGCAAGACTCGCCGCTGAAGAATGCCTGGAAAGTCTCTACCCCGACGCTGTTTTTTGTCGGGGAGAACGATACCCGCGTCCCGCCAACCCAATCGATCCTGATGTATCGCGCGGTACGGGCCACAGGCACGCCGACGGTGCTCTATCAGGCTGAAAATGAACCCCATAATTTCCGAAAACCGGCCAATCAGCTGTTCAAGATCAACACCGAGCTGGGGTGGTTTGCCGGATTCGCGCTCGGCGAGCGCTACGAACCCGTCTTGCCGAGCGAAGCATTTGAGATCGCGCCGCCACCGGCCGACCTGGCGCAAGCTGCGACCGAGCCCGAAGGCGCCCCCTCACCGTAGCGGTTCTTCGCGAATATCGTAGGCGAAGAACGGATCTTGCCGCGACCGGATCGCGCCGGGTGCGATTTTTCCGGCCATCCACATCGGACCATAAGTGAAGGCGCGGCCGAGCAGCGTTGATTTGTGAAACAGTTTGGCGTTTGCCCGCGAGGCCGCCTGGACCCGCGATGTCCGCGCAAGTCGCGTCTCAAAATAAGTGGAGAGCGCCGTATCCAAGTCGTTCGGCGTATCCGAGCAGAGTTTTGCCAACAGATAGGCATCCTCAATCGCCATAACTGCGCCCTGCGCCTGAAACGGCAGTGTCGGGTGACAGGCATCGCCAAGAAGGACGACCCGGCCATCCACCCAGCGCGACAAGGGCTGGCGATCAAACAGGGCCCAGCGGAAATGCGCATCGGCTTTTTCAATCATGTTCGTGACCGCCGGATGCCAGCCTTCAAAAATCGACAGGACCTCTTCTTTAGTGCCCCGCTCCGTCCACGATTCAGACGTCCATTCATCCTGTTCAACAATCCCGACAAAATTTGCGAGCTCGCCGCCGCGCAGGCGATACGTCACCGCATGCCGATTGGGGCCAACCCAGACACACGCCGTCGGCGGCGGCGCGAGATCTCCAAGGCGATCCATTGGCACGACGGCGCGCCAGGCGACATTACCGGTGAAATCTGGCTGTTCGTCGCCCAGCATCTGCGTCCGGATCACCGAGTGAATGCCATCCGCGCCGACGACGAGATCGGCTGAGACCTCTTCACCATTTTCGAGCGTGACGGCTGCGCCAGCCTCTGACTGCCGGTATCCCGTACAGGCCGCGCCCAGTCGTACGGCACCAGGCTGACGCGCTTCTAGCTGGCGTTTGAGCATTCCGACCAGATCGGCGCGGTGCAGGTGCAGATATGGCGCTCCCCAGCGCTCTAACACGGCGCGGCGGGCTTCAATTTCGAAAATTTGTTTGCCCGACCTGCCGAACCGTAACTCCAGCGCCTCCGGCGCAAACGCCGTCGTCGAGATCTCTTCTTCGAGCCCGATGGCGCGAAAGACTTTCATACCGTTTGGGCTAATCTGAATGCCTGCGCCAATTTCGCTGAGCTCTGAGGCGCGTTCCAGAACTTCCACTCGCCAACCAAAATGATTGAATGTGAGCGCAGCGGTGAGCCCGCCTATTCCTCCCCCTACAATCACGACCTTCGGCATTATCGGTTCAATCTCCAGAGATTTGGGCCCATTCGGAGCACCATATCGCAGCACGGGGAATAGGGAATATCCCGTTAACTATAGTATTTTGTTGCAAATTCGAAATAAATTGCCAGACTAGCGTCAACAAAAGCCAGAATGGCTTGATTGGAGCTAGAAAACTCATGCGACGGACGCAAGTCTCCGGCCCGCGATTGCTTGCCCTCATCGGGGCGGTGGGCCTATTAACTGCACCAGCCTTGGCGCGCGATGTCACCGTTTATGGTGGCGGCAAATCCCGCATTGTCGAAACCGGCACGGATCGTCCGGTTAAGGTTATTGCCTGGGGCACGGACCGCCAGACCGCTTACCAAAAGCGGGTTGAGCGCTTCACGCTGGAGCGGAAAATTCAGAAAATCCTCGAGGCGCGCGACACTGACGAAGAGATTGCGGTGTCAGACGCGATGCTGCGGATCATGGTTCGCGGCAACAAGGATGCGCGCAAACAATACAGCAAGTACTATCCCTATCACTATCGGTCAGCTGACTTTTACGAACGGCTGACGCGCGCCATGCGCGAGCAACGCGCCGGGGTTCGGGTCTACCGCCAGAGCGTGCTCGATGACGTGACCAGCGACGACCTACAACTGGTTGCTGAAGCCCTGAACGAGATTAAGTGACGCCCCTGGGGCGATGAGGGGGCTCAAAAAGAAAGCGCGCCGGTTCATCCACCGGCGCGCTTTTGATTTGAACGTGTGGTGGCGCTTATTCTGCAGCCACGAACTGGTTCATCGTGTTGTGGGCACCCCCGGCTTTCAGAGCGCGGTCACCGGCAACCATTTCCTTGAATGTGTCGCCCAGATCCGAACCCACTTCGTGCTGATGTTTCACAGCCGAGACACCGCGACGAATTTCTTCGCGTTGAACGTTCTTGACGTAAGCGAGCATTTTCTCTTCGCCAAAGTAGCCGTTTGACAGCTCGTCCATGCCCTTCGCTGTAAGGTGGAAGGTCGGCAATGTGATCAGGTTGTGGAACACGCCGGCGCGGGCTGAAATGTCAGACTGAAAGCTTTGCAGACGCGCATCAGCTTCAAGGCCGAGATCAGTCTCGTCGAGTTTCGCTGACATCAGCGCGACATCTGCTGGATAGTCACTCTCGGCAATCTTGCCTTCAGCGATCCACTGCTCGCGGACCTGTTTGCGAAGATTGAGCGTCCAGTTAAAACTTGGGCTGTTATTATAGGTCAGCTTGGCGTTGGGAACGACCTCGCGAACCGCATTCACCATCGAGGCAATATCGTCGACGTTTGGTGTTGCTGTTTCGATCCAGAGCAGATCAGCGCCGCCTTCAGTCAGCGAGCTGATACAGTCTTCGATCACACGCTCGCGGCCGGTATTGTCCTTGAACTTGTACAGGCCGTTCGGCATCCGCACAGGACGCGTCACCTTGCCATCGCGCATCAAGGCAACTTCGCCGTCCTTCAACGGGTTCGCGTCGGTGATCTCTTCTGTTTCGATCCACTTGATGTATTCGGCGGCCAGGTCGCCAGGCTCAGATGAAACCGGGATCTTCTGGGTCAGGCCAGCGCCGAGGCTGTCTGTCCGAGCGACGATCACACCTTCATCCACGCCAAGCTCTTCGAACGCCATACGGCAGGCGCGCAGCTTGGTGATGAAGTCTTCGCGTGGAACCGTGACTTTACCGTCCTGATGACCACACTGTTTGGCGTCCGACACCTGGTTTTCGATTTGCAGGCAGCAAGCACCGGCAAGGATCAATTCCTTGGCCAGCAAATAGGTGGCGTGCTCATTGCCAAAGCCAGCGTCGATGTCAGCAATGATCGGCACAACATGGCTTTCAAACGTATCGATGCGATAGATGATTTCATCAATCGCCGCCTGATCGGCGCCAGATTCTCGGGCGGCTTTCAATTCATTGAACAAGTCGTTCAGAGCCACTTCGTCGGCCTGACGCAGCGATGTATAGATCTCCTTGATCAGATCCGTCACCGCCGTTTTCTCGTGCATGGACTGATCCGGAAGGTGACCAAAGCTGTTGCGCAAACCCGCAACCATCCAGCCTGACAGATAGATGTAAGTGCCTTTGGCGGTGCCGCGCATCCGTTTCACAGCTTTGATCTTCTGCTGCGCATGGAAGCCTGACCAGCACCCGAGGGATTGGGTAAACTTGGATGAATCCGCGTCATAGGTGGCCATGTCTTCGCGCATCACGCTGGCCATGGATTGGGCAATATCGAGATGGGTGTTGTAGGTGTTCTGAATCTTCAGCTGCACAACATCTTCGATGCTGAGACCAGCACGCGTGCGGCCTTCGGGGTAGCGTTTCTGGGTTTCATCCAGGAGCTGCTGGTAAGTGGGACGTTGGGTCATTTTACTATCCTCGTCTAATTCGGGTCTGTGTTGAGGGTTTAGGAGAGCGTGCGGAGCACGTCGTAAGCTGGAAGGGTCAGGAAGTCGGCAAGCTCTTCGCCGGTGGCGGTTTCGACAAAAACATCGGTCGCTTCAGGATATCGGCCCTCGGCATAGTCTTCAGCGCCAAGCGTCGTCTTGATTTTCGATGTTTCTTCGCCGAGCAGGCGATCAAACGCGGCCTGGTCAAAACTCTGGGTCTGACCGTCTTCGCCGATATATTCAGTGCCGTGGTGCAGCCACTGCCACAGCTGACTGCGAGAGATCTCGGCGGTTGCGGCATCTTCCATCAGATTGTGGATCGGCACTGCGCCACGACCACGCAGCCAGGCTGCCGTATATTCAATCCCAACCGAGATATTGGTGCGAATGCCGGCCTCGGTCACCGTGCCCGAATGCGGCGCCAGCAGAGATTCTGCAGTGACGTTCGGCATCTGACGTTGACTCAGAACCTGATTGGCGTTTGGCATCGCTGCGTCGAAGACTTCCATGGCGACCGGAACGAGATCCGGGTGCGCCACCCAGGTGCCGTCATGGCCTTGTTCAGCTTCACGCTTCTTGTCGGCGCGAACCTTGTCGAAAGCCGCTGTATTCGCGGCTTCATCGCCTTTCACCGGGATCTGCGCCGCCATTCCGCCCATGGCGTGAGCGCGGCGGCGGTGACAGGTCTGGATCAGTTTCAGCGCGTACGCCTTCAGGAAGGCGCGATCCATGCCGACCTGGGCACGGTCGGGAAGAACGAACTCGGGATGATTGCGCAGAGTCTTGATATAGCTGAAAATATAATCCCAGCGCCCGCAATTCAGACCGACAATGTGATTGCGCAGAACATACAGAATCTCATCCATCTGGAAGGCGGCTGGCAGCGTCTCAATCAGAACGGTCGCTTTGATGGTCCCGTTTGGAATGCCGAGCGAGGCTTGCGCGAAATTGAAGACATCATTCCAGAGGCGCGCCTCCTGATAGTTCTCCATTTTGGGCAGATAATAGAACGGACCCTTGTCCTGCTCCATGAGCGCCTTGGCATTGTGGAAGAAGTGAAGCCCGAAATCGAACAGGCTGGCCGAGATCGGATTGCCGTCGACGGTCACATGCGCTTCTTCAAGGTGCCATCCGCGCGGACGAACGATCATCGTCGCAGTTTGGTCATTCAAGCGATAGGATTTGCCGCGCGCCTCGTCGTCAAATTGCAGGTCACCCTTGGCGTAGTCCTGCATATTGGCCTGACCATCAAGCATGTTCAGGAAGGTTGGCGAGGTCGCGTCTTCAAAGTCCGCCATGAACATCTTGGCTCCGGAGTTAAGCGCGTTGATCATCATCTTGCGATCGACCGGTCCGGTGATTTCCACACGGCGATCCTGCAGAACTTTAGGAACCGGTGCGACTTCCCAAACGGATTTGCGAATATGCTCGGTTTCCGGCGGAAAATCTGGCATTTCGCCGTCATCATACCGCATCTGTGACAGCTTGCGGTTTTCCATCAGGATTTTGCGCTGAAGCCCAAACCGGCGTTCCAGGTCGCTAATGAAAAGCAATGCCCGGTGCGACAGGACGCGCTCATACTCAGCGGGAATTCCACCTGGCACTTCAGCTGGGCGGCGATGGCGAGGGGTGGGCTTGGACGCTGAAACGGCGTCTCGAATTAATGTATCAGGCATGTCGAACTCCACGTTGGCATTTCATGCGTGATAATTTACAATTTTCATGCCACGTCTATACGTTATTGTAATTATTGCGTTTTATTGTTATGCTTGTAAATTCGAGTATGTAAATCTTGTAAGGTTTGTAATGGCCCAGAATTCAAAGCGAAAACTGCTCATCGGGCCGCGGGTCAAACGGTTGCGGACAATGTTGGGATTGACCCAGGCTGACTTTGCGAAGCGGCTTGATGTCTCCGCGACCTATGTGAATTTAATCGAGCGCAATCAACGCCCTGTCAGCGCGGCCGTGCTGCTCAAGCTGGCAGAGGAGTTTGACATCAACGTCTCAGATCTCGCCAAAGATTCTGACGCGTCGCTGGTCAACGAGCTGCAAAGCGCGCTGCGAGATCCGGTTTTCGGCGAAACCCGCCTGGCCAAAAGCGAGCTGGAAGATCTGGTCGGGGCGAGCCCGGACGCCATTAAGGCCTTCCTGCGTCTGCATGAGCGTTACCGCGAACTCGCCCTCAGCACATATTCCGATGCCAACCCGCTGGCCGATCGCGAGAAAGTAGAGTTGCTCGAGGAATCGGCACGACCAGTTGAAACCGTTCGGCAATTCCTGCACGAGCAAAACAATTATTTCCCGGAATTGGACGAAACTGCCTCGCGCTTTTACGCCACGCTGACAGCAGACCGAAAATCCGTGGAAGTTGCGATCCAGGAACGCCTGGAACAGGTCCACAAATTGCGCGTTCGGGTGTTGCCAAGCTCGGCCATGCCATCGTCGTTTCGGTATTTTGACCGGCACCGCGCCGGGATCGATATTTCTGAGCTGCTGCACCCCACAGGTCGCCAGTTCCAGCTCGCCTTTCAATTGGTCTTCATCGAGTATCGCGAACTGATTGACGGCATTGTCGCGAGCTCCGGGATCAAGGATGAGAGCGCGATCGGCCTCGCCCGGGTTTCGCTCGCCAACTATTTCGCCGCAGCCCTGCTGATGCCGTACGAGAAATTCCTGAAGGCCTGCATCGACACGCGCTATGATGTCGATCTGCTCAGCCATCGCTTCGGCACCAGCTTCGAGCAAACCGCGCATCGGCTGACCACGCTGCAAAAGCCGGACGCCAAAGGCATTCCGTTTTTCTTCCTGCGCATTGATGCCGCGGGAAATGTGTCAAAACGGTTCAGCGCCGGACGGTTCCACTTCTCCAAATTTGGTGGCGCCTGTCCGCGATGGAACATTCACCGCACGTTTGAGCACCCGGGAGAAACGCTGACCCAACTGGTCGAGATGCCGGACGACACGACTTATGTCTCAATCTCGAAGGCGATCACGCGCTCGCGCGGTCATCATGGTCGCCCCCCAGCGCGGGTGGCGATCGGATTGGGATGCGACAAGGCCTATGCGGACAGCCTGGTTTATTTCGATCGCTCTAATCTCTCGACTGAAGCGCCGACGCCGATTGGTGTAAATTGCTATCTCTGTGATCGCCAGAATTGTGCTTCGCGGGCGCATGCGCCACTCAACCGCAAACTCAAATTCGACGCCCACGCGCGCGGCATCTCATTGTTCGAGTTCGAACCCGTCCGGACAAAATAGGCCGCCATCTAGCTGCGTTTGGTCGCGCTGAGCTGCCAGCGGAACTGATAAGTCCCCGCGCCAACGCGATACTCAGGGAGCGTATCTGGCCCGCACGCCGCTGTGCCCAATCCGCGTATGGCCGCATCAATATGAATTTCGGTGGATTTCGAGGGGGAAAGTTCAGCCAGGGTTTCGGCCGCATTGAGCGCATCATCATGATGCGGGCGCGCGGTGAAGCTAAGCGGCCTCGATAGGTCGATACGCAGCCCGGCGCCCTGCCCGCTTAGCCTGAACCAGCGGGCTTGTTCGTGGGCGCCATATTCCTGCGGTCGAACATAAGGGTGATACTGATCGGCGACGGAGGATCGCCAGCTGCCGATCGTCTGCGCCCGGCATCGATCCGGATAGCTTTCATCCGGACCCGGTCCGAACCAATCGAGCGTGCCGAGCGCGCTCGCAACCTCAAATCGAACACCGACTCTTGGCAGATCTTTCCATGCATCAGGAATGACGAGGGTTTCGTCAAATATCACCTGGTCGCCCGCCACCCTGATAAGCGTTGTATGCTGGAGCAATTGCCCCTCAGCCCCTGCCCAGTCACGCACGCTCATGATCACGCGTTCGCCATCGTCGACATGAGATCGAACCTCTGGATCTCCTGGAACGAGTTGGTTCAAACCATATCCGACCCACTCCGCCGTGCGATTTTGGAACAGAGGCCGCGCGCCAGGTTTGCCGCCATCATTATCGGTCGGCGCGCGCCAGACACTTGGCGTGATCGGTGAAACAATCATCGGCGCGCCGCCTGCGGAAACACTCTGAACTGTCCCGGCATCGTCAAATCGGAGACTCAGATCCCCGACTTGCAATCGTTCTGCGCCTTGAGAGGTTGCAGCTGCAGAGGGTGGCTTGGTTTGCAAGAGCTCGGGCGCATCAATCGATGACAGCGAGACCTGATCCCACGCCACGATGTGTCCGTCCGACGACCAGCTGGTAGACTCAAGCGTTTGCCATTCAAGATCGAGATGCCATTCTGCATCTCTGGACACGCTTGCCGTCACGGGAATGTCGATCTCAGCGATCTCCCCAGCCGCGATATCTGGCGTCAACGCCCCGTCCTCTACGGGCACGCCATTGCGCCGAACGCGCCAGACGAGCTGCACATCTTTCGAGCCCTGAAACGCGCGCCGGTTACTGACCTGAATCCGCGCCGGGCCAATCAGCTGGCTCACGAATGGCCGCGCAGCCCACTTATATTCACGCAGCGCTGGGTGCGGCGCTCCGTCAGGACCAACCAGGCCGTTAATGTTGAAATTGGCATCATTGGGCTCATCGCCATAATGCCCGCCATAGGCCCAGTAGAACCGTCCTTGCGAGTCTTTTTCAGCCAGTCCCTGGTCACGCCAGTCCCAGACAAACCCGCCCGCCAGAGCGGGCTCAGCGAAGAATGCATCGACATAGGCGCTGATCGAGCCATTCGAATTTCCCATCGCATGAGAGAACTCACAGAGCAGCAATGGGCGATCGTCGAGTTCGGTCTTCTCAGCCCAGCGGGCCCAGTCGACAATGTGATCAATCGGCGGATACATCGGACAAACGACGTCTGAAGCCGCGCGCTCGAGCGCGCTCGGGGCCTGCTGTGTCGTTTCTGGCGAACGCCCGAACGGAAAACTGAGGCGCAAGGATACCGCGCCTTCATAATGCACGAACCGACCCGGATCGAGATGCCTCGCTGCTGCTGCGGCAGCGTCGTGTGCCGGGCCGTGGCCGGCCTCATTGCCCAGCGACCATCCAATGATCGAAGGATGATTGCGATCACGCGCGATCATTCTGACGGTGCGATCAACAATTGCCGCGCGGTAGCCAGGATGGTGAGCAACTTCCGACCACCGTGCATGACATTCGACATTGGCTTCATCGATCACGTAGAAGCCGAGCTCATCCGCGAGATCGAGCAGCGCCGGGTCATTCGGATAATGCGCCGTTCGAATGGCATTGATATTGTGCCGCTTCATGGTGATCAGCTCGTCTCGAATATCTTCCGCGCTGCAGGTCTTGCCATTTTCCGGGTGGTGGTCGTGACGATTAACGCCGATCAGGACGATGGGTTGTCCGTTCACACATAGTCTGCGCCCGGAGGTCTCAATGCGGGTGAACCCCATCCAGGTCTGATGTGCTTCGGTCACCTCGCCATTCGGATCGATCAGCTCAGTGATCAGGCGATAACGGCGTGGCTGCTCTGCCGACCAGGGCAGCGCGTTCGGGACGTTCAGATCGAGCGTCGCAGCATAAGACTTGAACGAATAGGACTGCGCCCACTGAGCCCCTGTCGATTGCGAGACATCGAACTGCGCGACTGGGACGTCCGGACTAGCGTGGCAAACGTTTCCAACCGCATCTTCCAAAACAATGCGCGCGCGATATCCGGCAGACGCTCCCGATACCTCAACTTTCACGCTTGCCGACCCGGTGCCCGTGGCGGGATCGAAATCAGTGTCGACGACAAGATCGCGAACATGCGTTGCCGCGCGCGAGTCCAGAAACACAGAGCGGTGTAGCCCGCCGTGATTCCAGTGGTCCTGGTCCTCGATCCAGGTCGCATCGCACCAGCGCACAACCATGACCGCAAGCGCGTTCGCGCCAGGATGCAGCGCCGGTGTCAGATCAAACTCACTCGGCAGACGAGAATCCTTTCCCATCCCGACAAATACGCCATTGCACCAGACCAGAGCCAGGCTCTCGAACCCACCTAAATGCAGGATGGTGTGTCGCGCCTGCCAATCCTTCGGAAGCTCAAACGTCTTACGATACAGGCCGGTCGGATTGTCCTCGGGAACATCAGGCGGATAGGCGCAATCGAACGGCATCTGCCAATTGGCATAGTGCGGCAAGTCGCCGGTGTCCTGGCGCGTCCAGACGCCGGGCACCAGAATGTCACGCCAGTCCGCGCCATGACGATCTGAGGTCGTCCAATTTTCAGGCGCTCGGTCAGGTGCCGGGGCCAGCTGGAATCGCCAGACTCCATCCAGCGAAATCCGCCATGGAGATTGCTGCGTGGCGAGCGCATCGCGTTCAGGAAAAGCCTCCATCGTCGCGCGCGCAGCAACGCGGCCCAGCTCGAGCAAACTCGGCTGCATCAGATGGGACAAAGACAGTGGCAGCATCAGAAACTCTCATTCCGGTCGCACGAGAACCGCAGGCGCGTTCGCACACGTTGACCACAATCGAAATGATTTCAATGGATTTCTGGCGTTGCAGCGGATTGCCCAACTCGCCAGGCTTTATTCCGCCGGCACCGCCTTAACAGGCCGTGTTTCATCCAGGATTGCGAGCACATCCTGCGGCGAAGCATAGGCGCAGAATATGTCGCCAGCAGATGCCTTATGGAGCGGCAATCCGAGCCGGTCGGCCTCGTTTTGCATTTCATTCTGCCAATACGGGGTCGAGTCGGCTCCAATCAGGATGGCGGCATCGACGCCTTCGAAAAATCCGTCTTTCAGCAACGCGTCCGGCGTCAGGCACATGATCGCATCATAGTACAGCATGTCGGACTCGGTTTCCAATGCCAACCGCGCAGCATGCTCATAATCTCGCACGTGCGAGTTGACGTAATCCACATCGCCGGAGCTGTTTCTCAAGATCGTGTGATAATAGGCAATGGGGTCGTTCCGGATCAGCAATTTCATCCCGGCTTCCGCCACCCGCAATCCACCTTTTGACGAGATGACCTGTTTCAGCATTTCTCTGAGCCAGTCAGGATGAAAGACTTGCATAATATCCTGATTGAAGACCGGATTGACGAAGATCACGCGCGACAAGTCTTGGGTCATGTGAACCAACCGGTAGCAAATCGGGTTCGCACTCCCCACCGCCAATAGTGTGATGTCTTGCAGGGTCAATTTTTCAATCAGAGCGCGCACCATCGCCGCTTCCGCCATCGCCGTCGCGCCGGAATTTATCGTTGCCTTCGTCATCAGCGCCGCCGGCATTGGGGAGCTTTCACCATATCCCGGTCTGCGCACAAAGATGACCTGAAGATCAACGCTCCACATCATCTCACAAAACGCTTCAGACGGGGGCATCGCAAATTCGATCGAGTGCAGGATCAGGAGTGGCCGTTTTGAAATCCGTTCGCCGCCATAGATCATGACATCCAATTCAAATGCCTGGTCTCCGACTTTTATGGTTTGAAAAACTCTCTGGTCCATGTGCAGTCTTGTCGTTGAGCGAATTATCCAGTTCGCTCACGTTCCCCATGCAGGTCTGTTCGACAGACTTCCTGCAAAACCTACAAAGCAGGTATTTCCGTCACGGTTCAAATAACGAGTTCGTGATCG
>SPJK01002240.1_pt1 | contig 16609 bp, 16 predicted proteins | sample 3741771 | NCBI WGS metagenome assembly SPJK01 (sample SAMN10925997, study PRJNA522277) | cold seep metagenome | isolation source: Elba SIP-enriched marine methane seep metagenome, extraction at timepoint T2 | place: Italy: coast of Elba, Mediterranean Sea
CATCATCTTCCTTTCTATTGGAGGGATTAGTTAGTTGAAGGGTAATATTTGCGACATCTTTCGGATTAAGGGAAAATCGGTTCAAAGGTATTGAAAGACCTTTGCCGCAAGCTTTGATATAAGCCTCTTTTAAAGTCCAAAGTTGATAAAACAATCGCAGTTGTGCTGAACCCGTTTTTTGCTGCAGCTGCTTGACTTCGCTTTCTGAAAAATAACGCTTGGCGATTGCTAAATAATCATTTTTTCGATGTAAACTTTCTACATCGACCCCTATATCACTGTTGATGGTAATTCCACATATAATTAACGCATCTGTATGAGAGATATTGAATCTTAAGTTAAGGCCATTGTGTTTAGGTTCGATTTCAGGTCGGCCGTAGTCATTGTGAATAAATTGTAAATCTTCAGCTGTGATGGGAATATATTTAGACAAAGTGTTTCGTATCAAAGCACGGGTAACTAAAAATTGATGTTTATGCTGGTCAAATCGGATTTTAGTGTAACGGTCGTGTTCTGAATCCGATAACAAACGTTTATAAGCAGTGATTAGCTCAGGATGTTTGATTTCATCCGGGTTGGCAGTATATAGATGTATTTCATTTGGGAGTATTTGTTTCACAAAGTTTTGTTCAAAGGTAAGGCAAACATTGGATTGATGAAAACATTAGTTTGCAAAGTATTTTATAGTAAATCAGCTTAGATGCATGATAATTTCACTATTAACAAAAATGTGTGCCCATCAAAATTTGTAAAGACGGGTAAAGAGCTCTACTAATAAAAAGCATTCAAAATCATCTCAAGAATTCAGCTTGTCGTTTCAATCCGCTCATAGTTAAGCCTATTTTATCCGACCAAACAGTGTTATGTATAATTATACATAATTGTGTTATATTAAGTTATATATTATTATTCATAGTTACTATTTGAAATCTCCCTTCACCTTCAGACAGGACAAAATATGAACAGCCACTCGGATCAAAATGACATAGAAAACGAAGTTAAGCTTTACCTTCAAAGTGCTAGAAATGCTCAAAAACTCATTGCAAATTTTTCACAAGAACAAATTGATGAGCTGGTTACAGCAGTTTGCTGGGCTGTAGTTCGTCAAGATAAGGCTGAAGCCTTGGCGAAATTAGCTGTTGAAGAGGGTGGTTTTGGTAATTATGCGGATAAAGTCGCGAAGATCCGCAATAGATGCATGGGGACTCTTGCTGATATTGCAGGTACAAAAACAGTCGGTATTGTAGAAGAATTACCTGAAAAAGGTTTGCTGAAAATCGCCAAACCAGTAGGGGTAGTGGCTGCCTTGATTCCGACCACCGGACCGGATGCCACGCCCCCACTAAAAGCTTTGCTGGCTTTAAAAGGGCGCAACGCCATCATCATGGCCGCCCATCCTCGAACACAAAAAACGACTGAATTAGCAGTTCAATATATGCGCGAAGCCTGTGAACAAGTCGGCGTTCCCGCTGATCTCATACAAGTTATTGCAAAACCTTCTTTGCCCAAAACGCAGCAATTAATGAAACAAGCGGATTTAATTGTCGCAACTGGCGGGGCGGCCATGGTTAAAGCTGCTTACAGCTCAGGCACACCGGCCTATGGCGTAGGTGTCGGAAATAGCGTGCATGTAGTTGACGAAACGGGTGATATTGAGGACGCAGCCAATATGATTGCTGCAGCCAAAAAATTTGATTATGCAACCAGCTGTTTAGCTGATAATTCAGCCATTGCTCATGAAGCTATTTATGACTCTTAAATTAGTAACCTGAAAAACCAGGGAGGATATGTATGCAACGAAGATGAAAAACGCAAATTGCAAAGTTTGATGTGGCCTGATCCCGATAACCACATTCCGAGCCTGGATGTCCTCGCTAAGTCAGCGAATCATATTGCAAATCTTGCCGGTATTTCTGTACCTGTCGACACCGGATTTCTGGTTATTGAAGAAACCGGCATAGGCGAACAATTTCCTTTTTCCGGAGAAAAATTATCTTCAGTTCTCACGCTTTACAAGTATGAAGGCGATATTGACATGGCGATCAGCAAGGTCAATGCTATTACCGAATATCAAGGTCAAGGACATACTTGCGGAATACACACATCAGATGAACGGCATGCAATGACTCTGGCGATGCAATCAAAAACCGGCAGAGTCTTGATAAATCAAAACCTGAACGAGGGAGCCGGAAGTTTACGCAACGGACTTCCATATACCTTGAGTCTGAGCTGCGGCACATGGGGAGGAAATATTACAACGGAAAATGTCAATGTTCGGCACATGCTTAACCTTACCTGGGTATCAAAACCAATCGAACCGAGAAAACTAGATGAAAACAGCCTGTTTGCCAGTCATTGGGAAAAACACAAACGCTAAGGAGCGTTACAAAGTCAGTTTCCATTTACACATCAAGGTGGTATTCTTGCGCAAAATTTTAAGCATCATTTGGACACAAACTCGTAGCAGGATGACAATTGAACGACGATACAGATACGATTAACTGCATGTCAGCAAAAAATAAAAAACTATTAACGATCAACGAAGCTTCTGAGCTATTGAAAGTCAGTAAAGCTTCACTTAGAAGGTGGACAAACAGCGGTCGATTGCGATGTTATCGTGTCGGGCACAGAAGCGAAAGGCGATTTGATTTAGACGACTTACTTAATTTGATCGAATCTAAAGACGACAATCATTCTGCTTCCAGGCTAAAAAGATCTTTCACAACACCACCGGAACAGCCCGATTACCAGCGTGTACCGCAAGATATAAATACTGAAAAACGCTATCATATCTGTACTTTTTATAAAGACCCAAAAGAACAATGGCAATTATTTCGTAGCCATTTTCTATCGCATACCCAAGAAAGTGCTAAAACGATATATCTATATCATGGCGACCGGGACCGCGTGGTCAATTGGATAAAATCGGAAGGCTTTGATGTCGATCAGTTAAGCAAAGACGGTTCTTTGCTGCTATTATCGACCCAGGAAAGTTATTGCCGTAATGGTTTTTTTAATATTGACCAAATGCTTGAATTTTGGAAAGATAAATTTATTGAAGCAAAAAATGAAGGTGTCGAGAAATTATTATTGACCGGTGAAATGGGCTGGGCCAATTGCAATATCATCGGTCACGATCAACTTGTACCTTACGAAGCAGCATTGGATCACATGCTCGAATCTTACCCCTGGGTTACCGCCGTTTGCCAATATCCGGTTTATCAAATTTCCGGCGTCACCGTCTTCGATAATCTGTCGTGCCATACTCACGTCCATTTACCGGAAGGATTGACCCCTAGCTTAAGACATAGAGAAAATGCCCCCTAGGCGTTTTTTCAGATAACGATTCCTATACAATTAGGCGTTACACCTTTATTTTTTATCACCATGATGGAGAGACTAAAATGCCAGTTTTTGCCCTAAAATGTCCGGATTGTGAACATATATTTAAAGGATTTGTTTTAGAGGGGGCACGAGAACCTAAGGAGTGGGTTTGCTCGAAATGCGGCTCGCATGAAGCTAAGCCGATCGGGCGAAATTCTGAGAATCACCCATTAGATACCAATCACGGAAAAGGCTGCCCTTGTTGTGGATAACCCCCTTAGCAGCAGATTTTAATCAACTTCCTCCTGCCCTCATTGACAATTTTATTGCTACAGCGTCATCTAACCCAAAGTTATAAGGACATATTTACTGTGTCTTGCTGAGCGGGCGGCCGAATTCCCTCTGCCCGCCACTATCACACCACCCAACACTTCACCAAATATTGATACATATACGTAAGCTAAAGCTTGTGGTCAATCAAACACTGCTTTAACCTAGAAAAATCGGTTGAACGCAGATTTATAGCCAGCAGTTTTTCATTGCAAATCCCACAGCTCCCTCGCACACTAGAGCAAGGCCGGATTTATGCTATACAAAGGTATACATAGTTATGCAAATTAATTATGTACAACTATGCATAGCAATGTTACTATTCGCCTTAATGATGAAAGATGCAGAATCCAACAGTTGCCACTTATCATTGAACTAAACATAAAACTTAGTTGGGGAGGCCTTATGAATAATGATGTATTAATTCCAACGAGCATGGTAGGAAATTATCCTAACCCAAGATGGTGGGATGCCGAATTTTCCAGGCATTTTACCGGTGACCGCCAACCACCTGATGCAATGTGGCGTGAAGCCTTGGAAGATGTAACCGCAGCCCTTGTCACCGACCAGGTCAATGCCGGTCTGGATATCATTGCCGACGGCAGGCTACAAGGTGACAACTATGCCGATGTTGCGCTTTATTATTATTACAGTCGCCTAGGCTACGACTTGTCAGGTAGCCATTTGGGTTTCCCAATATACAGTCGTTTACATTCAGCCACCGTCACTCAAGAAATCAAACGACGAGGTCAAATGATGGTAGAGCAGGCGCGAGCTCTTAAACGTGCTACCAACAAGCCAGTCAAAGTCCAATATACGGGCGTTCAAGTTTTAGCACAGTGCACCAACGATCTCCATTATTCGAATAGCCACGATCGTGCCATGGCCCTTGCGGCGGCTATTAATGAAGATATCCTGGCCGTTGACGAACTGGGCGTGGAATATATTCAACTTGACGAATTCACCTGGCCTTATTTCTATGAAGATTGGGCCATTGAAGCATTTAATCGCGCTGTTGCGGGCGTGAAAAATGCAAAAATTGTCTGTCACGTCTGCTGGGGAAACTGGGGCGGAACGCCAGCTTATTATCCTGATGATACTGCAAATACCGGCGAGATTTTCGATATAACCCAACGCGCCAAGGATGCGAAAAAACCCAATCCGACAGCCTCGGTGGTACCCAAATCATATGAGGCCAATATCGATATTTTTAATATCGAAGGTATAGGGCGCTTACCTTTTGAAGAATCTGGCCTGGAGTTATTAAAAGAATACCCTGTTCCTAAAAACATGATGTTTTGGGCAGGCGTTATTGATGTAAAAAGCACCGTAGCTGAAACCGCTGAACAAGTTGCAGACAGAATTCGCCAGTTACTGACCGTGGTACCGGCTGAACAGCTGGGAGTAACCACTGATTGTGGCCTAATTTTGTTACAACGATACATTTGTCAGGACAAGCTTCATGCCTTGGTGGAAGGCGCTAAAATAGTCCGCAAAGAACTCAACCAATAAATCATTAAAATCAAAGGTGAGACATGTCAGGTAATTTTAATAATAAAACAGCCATTTTAACCGGCGCGGCAAGTGGCATAGGCTTTGAAACAGCAAGGTTACTTGGCAAGGAAGGTGCCAAAGTCACCATTATGGATATTAATGAACAGCGTGCACAAAAAGCCGCAAAACAATTAGGCGACGAAGGAATTGAAGCATACTGGTTTCAGTTAGACGTCTCGAATGCTATTGACGTAGACAATACTTTTCGAAAAGCCATAGAAAATTATTCGGGGATTCTTGATATCCTGGTTAATAACGCAGGAATTGCGGATTTTGGCAATGTAGAAAATACATCGCGGGATCTTTGGGACCGCATTATGGCGGTTAACGTAAATGGCACGTTTTATTGTTCGAAAGCCTCAATTCCCAGTATGAAACAGCAGGGTGGTTCGATTGTAAATTTTAGCTCTGTTGCCGGCGTGGTAGGTATTCCTGGAATGGCTGCTTATTGTACCGCAAAAGCAGCTATTATAGGTCTGACCAAGCAAATGGCCGCAGAATATTCCGCACAAGGCATCAGAACAAATTGTGTATGTCCTGGCACAATAGCGAGTACCGCTCTTGGGCAACAATTGCTAGGCAGCGATACATCGGAAGAGACGCAAAAGAAACGTTTGGCAAAATACCCCATAGGCCGATTTGGTGAGCCTATTGAAATTGCCCAAGCCGTACTATTTTTAGCTTCTGATCAGGCTAGTTTCGTCAGCGGTTCGGCCTTTAATGTCGATGGTGGAATGACGGCTATATAAAAGGATATAGTAATGCATACTTCGGAAAATAAAGTTTGCGATTTATCTCAATTAGCCGGTTTTGTAAAAGATGGCGATACCGTTGCTATAGGTGGGGGGCTATCGTGCCGTGAACCGATGGCGGCTATTCGAGAACTGATTCGTCAGCAACGAAAAAATCTCAAACTGGTAGGCTCCGCACATGGCATTGACGTCGACATGCTTTGCGGCGCCAGTGCTGTTGCGGTAAGCGGTGAGTCTTATGTTGGCTTTGAACAGGATTTCGGCATGGCCCCTAATTACCGCCGAGCTTGCGAATCCGGGCAGGTGAAAGTTGAGGATAATTGTTGTTACACCTTGGTTCAACAATTACGGGCGGCAATCAGCGGCTTGCCATTCATGCCCATACGCTCGGTGCAAGGGAGCGATTTTATGAGCTTGCATCCGGAGTTTAAGACCATGCAATGCCCTTTTACCGGTCAAACGCTGGTGTTAGTTCCAGCATTGGTTCCAGACGTGGCTGTGCTGCATGCCCATTTTGCCGATCCACATGGGAATTTACATATTTCAGGTCCTCCTGTTGCCGATATTTTATTTGCCAAAGCTGCCCGTACTGTGATTGCAACGGTTGAAAAACTTGTTGAACCAGAGAATTTAAAAGATATGGGCGCAACCATTCCTTATTTTTATGTAACAGGCATCACCGAAGTGCCTTTCGGCGCTCATCCAACTTCGTGCTATCCAAACTATGCCTATGACCGGGAACACACCTCACTGTATTATCAACAGGCAAAGCTAGGACCGGGCGTGTTTCAAGAAAATTATTTAACACCTTTTGTCTGGGATTGTTCTGAACATAAGCAATATTTAGATAAAATAGGCGGCACAAAAAAAATGGCGCATCTGCAACAATGGCAAGAGAGCACCGGGCATTGGAGGGGTCTCTATGAATAGCCCTACGAATGGCTCCGTGTGTACGCTCGGTGAATTAATGATTTTTCAGATCGCTCAAACGATTGGCAATGATATTATTGCTTTTCATGGTTTTGGCTCTCCATTGGTTCAATTGGCTCTACATTTAGCCAAGCGTAGTCATGCTCCACGCTTAGTATTGGTGGCAGGTGCAACGTATGGAATAAACCCTGAACCGCCATTTTTGACCCCAACCTCAAATGATTTAGCCATGAGTCATGGAGCGGAATGTTATTTAGACATCGAAGAACTTTTTGATCTGGCTGCGAACGGTAAGGTCGGTAGAATGTTTTTATCGGGAATTGAAATCGATAAATGGGGAAATCTTAACGTAACACAATTAGGAAATGAAAATAAGTTATCGCTTAAATTGCCCGGCGGCGGCGGTGGCTGCAATTTGTCTTGTGATGTCGAAAATATAACCATCTGGACGGCTGCACATAGGGCGATAACGGATCAAAAAGGCCGACGCCGTTTTCGTTTGGTTGATCAATGCAATTTTATTACTAGTGTCGGTCATAGAACGGCTGATGGACTGCCCAGATCGGAATTACCGTATAGGGGCAAAGGCCCTGATTCGATTGTAACTGAACTTGGCGTGTTCGATTTTAATCAACATGGATGTGCGCGTTTAAAAGCCACTTATCCTGACACAAACACTGAGCTAATCAAAAACAATACCCAATTTGAAGTTTCGGTGTCCGATCAATTAGCATCAGCAACTTTACCTACTCCTGATATGGTTGAATTCATTCGCCGTATGGATCCTTTAAAGATCCATCAGAAAGAGTTAAACCCTCTAGACCGGGATCGTACGTTTGAAATAGCTTAATTTTAGGATGTATCATGAACGGTAAATCGTTAACAGTCGGCCGGTTGAAACAGCAAAAAAATTATGTTCCGCTGCCCTACCGTTGCGTGAGTTTTCAACCCTATGATGGAGTCATGACGGCATCGGTTATTGAACGGTATTTATTGGCAAGAGAAGTCTATCGTCGAACGGACATCATTATTCTCCATAGTTCTGACAATAACTATGCCGTAGCTGCGGTGCAGCGGGCCGATTCAGAAACACTGTTCAGTGCAGTGGAAAAAGTTGAAGTGCTGGCATTACCGGATCAATGTGTATTTCTTATAGATCCGGATACCGACCCCGCTAATCGTTCCGCACTTGCAAAACTGGCTGTCAAACACGGTGTGACTGCAGATCAAACAGCGATAGTTAAGGGTAGCTTTGATCACATTAATATCATTCATCGGCCCGATCCTTTTATCTTACGTATTGTTGAGGTGGTACCACCATCACCACCTAAACTGCTACATTTGATTGAAAATGTCCTCGGGTATGCTGATCTGCCTGCGGTTGTTTTAGAATCGGAGACTATTGATTTACGCAAGCTCGCTGAAAATGACACGCCTGAGGCGTTTTTAGTGCCGTGCCGGTCAGGAGGCCTTGATAATCTAACAGCACCGGTCTATTTCCTTGATGAAAGACCTGAACAACGAGAAAATTGGACGCTGATTGGCTGCGAGCGTAGCCTGCAATTTCATCGCCATTATTATGGTGATGTCCCGCCTCGAATAGAAATGTGTCCTCGTCAGTTGGTCAAAGATGAAGCCAAAACAACCATCATCAAATGCTGTCTTCTTGAATTCGATTTTGAACAGAGCGGTAATTTAATGACCGTACCTTGGGGTTCGGATTTAGCCATGATAGAAAAAGCACTACAGCAAGTATTAAAGGATCATTTATGATTGAATTAGCTTGGGACAACATCATTACGTGTATTCGTAATTCCAGGGAGGAAAAACCTCGCACAATCGGAACCACAATGGTCATGGATGTTGGCAAAGGAATCACTGAAACTAAAAGCATTTTGCAAACCAGCTCGAATTACATCGACCTGTGGAAACTTGGCTTTGGTACATCGGTTTTTTTTGAAAAATCCTTATTGCAAGAAAAGTTAGAATTATTAAAAAGTTACGATATCCTGACTTTTCCGGGAGGAACATTGCTCGAAGTCGCACTTTTGCAACATCATTGTCGCGTTTATATGACGCATGCCAAATCATTGGGTTTTACAGCCGTCGAAATATCTGATGGCACCATACCGTTACCTAAATTCAGACGAAAAAAAATCATTGAATGTGCTTTAAATGCCGGACTAATTCCAATCACGGAAGTTGGTAAAAAAGACCCGAAACGGCAACCTACCTCTGAAGAGATTGCTGAAGAAGCATTGCAGGATCTCGAGTGGGGAGCGGAATGGGTTATTGTTGAAGGCCGAGAAAGCGGAAAAGGCGTGGGTATTTTTGACGAATCCGGAAAAGTGGAAGAATTATATGTTGAGCGAATCTCAGAAATAATGGGCACTAAAATCAATTCACTAATATGGGAAGCGCCGTTAAAAAATCAACAAGCTTATTTAATAGAAAAATTTGGTGGTAACACGGGTTTAGGTAACATTGTTCCGGATCAGGTGCTGGCTCTAGAGGCCTTAAGAAACGGACTGCGTTTTGATACTCTGGAACGTGTGAGTTCACAATTATTAAGAAAAGGTGATTGGAATCCTAATCAAACTGAACAGGAAGATGAAGCAGGCAACTCCCCCTGGATTAATAAAGAACATAAAAACTAGTGGCCGAATTAACTTCTTCAATTCAAAAACAAGTACTTGAAATCGGGACCCGGTTAACATCCTCTCCTTCGGATTGTCTCGTCGAAACTGCTTTTGCATGGGAATTAGATCATCAATTGCATCTATTTGAAACCATTGGCTATGTGGATCTTGCCCATACCTTAACGGCAATAGAATCAGGTCTCATTCCTAAACCGGAAGGCATGGAATTACTCAGTTTTTTACTGGAACTGCAATATCGACCGGCAACGTTTAAGCCAACAGCGGAAAATGGCGATATATACACGAATCGCGAAGCTTGGCTAGCTGAACGTACCAACACGGTTAAGTGGCTTGGTGCAGGACGTGCTCGACGTGAAGCCATCACCGCAGCATTCGTTTTAGATGTTAGACAAAGAATTCTAAGTTTATCGCAAGCGATTATGACGCTTACAGGCACACTTATCGCCAGAGCCGAGGACGATAAGAATACGCCAATGCCTGATTATACCTACTTGCAAGCCGCTCAACCCACTACATTCGGACACTACTTATTGGGTTTTGCTTTTCCCATGCTGCGTGATTTGGAACGGCTGGGTTCGCTGCTGAAAAAAGTAAATCTCAGTCCGTTGGGCTGCGGCAGCACTAATGGCTCCAGATTGCCGCAAGGTCGTGAGCAACTGGCCGAATTATTAGGCTTCCCGGATATCGTCCCGCACGCACGGGATGCCATGTGGCAAGCTGATTTGACCATTGAAAATACGGCGATATTAACTTCTTGTATAATAAACCTTAGCCGCTTGGCAGAGGACCTGCAAATTTTTAGCAGCCAGGAGTTTTCATTGATTGAACTGGACGATCAGCATGCCCGCGCCAGTAAAATCATGCCGCAGAAAAAAAACCCTTTCGCTTTAACTCATATCCGTGGTGTTGCGAATAAGATTATCGGCTTGACAACGTCTATTTGTGCTTCAGCAAGGACACCTTCCGGCCAGCCGGATAACCGTTTGATGATTTATGGCGAGTTGCCTGAGGGCATGCGACTGGTTGAGCAAGCGGTGGCACTGATGTCTGAAACATTGCAACGACTGCATTTCAATTCCGATAAAGCCTATACCCTGATTCAATCGGGTTGGACTTTAGCGACAGACTTGACTGAAGCCCTGGTGCAATATTGCGGCCTAGATTTTCGTAGCGCGCATCAACTCGTGGCTAGCTTAGTAAGAAGCTATCCCAGTTATAATACGTCAGCAATCGATGCTGATGTTGTTATGCGTATGAGTGAGCAAGTGCTTGGCAAAAAAATCGTGCTGACGGATGCACAACTAAAATCCGCTTTAACGCCCGAAGATGCGATTCAACAGCGAAAAGAAGCAGGCGGAAGTTCACAAACCAGCATGGATGAAATGCTCGCCGATTGCCATCAGCAATTAATTATTTTTCATGACCAACTGCTGGCTGAGAAGACGTTTTTAGAAACTAAAACACACAACTTGTTGCAGCATATAAAGAGGTACACAAGCGCATGAATGATTCTGTTCATATCAGTGATTCTATAGTTTACGGCGGAGCTTGGACAACGCCTGAACTGCGTGACCTTTTTTCCGAACAAAACCGGATTAAAGGCTGGCTGGAAGTCATGAGCGTGCTTGCCGGGGTGCAAGCTGATTTTAATATCATTCCGCAACAGGCCGCACAAGAAATTGCAGCATTCTATAGCAGTCTTTCAGTCGACCAGCTTTTTTTAAAGGAAATAAGCGACGATTTCACTAAGACTAATCACTCCCTGTTAGGACTCATTAATGCCTCAAAAAAACGCTGTGGAGAATTAGGTGGTGAATGGCTTTGTTATGGCGCTACCGTCCAGGATATTACCGATACCCATATGGTACGCGTACTGATGCAAGTCAGGGAATTATTTGTACAACAAATCAAAGATTTGCAAAAAATACTTATCGCCCATGCTACACAATACCGGTTAACGCCTATGTGTGGGCGTACGCATGGACAACCCGGATTGCCTATCACTTTCGGTTTTAAAGCGGCATGTTGGCTTGATGAATTAGACCGCCATCGGTCGAGACTAGATGAACTAAAAAAACGGCTAGGCGCCGGACAGTTATGTGGCGGGGTTGGAAGCTTATCGTCATTAGGCCACAGGCCGCTAGAATTACAAATGGCTTTCATGCAGCAAATTGGACTGGAAGCCCCGGCAATTTCGTGGACTACTAGCCGTGATCGGCTGGCGGAATGGCTAAATGTTTTGTCCATGATTACGGCTACAGGCGATCGCATAGGGCAAGAAGTATTCAATTTACAGCGCCCGGAAATAGGAGAACTAAGTGAAGGTTTTATTCCCGGAGCCGTTGGTAGCATCACCATGCCACAAAAAAGAAACCCTGAGATCTCGGAACATCTAGGAACTTTATCCAGGCTGGTCAGACATCATGCCGCTCATATGAATGAAAACCTTATCCATAGCCATGAACGCGACGGCCGTTCCTGGAAAAGTGAATGGGCAATAATACCGGATGCGACCTTAGCAACAGGCAAATCGCTTATGCTCCTTAAACCTCTTTTGCAAGGCTTACAAATTAATACCGAACACATGAAAAATAATATTGCAGCCACCCGGGGCTATGTTTATGCAGAAAGAGTGATGTTGGCTTTAGCCAATAAAATAGGTAAGCAAAGCGCTCATAAAATGGTTTATGACATTGCCATGCAGGGGCACCAAAGCAACCTGTCCTTAAAGCAGGCTATGTTACAAGACAGTCAACTGCTATCTCTTTTAAGTGAAGATGAGATCAACGGTCTGTTCGATGTGGATAACAGTATCGGAAGTTGTGCAGAGATGATAGACCAAGTCATTGCACAGATAAATGTGTCATGAATATCGCAGCGCTCAATCAACGCCGGGAACAAACAATTGCTGCAATATCCGCTCAAATACCCAAGCACAGTCTGGCTTATTACCCAACCCCGTTAACACCGGTCGCCCAACTTTCTCGATATTTGTCCGGACCTGAGATCTGGTTAAAACGTGACGATTTAATCAGTTTTGGTTTTGGCGGTAACAAAGTCAGAGGACTGGAAGTCATGTTGGCCGATGCAATTAACAAAGGGGCTGATACTTTGATTACAGGCGCTGGGGTACAGTCCAATCATGTTCGCGCGACGGCCGCCACGGCAGCTTACGCAGGTTTGGGTTGCATCGCTGTTTATTGGGGCAATGAGCCTGCACAAGTTGATGGCAACTATAGACTAGCCAAATTATTGAACGCACAATTTCGGTTTACCGGAAGTGACGACAGATCATCTGTCGATGCATTTATCAATAATGTCGCCAAAGAACAGCAAATGCATCATGCCAAACCCTATGCAATTCCGCGTGGTGGTGCATGTGCTATGGGCGTGTTGGGCCATATCTGTGCAGTCTTTGAAATGTATCAGCAATGTTTAGCGCAAGCGATTGAACCTGATGCCATTGTCTTTCCGGTTGGATCGGGAGGAACATACGCAGGCTGGATAATCGGTACAAAATTATTGAATCTTCCCTGGCAACTTGAATGCTTTTCAGTCAGCCGAGAACCTGATGAAGTTAGTAGCCAAGTGGCTCAACTTGCAACGGAAGCTGCGGCTCTGTTACAGCTGGATTGGCATTTTGAAGCCGCCGATACTCCGGTTCATGGCGGTTTCATCGGTGCCGGCTATGGTATTCCCAGTCCAGAAGGAGCCGATGCAATTAAATTAGCATCTCAGAAGGAAGGAGTTTTGTTAGATCCGACCTATACCGGTAAAGCCATGGCCGGTCTGGTACATGGTATTAAAAGTGGCAATTTTAGTCATTATGAGCGTGTCATATTTATCCATACAGGGGGAGAACCCGCTTTTTTTGCTGGAGACGGCGTTTGGTTGAATATTTAACAAGACTCTTATAAGACTTTGGAGTAAATAGTTATGCGCATCATTATAATTGGGGGCGTCGCTGCAGGTGCCAAAGCCGCAGCAAAAGCTCGACGAGTCAGTTCAACAGCTGAAATTATTCTATATCAGGATGAAGTGAATATCTCTTATTCTGCTTGTGGAATGCCCTATGTGATTAGTGGTGCCATACCCGAACTCGATCAAATTGTTATACGAAACCCAAAAGATTTTTCTAAAGACAATATCAATGTCTTGATCCGTCACAGGGTTATTAAAGTTAATCCTAAGGAAAAATGTCTAAAGGTAAAAAATCTAGAAACCGGTAGTATCGAAACAGCCAGCTACGACAAGTTAATTATCGCAACCGGTGCCCGCCCGATAATGCCAACAATTCCTGGTATTGAGTTAGACGGAGTGCATACCCTACGTTCAATTGCTGATCTTGAATTATTGACATCCAAAATATATAGTAAACAACCCAAGCAAGCCGTGATAGTGGGAGCGGGCTATATCGGTTTGGAACTCGCAGAGTCTTTCAAATCATGCGCTATTCAGACGACGATTTTGGAAAAAGCTGGGAGAATCTTGCCACAGTTTGACGCTGATATGGCTCAATTAGTACAAGAACATGTTGCTGAACAAGGCGTTACCATAGTGTTAAATGATGGTTTGGCAGGTATCCAAGGTAACAACAATCAGGTTACATCTATTCAGACCGAGTCCGGCCGAAGCATTCCAGCCGATATCGTCATTATTGCTATTGGAATTAAACCAAATACAGAACTGACTAAAGATACTGACATAGAATTAGGTCCTAGCGGTGCGATTAAAGTCAATGATCGCATGGAAACATCGATAGCTTCGATTTATGCAGCGGGTGATTGCTGTGAGTCGTTTAATCGGATTAGCGGAAAAGCGGCTTGGCTACCTTTAGGTGATATTGCTAATTTGCAAGGGCGTGTTGCCGGAGAAAATGCTGCCGGAGGTAATGCCCGCTTTACCGGAACTTTGGGTACAGCCATTTTTAAAACCTTTGATTTTAATGTCTCCATAACCGGTTTTTCGGAAAAAAACGCCCGCGCCTTAGGATATGATCCCATTGCACTGACTGTCACACAATTGGATCGTGCACGTTATTATCCAGGTGGAAAAACCATACATTTAAAACTTATCGCCGATAAGAAAGATGGCAAAATATTAGGCGGTCAGGTCATTGGTCCCGGTGCAGCGGATAAAATAATTGATATTGTCGCAACGGCGCTGCTTGGCAAACTGACCTGCGGTGATTTAGAAAATGCCGATTTTGCTTACTCCCCCCCCTTTAGCGCAGTCCTATCTCCGGTTATCGTTGCTTCAGGCGCTCTAAAAACAAAGCTGAAAAACTAGATTGACAATTTCATGTTGGAGTGTGTGTTTAAAATGATCTCTCCAGAGGATTATAAAACCATTCCTTGTCCAACTTATCCTTCGATTCGAATGGCTTATAATTGTAAATCGAAAATTGCTTCTGAGTTGGATGGTGCTAATTGCCGTGATTTTGCATTACAGTTTAGCTGTGAAAAATGCGATAAACAGTTCAATAATAATCTTGTCCCTGTGAACGGTTCGTTTTATTTGAAGAATGTATGAGGTGTTTCGGTGTAAATCAGCATTTAACTCGGTTTTTAGAATTGTTACACTATAGTTTTTATTACATGTCCCAAACCGGCAGAGCGTCAAAATCGCTTTTTTACGAGTTTGGATTATCCATTAATTGAATTTCTTTTGCTTTTGATCAAGATTTCATATTTTATTTCTGCTAAAGTTGTAGGAAATTTTTTTATTGAGGAGAAAAAAATGCGTAGCTTTGTTTTATTATTGCCTTTGTTATTCGCTTTATCCCATTCTGCCTATGCAGGCGTAGCGCCAACTAAAGTAGTGGGTGCGACCACAACTGATGTGATGGTGGCGAAAATGATTCACGAAAAAGGTAAAGTTGTTTTTATTGATGTCCGAAGCGCCGAGGCGTTCAATAAGGGGCATATTGCTGGTGCGAAAAATTTGCCTATGGATCAATTTACTGAAGCGGCTTTAAGCGCTCTGGTCAAAAAGAATGACGGCGTATTATTTTATTGTGACGGTATTACTTGTCAGGACAGTGCTAAAGCAACCAAACAGGCGATGGAATGGGGCTGGGGCAGTGTATATTATTACCGTGACGGTTTTTCTTATTGGAAAAGAGTTGGTCTGGAAGTGGAATAATATCTTCTAATAAAAAAAAGCCCCGGTGATTCGGGGCTTTTTTTATTGCATCCTAAAAAACAACTGCTTATCCCTGCAATACTTTCAATACCGCTTGCATACTGTCATTGGCATCGCCGAATAACATTTGCGTGTTTTCATGAATAAACAACGGGTTATCCACACCGGCATAACCGGATGCCATACTCCGCTTTAACACTATGGTATTTGAGCCTTTCCAGCATTCCAATACCGGCATACCGGCTATCGGACTGTTAGGGTCATCCAAAGCGGATGGGTTGACAATATCATTAGCGCCAATCACGATGGTGACATCGACATCCGGAAAATCTTCATTGATTTCATCCATTTCAAACACGATATCATAGGGAACTTTGGCTTCAGCCAACAGCACATTCATGTGACCTGGCATACGACCGGCCACCGGGTGAATACCGAAACGTACATTTTTACCTTTATCACGCAGAAGTTTGGTGATTTCATTGACCGTATGTTGCGCTTGAGCGACCGCCATACCGTAACCTGGGATAATCATGATTTCTTTGGAATCTTTCAGCAGTTCTGCGGTTTCGTCAGCTTGGATTTCTTTGACATCACCTTCAACCTTGGCCGCCGCACCGCCTGAACCGGTGCCGAATCCGCCTGCGATAACGCTGATAAAATGGCGGTTCATCGCGCGACACATGATGTAACTTAATATCGCACCGCTACTGCCGACTAAGGCGCCGGTAACGATTAACAAGTCATTGCTTAACATAAAGCCGGTAGCTGCTGCAGCCCACCCTGAATAACTATTTAACATGGATACCACAACCGGCATATCAGCGCCACCGATGGCCATGACCATATGGACACCAAAAGCTAAGGCAATAATCGTCATTAACAGTAATGGTATCGTGCCACCGCCGGTTTCAG
>SPJK01055203.1_pt1 | contig 16598 bp, 12 predicted proteins | sample 3741771 | NCBI WGS metagenome assembly SPJK01 (sample SAMN10925997, study PRJNA522277) | cold seep metagenome | isolation source: Elba SIP-enriched marine methane seep metagenome, extraction at timepoint T2 | place: Italy: coast of Elba, Mediterranean Sea
GGGCGAAGCGCTGCACTCGAGTTTCAAGCTGCAGGCAATCGAAACCGACGTGGCGTATGTCAGCAGCCTGCTGCCGGTCGCCGATGTTCAGGTCTCTGAATATTCGGTCGAAGCCGCCGGATTGCACAGCGAGCTCGCGGTGATTGAAGGCGAGGCGCCGACCGAGGCGCCTGATGAGCAAGCCCAGCATGAGCCTCTGACCAGTCCAGACGTGACCGCCGTGCTCACCGCGCGGCTGGCGTCCCTGACCGTGCCGCTCAGCCGGGTTACCGAGCTTAAGGCCGGCTCGACATTGTTGCTCGGTCTGCCCGCTGATCAACCCGTCGAACTACTCTCCGGCGGTCGCGACGGCCGCGTTGCCTTTGAAGGCCGCATGGGCCGGAAGGGCAACAAGGTCGCTCTGCAGGTCACCAAACGGATCGGCACGTTCAAGGGCTGAGCCGTCCGTCCCGGCTGCGCGCCGGGACCAACGCAATTCGATCAACCAATATTCCCGTGTTTCGCAATGTGCGCGTCGACGGCCTTGATCGCATCATCGGCCTTGTTGCCAGCGCTGCGCAGTTCCGCTTCGCGCTGGGCCCAGAGGCGTTTCTGGTAATTGGTGGAGATGATGTCCGTGATCACCAGGACACCAACGACCAGGTAGAAGCTGGACTTGCTCATCGCATCGATCGGGAAGCTGAACAGTTTCAGGTGCGCCAGGTGCGCGCCCTCGGTGACCAGTAGCACGCCAACCAGGAACAGGATGAACAGGCCGAGCACTTCATACATGCGGTTCCGCTTGAGAAAGTCGGCGACATAGTCCGCGAGCAGGATCATCACGACACCGGATGAAAGGATGGCGATGGCCATGATCCAGACCTGGTAGTCCTTGCCCGGTTCGCAGCCGACAGCGCCAGCAATCGGATTGGCGATCAGGTCGGCCTTGCACTGCACGACGGTGCCGGTGAACGTGTTGAGTACGTCGCCGGATGCGTTGACGACATTCGCCACTTCGACATTGGCGATCGCCATCGCTGACAGGATCGAGTCGAACGAGAAGACCAGGTTCATGGCGACGATCATGGCAATGGCCTGCATCACCGATTTGCTGGCCGAGCCCTCGGTATGTTCGATATGGTCGACCGCGAGCAGGTGGTGGATTTCCTTGATCGCCGTGTAGATGATGAAGCCACCACCGGCGAGCGTGACCAGGGCTTGCAGCGTGAACTCGCCTTCCAAGACGCCTTTCATGCCAATATCGAAGAGCGGCTCGGCCAGGAGCGAGAACAGGTTCACGATGATGACCAGCAGCACGATCCTGAGGACGACTGCGAGGCCAATGCCCCAGCGCCGCACCATGGGTGCGTGCTCAGGGCCAACCCGTTTCGACTCGATCGAGATATAGAGCAGGTTGTCGAAGCCGAGGACGGCTTGCAGCAAGAGAAGCATGAGCAGCGTGAACAGGCCGCTGACGGAAAACACTTCGGCAATGATCTCGGCCATCGTGAACCCCCTTTTGAGATGATTGTCTGAGGCGCGAGCTTAGCCTGAGTCCGCGATGTGAAAAGGGCCCCGATCTGCATCGAGGCCCAATTCTGCATTATCTGTTTTGGTGGCGCCGCGTCAGGCCAGCATGCCGCTCATGCGCTGCTTGATGACCGCTTCCGCGTCAGCAATGATCCGGTCGATCAGTTCCTGGACGGTTGGAATGTCATCAATCAGGCCCTGAACCTGGCCTGCCGACCAGATGCCGCCATCCGGATCACCGTCTTCCATCGCCTTGCGCCCGCGCACACCAGCGACGAGATGCTGGACATCTTCGAACTTGGCGCCGCCTTTAAGCTCAATATCGACGACTTCGGAGCTCACGGAGTTCTTCATCACCCGCGCCGTATTGTGCAGCGTGCGGAAGATCAGCTTGGTGTCGCGCTCATCATTCTCGACCATTTGCTGTTTGAAATTCGGGTGGATCGGCGCTTCCTGAGTAACGCAGAAGCGGGTGCCCATGTTGATGCCGTCCGCGCCGAGCGCCAGCGCCGCAGCAAGCCCGCGGCCATCAGCAAACCCACCAGAAGCCAGCATCGGCACGCTGACTTTGTTGGCCGCCGCCGGGATCAGGATCAGGCCCGGAATGTCGTCTTCGCCGGGGTGACCGGCGCATTCGAAACCGTCAATCGAGATCGCATCCGCGCCCATCCGTTCCGCCGACAAGGCATGGCGAACCGCCGTGCATTTATGGATGATCTTGATGCCATGCTCTTTCAGGTGATCGATATGTTCCTGTGGCTTATAGCCAGCGGTTTCGACAATCTTGATCCCACCTTCGATGATCGCCTGGCGATACTCGGCATAAGGCGGCGGCTTGATCGCTGGCAGGATGGTCAGGTTCACGCCGAACGGCTTGTCCGTCATCTCCCGCGTGCGCTGGATTTCCTTGTACAGGTCCTCCGGCGTCGGCTGGGTCAGGGCGGTGAGGAAGCCGAGGCCGCCCGCATTGGCCACTGGGGCGACCATTTCAGCATAGCCAACCCATTGCATACCGCCTTGCACGATCGGGTGCTCAACCCCGAACTCTTCAGTGAAGCGTGTTTTGATCGCCATGATTTTCCTCCGGCGTATATTTTTTGTTTCCGGCGAAGCCCGCCAAGGCGCCCTAGAGCGCCTTGACGATGTCCTCGACCATTTTCTTCGCATCCGAGAGCAACATCATCGTGTTGTCACGGAAGAACAGCTCGTTCTGGATGCCGGCATAGCCAGAACCCATCGAGCGTTTGATGAACAGGACAGTGCCCGCATTCTCAACGTCGAGGACCGGCATGCCATAGATTGGCGAGGTCTTGTCGGTCTTCGCTGCCGGGTTGGTGACATCATTGGCGCCGATGACAAACGCGACTTCAGAGTTGCGGAAATCAGAGTTGATGTCCTCAAGCTCGAACACTTCGTCATAGGGCACCTGGGCTTCAGCCAGCAGGACGTTCATGTGTCCTGGCATCCGGCCCGCAACGGGGTGGATGGCATAGGTGACATCGACGCCTTCCTCTTTCAGCTTGTCGCACATTTCCTTCAGCGCGTGCTGGGCCTGGGCCACCGCCATGCCATAGCCTGGCACGATGATGACTTTCGAAGCGTTCTTCATGATGAAGGCCGCATCTTCGGCCGAGCCGCGTTTGAATGGACGTTCTTCCTGACCTCCAGCTGCCGCTGCCGCATCGTCGCCGCCAAAGCCGCCAAGAATGACCGAGATGAAGCTCCGGTTCATGCCCTTACACATGATGTAGGACAGGATCGCGCCGGATGACCCCACGAGGGCACCGGTAATGATCAGGGCGAAATTGCCAAGCGTGAAGCCGAGCGCTGCTGCCGCCCAACCGGAATAGGAGTTCAGCATCGACACCACGACCGGCATGTCGGCGCCGCCAATCGGGATGATCAGCGTGATGCCGAGGATCAGAGCCAGCACTGTCAGACCCCAGAAGGCCCAGGTGGCGCTGCCGCCGCTCAGTACCAGCATGACAATCATGCCGACAATGCCGGCACCGATCAGGATGTTCAGCAAGTGCCGGGCTGGCAACAGGATCGGCGCACCGGACATATTGCCGTTCAACTTCGCAAACGCGATGACAGAGCCGGTAAAGGTCAGGGCACCGATGGCAGAGCCGAGCGCGAGCTCAATCAGGGAGGCTGTGGCCAGGTCGCCAACATTGCCAATACCGAAGCTGACCGGCGCGTAGAGCGCCGCAGCGGCCACTAGAACAGCCGCGAGGCCGACCAGCGAGTGGAAGGCTGCCACGAGCTGCGGCATGTCGGTCATTGGGATCTTGCGGGCAATGTATGCGCCAATCCCGCCGCCGACGACGGCGCCTGCGGCGAGGATGCCCCAGGTAGTGGCGTCGAGCGCACTCCAGAACAGAGCGATCGTGGTGCCGACCGCGATGGTCATGCCGATCATGCCGTTGCGGTTACCGGCGCGGCTGGTTGCCGGGCTGGAAAGGCCGCGCAGGGCCAGGATGAAGAGGATACCGGCTGCCAGATAGAGCAGCGGGGCCCAGGTCGATTGGAACTGTTCCATCGGACTAGTCTCCCTTCTTCTTGTACATGGCCAGCATGCGCTGGGTGACGAGGAACCCGCCAAAAATGTTCACACTTGCGAGCGCCACCGCGACACCGCCCAGCGCTTTGGCAATCCAGCCACCTTCAACGGCGCCAGAAGCGGTTGCGGCGACAATCGCGCCGACGACAATCACGGATGAGATGGCGTTGGTCACAGCCATTAGCGGCGTGTGCAGGGCCGGGGTTACCGACCAGACGACGTAGTAACCGACGAAACAGGCCATGGCGAAGATCGCGGCCAGGTAGACGGTGGGGCTGATCGTGCTGGTTTCAGCGGCATAGGCGGGCAGGGCCATTGCGCCTGCCATCGCGCCCAGGATCAGGGCTTTTCTCATGAGGAAATCCTCTCATTCACAGTCTCGCCGCCGCGGGTGAGCAACATCGCGGTGACAATTTCATCGTCGGTCTCAAGGTTCAGGCTGCCATCCTCGGCTGTAATCAGCGGCAGGAACGCAATCAGGTTCTTGGCGTAAAGCGCACTGGCGTCAGCCGGCAGGTGCGCGGGCAGGTTGGTGAAGCCTGCGACTTTGACGCCGCCTGCATCAACCACTTGATCGGGTTCAGACAGCGGGCAATTGCCGCCCTGGCTGACCGCCATGTCGACGATCACCGAGCCGGGCCGCATCGTCTTGACCATGTCGTCGCTGACCAGGACCGGCGCCGGGCGCCCGGGGATCAGCGCCGTGGTTACGACGATGTCCTGTTTGGCAATGTGGCTGGCGACAAGCTCGGCCTGTTTCTTCTGATACTCTTCAGACATCTGCTTGGCGTATCCGCCAGCGGTTTCAGCGGCTTTGAACTCTTCATCCTCAACCGCGACGAACTTGGCGCCGAGCGAAGCGACTTGCTCTTTCGCGGCCGGGCGAACATCGGTGGCCGTGACGACCGCGCCGAGGCGGCGGGCGGTGGCGATGGCCTGCAGGCCGGCAACACCGGCGCCCATGACGAAGACTTTCGCCGGCGCAACCGTGCCCGCCGCCGTCATCATCATCGGCATCGCGCGGCCATAGAGCGTCGCGCCCTCGATCACGGCGCGGTAGCCGGCGAGGTTGGATTGCGACGACAAGGCGTCCATGCTCTGAGCGCGCGTGATCCGCGGGGTAAATTCCATGGCCAGCGTTGTCGCTTTCTTGGCATTGAACGCGGCGGCGTCGAACTTGAACGGATCGAGCAGGCCGATCACGGTCAGGCCATCTGGCAGCGTCGACGCGTCCGGTGTGCGCGCACATAGCAGGACGTCCGCGCCTTTCACGGCGCTGGCGGCGGTCTTTTCAACCTTGGCGCCTGCCTCTGTGTAAGCCTCGTCGATATAGCCCGCATCGACGCCGGCACCGGCTTCGATGGTGACCTCATGGCCGAGCCCGACATATTTCTTGACGGTCTCGGGTGTGGCAGCAACGCGTCTATCGCCTGCGGCCATTTCTTTTAGGACTGAGAGTTTCATGGTGCTCCATTAGGGTATGGTTTTGCCGCAGTGCAACAAAAAAACCTAAACGATAGAATCAGATTTCTAAAAACCTGCCTCTACGGGAAGGAAATTGCCGCATTCTCACTGGTTTGTGATCCAGGCCTCAACATTCTCCTCCAGAATCTGCAAAGGAACCGGGCCATCCCTGAGAACGACATCGTGGAAGTCCCGGATATCAAACGCGTCCCCTAGTCGGGTGCGGGCGTCCTCTCGCAGTTCGAGGATTTTCAGCATGCCAATCTTATAGGCCGTCGCCTGGCCGGGCATGACGATGTACCGCTCGATCGCCTTGCGCGCGTCGCCTTCCGGGTTTGGCGTATTGGTCAGCAAATAGTCGATCGCCTCTTCGCGGGTCCACTGCTTGGCGTGCAGGCCGGTATCGACGACCAGACGCGCGGCACGCCACAATTCCATGGCGAGGCGTCCAAAGTCGGAATAAGGGTCTTCATAGAAGCCCATCTCCTTGGGCAGGAATTCCGAATACAGGCCCCAGCCTTCGGTATAGGCGGTGACACTGCCATATTTGCGGAACTTCGGAATGCCGGTCAGCTCCTGCGAGATGGCCAGTTGCATATGGTGACCCGGAATGCCTTCATGATAGGCCAGCGCTTCCATCTGGTAGAGCGGCATATCCTGCATGCGATAGAGGTTTGCGTAATAGACACCAGGACGCGATCCGTCCGGCGCCGGACGTTGATAGAATGCCTTGCCGGCGGCGCGCTCACGGAACGCTTCGACGGCTTTGACCTCCATCTCGGCTTTCGGGAAGGTGTTGAACACGGTCGGCAGCGCCTCGCGCATCGTGTCGATCATCGCCGTGGCTTCGGCAAGATATTCGGCTTTGCCTTCATCCGAATTCGGCTTGAAGAATTGCGCGTCTGTGCGGGTGAATTCGAAGAAGTCCTGTAAGGTGCCTTCATAGCCGACCTGTTGCATGATGGCGCGCATTTCGTCGTGAATACGGGCGACTTCGGCGAGCCCGAGGTCGTGGATTTCATCGGCCGTCATGTCCGTCGTCGTCATCTGAGCCAGACGATCGCGATAATAGGCTTCGCCATCGGGCAATTTCCAGGCGCCATCATCGGTATCGGCGTTGGCCTTATCCTCATCGACCCAGGTGATCAGCTCGAAATAGGTTGGGTAGACATGGTCGAGCAGAGCGCCTCGGGCTTCGAATTTCAATTCGCTGGCTTCGTCTTCCGTGATGGTTGAGTTGGTGACCAGCGCATCCACCTTGCCAACAAAATCGGCGTAAAGCGGCGAGGGGCGGTCCGGCCCAACGCCTTCGAACGGGTAGCCGTCGATGACATTGGCCGAGCCATTGATGACGAAATCATAGACAAAAAGCGGCGGGCGAATGCCTTGCTCGGCGGAGGTTTTGGCATTTTCGAGATTTTGGCCGAGATAGGTCTCGATGCCGCGAAGGCGGGCAATATAGGCTTCGGCGTCAGACTTGCTCGTCACTTTGTGCTGACCGATGAGGAAAGAGGCGATTCCGGCGTGAGCGCCGCGCATTTGGCTGAACGTGTAGGTGTGCCAGCGCCGGTTGTGCGCCTTTTCTGCAAGCTCCAGCTGGTACTCTGCCAGCCTGTAGGACAGGCGTCCCTGGTCCGAAAGCGCCTCCGGATCGAACAGGTCCTGCATCTCGGCGACCATCTCGCGTTGATGCTCCATCTCGGAAATCCGGTTGGCATCAGACGCATCGTTCCACTTGTCATAATTCTCGCGGCTGCCGAGGAAAGTTGCACTCATCGGGTTGCGCGACAGGCTCTCATTGAACTTGGTCTCGAAGAACGCATTAAGCCGCTCAGTTTCAGCCTCCCGATCAGGTTCGGATGCTTCGACTTGCGATGTGTCGGTTTCAGCTGACGTGGATGCCGGCGCCTGGCCGCCACATGCGGCGACCCCGCTCAGCAAAACCAGGGCGAGGGCGGAGGATGCAAGACGCATGGCGAACCTTTCGTAAACTGTAATGAAACCTCTATAATTTGTCAGGCGAGATTAACCAGCCTTCTCGTTTGATTAACCATTCCGGGTGCAAAAGGATACATTGAAGCAGGTGCCATGCGACATGGTGCGAAGTCCTGCTATAAGTGAGTACGAATCATCGAACTGAGAACACGTTCGAGCCGGAGTAACCGTAATGGCCGCAGATATGCCTGAAGCCCAAGACACACCACAACCAATCCTGTCGCGTCAGTTGGATTGGCTGCAAATGGGATTCTGGGCCTGCCTGTTGCTGGCTGTGGGCGCAGCAAGCGCCACGCTGGCCTGGCCAAATGCCGGTGGGCCAACAGGCCTGATCCTGCTGATTTCGATGGCCGCAGGCGGCATGGTCTTCCTGTTGTGGATACTGCGCGGCGCTGGCCGACGCATGGGGCTATTCCCGGAACGCGGCGCCATGGCCGACGCCATGCAGCCGATCACACCCCGCTTTTCATGGGTCGATGCGCTCGATGAAGCGGTGCTGATCAGCGATCGCGGTGGTGCGCCGCTGACGGCCAACCAGGCCTATGCCGACCTTACGCAAATGGCTCTGCTCGGACAGTCCGATGTGATGGGGCCGGTTTCGGTTGATCGGATTTTCAGCGCGGCCCCGGGCCTCGCAGCGCCAATCTTCCGACTGTCCAAGGCGGCCAAGGCCGGCGAAACGCGTCGTGAAACACTTCCCGCCATGACGCTCGGCGCGGAATCTCTGCCGGTTCAATACGAAGCATCTGTGTCGCCCTTGAAGGGCGACCGCGTGATCTGGCGTCTGCGCCGTATCACCGGCACGGACCAGGTGACCGGCGCCGCTGATATGCGCGCTCTGTATGTCGAAGACGCGCCGATGGGATTCTTCTCGTCCGGCCCGGACGGCACAATCACATATGCGAACGCCTGGCTCCGCGAAATGCTGGGTCTGCCAGAGAGCGCCAAGAGCATTCGCCTCGACGACATCATGCGCCCGGAATTTGTGAAAATGCTACGCCGCGACCGCAAGTCAGGTGTGCCCGGCCGTGCCGACGTGATGATCCGTTCGCGCGATGGCGTTGAAATTCCGGTTCAGACCATCACGACCTGGAACGGTAAGGGCGCCGATGCGACCGGCCGAACCATTGTTCTCGCCAATGCCCAGAACTTGCTGGAAGGCGAAAGCCGTATGCTGGCCGCTTCCGCCAGTCGTCCGCCACGCCCGGATGGCGACCCGATGTTCGATGACGCGCCTTTTGGTGCTGTGCGTCTGGAAGGGCACTCGCTGGAAGGCGCGATAATTACTGACAGCAATCGCGCCCTGATGGGGCTGGCAGGTGGCGCCGGATCGCCAGGTACGCGCTTCATCGACCTGTTCGTGGCCGAAGAGGGTGAGAACAAGCTGCGCGAAAAGCTGCTCGATTCCATCGACAAGCCGGTCGGCCTGCGCCTCGCAGATGAAGACCAGAAGCACGTAAACGTATTCGTCACCCTGGATGGCCGGGGCCAGCCTGCGGTCGCATACGTCATCGACATGTCGGAGCAGAAAGAGCTCGAACTGCGCCTCGCCCAGGGTGAGAAGATGCAAGCTATCGGTAAGCTTGCCGGCGGTGTCGCGCATGACTTCAACAATGTGCTGACGGGCATCATGCTCAACAATGATGAGCTATTGTCCAAGCACCCAGTCGGGGATCCGTCCTTCGACCACCTCAAGAAAATTCACGAATTCTCAGTGCGGGCCAAAGACCTGGTGCAGATGCTGCTCGCTTATGCGCGTCAGCAAACCTTCCGCCGCGAAGTATTCGAGCCTGGCGACTTCCTGTCCGAATTGGCCATCCTGCTCGGCCAGCTGCTCGATGAGCGGATCGATGTCAACGTCGTTCACGGCCGCGACCTGCCAATGGTCAAGGCGGACAAGAACCAGCTCGAGACCGCGATCATCAACCTCGCCACCAATGCGCGTGATGCGCTGCTGATGGATGGCGGAACGGGCGGCAAACTGACGATCAAAACCTCACGCGCGAGCGAGAAGGATGCCCACAAGCATGGCTTCCGCTATGTCGAGCAGGGTGAGTATCTGTTGATTGAGGTCGAAGATACGGGCCACGGCATCGCGCCGGAAAACCTCAAGAACATCTTCAATCCATTCTTCACGACCAAGCCGAAAGGGCTCGGCACGGGCCTCGGACTGTCAACGGTCTACGGGATTATCAAGCAATCCGAGGGCTATATCTGCCCGATCAGCAATGTCGGCAAAGGCACGACTTTCCAGATCTACCTGCCGGCCCTGAAAGCCGATGAGATTCCGGTTGCCGAAGTGCTCGAGACGCAACCGGCGAACGCTGTTTCTGCGCCGGTCGATATTTCCGGACGCGGACGCATCCTGCTGGTCGAAGACGAAGACGGTGTGCGCTCGATTGCGGCCTCACAGCTGAAATCACGCGGCTATGATGTCGAGGAAGCCTGTGACGGCGAAGAAGCGCTGGAAATCCTGGAAGAGAATCCAGGCGCGTTCGATCTGGTTGTTTCAGACGTGGTCATGCCGGGCATGGATGGCCCGACACTGATCAAGGAAGCCAAGGATCTGCTCGGCACTGCAAAAGTGCTGTTCATGTCGGGCTATGCGGAACGAGACGTTGCCGCCAAGCTCGACGACGATCAGGAGGTTGGCTTCATGTCGAAGCTGTTCACCGTCAAGCAGCTGGCGGAGCGCGTCAAAGCTGAACTGATCGCACGCGCCCAGGAAGCGGCTTAGTCGTTGCTTGCGACCAGGCGCAGTCCCGCGCGCTGACGTTCAACCTTTGGCGGATAGACCGCGGTGATGCGGTGACGCCAGACAGGACGCCCTTTCAAAACCGGTTGCGGCTCGATGATCTGGTACAGACCGAGCAATCTTGACTGATCATTTTTCGGACGCGGCGTCGGCAGCGGCGCGAAGGTCAGTTCGATATTCACATGCGTTCCGGTCAGTGTTTCGCCGGTCGCCTGAAGGATGCCGGGCTTGTGGCTTTCGCGAACCGAGTCGATGAGCGACGCAACCATGGCGCGATCATGACCGGTCCAGAAGTCGAGGCAGTCATGCGAGCTGAGCTCGCGACCGAGCAGCTTGCTCAGGCGTTCGCCAGCATTGCGGAAGAGCCAGCGGCCTTCTTCAGACCGTTCGATCACGAACAGGCACTCCAGTAGGTCAGGATGGTCGGCCGCCTTGGTCTTGGTCGGCGCAGCGTCGGGAGATTGCGTCATGCGCGCCCAGGCAGACAACAATGTCTCCGTATTCGGATGATGAGTCGTGGAGTTCATTCTTTTCTTTTCTCACTCTCGATTTGGCCGGTATTTTTTCGGCTCGCCAAATGTCGTGAGGCTAGTATCGCAATGTTTGCGCCAGTTCGCGGGTTTCGCTTGTTGCGCGAAAGTCGACCCATTTTGACCCTGGGTTCTACCAGTAGGGGAAACTGCGCCGGGTTATAGTTACCTCCTGGGCGAATCAAATCCTGGCGAATTTGTAAGAGTCTCAACACGACACACCCCGATTGGCCACGTTCGTTTTCCTGGCGTCTCAGCGACGGCGAAATCCAGCAGAACGATGCTCGAACGGAAAGTGGTTGAACACAAAACCGCGGCCATGAATCGGAAACCGCACACCTGACCTAAGGGCAGACAGCGCCATCGTGTTGCGCAATTGCCGCAGCAGGATCGTTCACGCTCAGATCATGCAGTTGTGAACTTGCCAAGGGATGCCGGCGCACTACTCCTCAATTTGAAGTCGCACCAAGAACGACCCCCCAGAACTGACTATCACAATTATACCGGGAGACGTGAGATGAGCTCATCCACTAAAACGAACTTTGGCCTGAAGGCCGCACTTTCATTGAGTGTAGGTTTGACGGCGCTCGCCGCTGGCACAGGCTTCTCAGCCATGGCGCAAGATGATGCTGAAGACGGCGCACGCCGCCTCAGCACGGTCACGATTACTGCCACCAAGAGAGAACAAACACTGCAAGACGTGCCTGTGGCCGTCTCGGTTGTAGATGACAGCACAATTGAAAAAGCCGAGATTCAGGACCTGAACGATCTTCAGTCGGTCGTTCCATCGCTGCGCGTCGGCCAGCTTCAATCATCGGCCAATACCAATTTCATCATTCGCGGCTTCGGCAATGGCGCCAACAATGTCGGTATCGAACCATCCGTTGGTGTTTTCGTAGACGGCGTCTATCGCTCACGCTCTGCGGCTCAGATCTCTGATCTTCCAAACTTGCAGCGCGTCGAAGTCCTGCGCGGTCCGCAGTCGACCTTGTTTGGTAAGAATGCGTCCGCTGGCGTTATTTCGATCGTCACGCGCAAGCCACAGTTTGAGACCCAGGGGGCGATTGAGGCCACTGCGGGTAACTTCAATGCATTCCGCGCCAAGGGCGACATTACCGGGCCACTGTCAGAAACAGTTGCCTACAGCCTCGCAGCGAACGTGAACACCAGAGACGGCTATGCCGATGATCTTGCCACCGGCCAGGATACGAATGAGCGCAATCGCTGGGGCGTTCGCGGTGAATTGCTGTTCGCACCAAGCGATACGCTCGAACTCCGCTTCATTGGCGACTATGACAAGATTGACGAAATCTGCTGCGTCGCAGCGAACCTGGTCAACGGCCCGACAGGAGCTTTGGTTCAAGCGATCGGTGGAAACATCAATGGGCAGGATCCATTCTCTTATGATGTGTTTGGGAACTTCCCATCTGAGAATGAAATCGAAAACTCCGGCGTCTCACTTCAGGTCGACAAGGAGTTCAATGCCTTTGACGTGACCTCCATCACGGCGCTGCGCAAGGTTGAGTCGTTCACAAATCAGGATTCCGATTTCACCTCGGCTGACCTGATCGGTCGCAATGATAATACGGGCGAAATTGACACGTTCACTCAGGAAATCCGGTTCACCTCGAACAATCCAGACTCAGACATCGACTGGATGATCGGCGGATTCTATTTTGATGAGAGCGTCGAAGTCTCCTCTGATTTCGAGTACGGCGCAGATTATCGCAATTATGCGAATGGCCTGCTCGCGGCGCTTGGTGCGCCCGGGGCGTTTGATGGTCTGGAAACCGCGCTCGGCCTTCCGGTCGGCCAGACCTTTGGCCAGGATGGTCAAGGCCCTGAAGCCCAGTTTGGTCAGGACAATACGGCCTGGTCAATCTTCGGAACACTCGACTTCCACCTGTCGGACCGCCTGACGGTGACCGCGGGTCTCAACTATACAGAGGACGAGAAAGACGCATTCTATCGTCAGACAAATTCGGATGTCTTCTCTGCGATCGATCTCGTCGAGATTGGTTTTGGACAGGCGCTCGCAGGCGTTGGTGTCGACCCGACCGATCCAGTCGCAGTGGGAACATTCGCCCAGGCCAATCCGGCCGCATTTGCGGCGATCCAGGCAGCAGCAGCCGACCCAGCGCAGAATCCACTTCTTGGCTTGCAAGCGCTGCAATTCCTGCCGCCATTCCTGGATTTCCCGAACTCGGTCGAGGATGGTTCAACCTCCGACAGCGCGACAACGCACACACTGCGCGTCGCCTATGACCTGACCGACAACATTAATATCTACGGTTCGTGGGCAACTGGCTTCAAGGCGACATCCTGGAACCTGTCTCGCGACAGCCGTCCTTTCGGGGCGGACTTCATTGCCGGGTCTCCGGTCACAAGCCCACCGTCCTCACGAATTCGAGATGCGGGGCTCGCTGTGCCGAACCTGACCTCGGGGACGCGCTACGCCGGACCTGAAGACTCCTCAGTATTCGAGTTTGGTGTCAAAGGTGCGTTCTCGACGTTCGCCTTCAATCTCGCCGTGTTTGACCAGACGATCGAAGGGTTCCAGTCGAATGCCTTCACCGGCACAGGATTCGCCCTGGCGAATGCTGGTGAGCAATCGACGACGGGTGCGGAATTTGACCTCACCTGGAGCGCCACAGACGCTCTGACTCTGAACTTTGCCGGGACATTCCTCGATCCTGTTTATGACAGCTTCGTCGGGTCGGCATCAGGCGATCTGAGCGGCCAGACACCGTCTGGTATTCCGGATGTCGCCACCAGCATGGGCTTCAATTATGACTTCGCCCTCGGCGATTGGGACAGCTATGTCCGCGCTGACTGGCAATACTCAGCCGACACGGCCTTCTTCGACGACCCGGCGAACGAAGCGCTGATCGACTCGGTTGGTTATTCGCGTGAAGTCAATGAAGTGAACGCGTCTGCAGGTTTCGAGAGAGACAATGGCCTCAGCGTTGCTGTCTGGGCGCGGAACCTGTTTGATGAGCAGCGGATCACCACTGCGTTCCCATCGGTTGCGCAGGCCGGCTCGATCTCGGGCTATCCAAGCCAGCCGCGGACATATGGTGTGACCGTCCGCAAGCGCTTCTAAGCGCAAAGACTTTGATAATCGAGAAAGCCCCGTCATCTGGCGGGGCTTTTTTACGTCCGGCGTGCAGCCAATACGCTAGCGACCGGGAACATCAGCGCTTCGAACCCGGCGAAAATCCAGTTTGATGCCAGGGCTGCGTCACCTGCCAGAAGTGATGCGCCGCGTCCGATGACATAGCCGCCCATATAGGCGGCGATGAAGCACAGCGCGGCAAATTCGAAACGCGGTCGCAATGTGCCGAGTAGGCAAACGGCGGCTGCACCCAGACTGACGCCGCCAAACACGCCGCGCATTTCGAATACACCGGCGGGACCGCCCGGCTCGACGCCGAGTCGGGCCGTCATGCCGACCGGATCAGTGATCGACCAGAGGCCGAATGAGACGAACATCAGCGCGGTCAGCGCCAGAAAAATGCGATTGATCATGCTCGCTGAACTAGGCCGATCGTCTCACCTGTCGAGCCAGGCCTTCACCTTGCCCAAACGAGACCCCCAAACCAGCTTCGATTGTCACTTGCCAGCGCCGGATAGGTGAGAGACAAGGCGAGCCGAATGGAACCGTCTCTACGGAGACAGATTAGAGTTATCAGTTGAGGACCCCCATGCCATTTGACCTCCCCCGTCACAATTGGACGAAAGACGAAATCCGGGACATTTACGAACAACCGCTCGACACGCTGGTCGGCCAGGCGCTCGAAATCAAGCGTGTAAACTGGGCCGATGGCCAGTTGCAGAAGAGCCAGCTCCTGTCGATCAAGACTGGCGGCTGCCCGGAAGATTGTGGCTATTGCAGCCAGTCTTCGCATTTCGATACCGGGCTTGGTGCGGAAAAGCTGATGCCGCTCGACGAGGTTATCGCCGCAGCCAAGCGCGCCAAGGCCGGCGGGGCGGACCGGTTCTGCATGGGGGCAGGGTGGCGCTCGCTGAAGGATCGCGACGTACCGAAAGTCGCAGCGATGATCTCAGCCGTAAAAGCGGAAGGTCTCGAGACCTGCGTGACACTCGGCATGCTCGAGGATGGCCAGGCCGAAGCGCTGAAAGAGGCGGGGCTCGATTATTACAATCACAATCTCGACACCTCGCCCGAATATTACACGACGGTGGTGACAACCCGCACCTATGACGACCGGCTCGACACGCTGGCAAAGGCGCGCGAGGCGGGCGTGAAGCTTTGCGTCGGGGGAATCCTCGGCATGGGCGAAGGACGTGAGGATCGGATCGGGCTCATCCACGAGCTCTCCAAGCTCACCCCGCATCCCGAAAGCGTGCCGATCAACATGCTGGTGCCGATCAAGGGGACACCGCTCGGTGAAAGCCCGGCGGTCAGCGTCACCGAAATGGCGCGCGCGATTGCGACCTGCCGTATCGTCTTTCCGAAAAGCTGGGTGCGCCTGTCGGCCGGACGCGAAGGCATGAGCGAAGGCGAGCAGGCTCTGTTGCTGCTCTCCGGCGCCAATTCAATCTTCATCGGCGATCGTCTGCTCACCACAGACAATCCCGGCGAGGACCGCGATCAGGCATTGCTGGATGCGGTCGGGTTTGAAGCCGCCAGCCACGAAGTCATGGAGCAGGGCGCGAAGAAAACCCTGATCGACGCCCGCTAGGAGCAACCATATGAGCACTGATCTGCAAGCCGTGATCTGGGATTTTGGCGGGGTTCTGACCTCGTCACCGTTCGAGGCGTTCACACGTTATGAAGCCGAGAACGGGCTCCCCAAGGACTTCGTCCGCTCGGTCAATGCCCAGAACATTCACGAGAATGCGTGGGCGAAACTTGAACGTTCAGAAGTGACCGGTGACGAGTTCGACGCTTTGTTTCGCGCCGAGAGCAAGGCGCTTGGCCATGAGGTGCCGGGCAAGGATATTCTCGGGCTCCTGTCCGGCGATATACGCGCGGCCGTGGTCGAAGCATTGAAGACGTGCAAGTCGCATGTGAAGGTTGGCTGCATCACCAATAATGCACCCGTCGGCAAAGGTGCTGGCATGAGCTCCGACGCGAGAAAAGCCGAGAAAGTCTCTGAAATCATGACAATTTTCGATCATGTGATTGAGAGCTCGAAGCTCGGCATCCGCAAGCCGGATCCACGCATCTATGCGCTGATGTGTGAGGCACTCGATGTCGATCCGGCCCGCTGCATCTATCTTGACGATCTCGGAATTAATTTGAAACCGGCGCGTGCAATGGGCATGCATACGATCAAAGTCTTGAATGAGGCCCAGCTTTTGCAGGATCTTCGCAACGCAACGAGTTTTGACGGGATATGAACAAAGCCACGCTTGGCCTCATTTCGATAGTGCTCCTGGCTGCCTGTGGCGGGCGCGACGGCTCGCCAACCGTGCGACTGGAAGTCGAAGCTGCGCCCGCAGTGACGGCGCCTGTCGAGGTCGAGGCCGTGACTCCGGCGCTCCCAGAGACGGTTGAGGCGAAAATCTCGGCCATTCGCGATGTGCTCGCACGCGACTCGCTCTCGCGGCTCGTACGCCTGGCAGACGCCGAAGAGAGCTTCGTGTCCAACTTTGCCGGTGAATCCCATCGCGTGCATTGGGATCTTCTGCGCCGGACCGGATTTGACCCGCTGGCCAAGCTGGGGGGCTTGCTGGATGGCCCATATGGGACACGCCAGGTCGGTGACCAAACCTGGTATATCTGGCCGGATTTTGCCGCGCTCGAAGCCGATGA